>Ga0209573_1001824_pt1 | contig 30254 bp, 23 predicted proteins | sample TNRBio252014_DNA_FD_185870 | JGI IMG/M metagenome (GOLD analysis project Ga0209573, IMG submission 185870) | Wastewater treatment Type I Accumulibacter community from EBPR Bioreactor in Madison, WI, USA - TNR Reactor_6/25/2014_ DNA (SPAdes)... | ecosystem: Engineered > Bioreactor > EBPR >...
AATAGCAAAATTAGTGCCAAAGATACAAAGGCACGGAAGTTTTATACGCTAATAATGTAAAATGGTTTTGGGCTTTAATAACAGCAATGTAAAATGCAGTAGTCCAAAATGCAAGTGCTGGTATTGAAGTCTTATTGTTTTGTAGGATACGCTGCTGCGAAGAAAAAATTCTAAGTTACGAATGGTTGGTGATAACACCAACCATTGCTGAAAGAGACTTTAAACTATGTGTTCAATAGCAAAATTAGTGCCAAAGATACTAAGGCAAGAAACTTTTACAGGGTTTTAATGCAAAATGGTTTTGGGCTTTAACAGCAATGTGAAATGCGGCAGCCTAAAGAGCAAGTGCCGGTAGTGAAACCTTGTTTTTTTCTATGCGCAGAGAGCCTTGCAGAGTAGACCGCTTGAAGAAAGAAATGATAAGATAAGAGTATATTATGGTGCTACAAATCGCAGAGTTGGATATCTAAGGAAAAAATCTCCAAGCATTTCTATTCCAAAACCGTCATTGCCAGTGTTGTTTAAAACAATTTGCAAAGTATTCTCGCCTGCTATGAGATTCCATGTAACATCCTCTTTTCCGCCCCAACTTCCCGTTCTTGTTTTAAACCAACTTCCATTTAAATAGAAATATGCATTGTCATCTACGGCATAAAGGCGTTGAGTTACTGTTGTAGCAGCAGGAGCCCATACTTTTATTTCAAACATTATTGATTCAATGTGACTTGAAACTCCATAAAAGTGCATATCTCCATTAGAAGGGTATGTTCCTCGTGCAGATTTGGTGAAAGTTGAAGGGGAGTTACGATCTTCATTAGTTTCATCGTGATAAATTGTCCAATAGGGATTGAAAGACATGTTTCGCCATGGACTCCAAGTTGTAGAACCAGTGGATGACCGCATCCATAAATTACCGTTATTTGTAAATCCCAATTGGTGCATTGGTCCACCACTAAAATCGGTGCTGCCACCGTAAGGGCGATAAGATAACACCCCGTGATATAAACTGCCATCGCTTAAACCATCGGCTGAGTTTTCCTTAAAGTCCGCAGAAAATGCTGGGTTAAAAGATTGGGGATTAGGATTAGTACTACGTGTATCTTTAGAAATTAACTCTCGTACTCTTGCATAATTTAACTCACCACTTACAATTTGAGAAGCATCATGTGTGTGTGAAGGTAAATCACTTGCCCCTGCAATGGAAAGAACTCCACTGGTTGCTTTTACTAAGCCTGTTCCTAATGAGTTGATAGAAACATTGCCCGCACTATTTATTCTCATTCTCTCAGTTCCATTATTGGTAATAAATGCCATAGCTCCGTCTGTAGCACCATTTCCTCGAATAAATTGAATGCCTTCAGTAATAGCCCCGCCATTATATGCCTGTCCTATTTGAGTAGAAATACCGCCAGAAACATTATTTGTTGCTCCCCGAGTAACAGCTAATTCAAAATTAGCATCTCCAATGGCATTTGCCAAAGATGCAGTTCTTGCATTGGCAGTATTGCTTGTGGTTCGCACAGTAAGCGGTGAGTTTGGCGATGGTGTGCCAATACCTACGTTGCCACCAAGAGGTTGCATTGCAATGTCTCTTGAGCTATTGGCATTGTTACGAGCCTGCATCCAATACGCCCACGGGGCAGCATTGTATAGCCCTAAAGCAAGTTCCGAGTTTTCTGAACGCAGTATTGTTCCGGCAGCAGCATTCCAAGTTAGCGAAGGAGCCGTTGTATTAGGATGCAATACGTGCAAAGTTGCTTTTGGGTCATTAGTGCCAATGCCTACATTTCCTCCATTGTTGTAAATATTTTGATCAATTACCCAAGCAGAGCCGTTCCAGTAAGGTGTTTGCCCTGCTGCTGTTCCACTTTGTAAAAATCCGGTTACGCCTTGTGGGCCTTGGTTTCCCTGCGCTCCTTGTGGCCCTACTGGCCCTTGAATGCCTTGATTTCCTTGTGCTCCCTGGTTTCCTTGGTCTCCTTTATCGCCCTTTGCGCCTTGCGGTCCTTGCGCCCCTTGTATTCCTTGATTTCCTTGTGGACCTTGAGCTCCAGCAGCTCCGGCATCACCTGTATCTCCTTTGGGTCCCTGCACTCCCGCAGCTCCATTATCTCCGGTGTCGCCCTTTGGTCCGGTTGGTCCTTGTGGTCCCGAGTTTACTTGGCTTGTGCCGGTTAGTCGCCATTGGCTATTTGCATAAATGTAGCTATTGCTTCCACCATTAGCTTTTACGGTGCTGCTTGCAAATGTGGCATCGTTATCGTCTTCGTTTACGATAATGAGCAATTGCCCCTCGGCAGGCGAAGTAGCCGACACATTGTTGGCTTGTGCACCACCAACATTTGTAACTCTAAATAATGAGATATTTGCGTTGATGCTTAAACTGCTGTTGGCTGGCGCAGCTTGTTCGCTGGTGCTGATGGCTCCGGCTACATCTAATTTTGTTTTTGGAGTAGAAGTGCCAATACCAACGCGCCCTGTTTGGGCAAAAGAAAGTGCAGAGGCAAAAGTTGCAATCAGCGTGAGTAGTACGATTTTTTTCATAAAGAGATTTTTAAATCTATGTGTTCAATAGCAAAATTAGTGCCAAAGATACAAAGGCACGGAAGTTTTATACGCTAATAATGTAAAATGGTTTTGGGCTTTAATAACAGCAATGTAAAATGCAGAAGCCCAAAATGCAAGTGCTGGTAATGAAATATAGTTGTTTGTAAGATACGCTGCTGCGAAGGGAAAATAAAAAAGGAGCTACTGAAACCGGTAAGCTCCTTTTTTATTTATTAGTCGGTTAGTAATGATATTCTTTATTGAATAATAATTTTCTTTGACATGCGTCCAAGCCCCTTATCAATAGATATAGGATCAATCTGAGCAAAATAAATTCCGCTTTTTAATCCGCTTACATTGATTTCAGATTGCTCACTGTTGATATTTGATTTCAAAACTTCACTTCCCAACACATCAAAAATTCTGAGTTCGTAAACAGCATCAAACTTTAACGCTTTAACCGTAAACTTATTTGCTGATGGATTGGGGTAAATAGTAAAATAATTTTCATCAGTTACATCAGCTAAACCTACAGGGCTAAAGTTCATTTTTTGAATAAACACATCTGTATTTCCATTATCATCTAAAGTGGTAGTACCTGCGCCCGGGTCAAAATCTATAGGGCCGTAAAAAGTTCCGGTTACGTAGAAGCTGCCTGAGGGATTTACAGAAATACCATTGGCTTCGTCATTGCCATTAGATGGTCCGCCAAGTTCATAGGCATAGATAAAATTTCCTGTTGCAGAAAGTATTAACACAAATGCTTCGTAGCTGTTAAACGTACCATTAAGATTAAATGTGGCTGTTGTGTCGGGGTTGAAATCAACAGTTGCAGAATTAAATCTGCCTGCAAAATAAACATTGCCTGAGTTGTCAGTACCAATATCATAAGGAACATCAATTGAGTTGCCGCCTACTTTTTTTACCCAAACAAAACTCGCTGCTTCATCTAACTTTAAAAAATACATATCGGAAAGGGTTGAGCCGCTTCCTACTGCCGTGAGATTGGCAGTGCCCGCTCCTGGGTCAAAGTCGACAGTTCCTCCGAAGGTTCCGGCAACAATTATGTTGCCGTTTGCATCGGTGTTTATAGCTGTTGCTGATTCGTTGCTTGCACCTCCAATGGTTTTAACCCATACAAAATTTGCAGCCGTATCAAATTTGGTAATATGAATATCTGCACCACCTACGGGTGTAAGATTATGTGTTTGAGTTGAGTCGGGGTCAAAATCAATGGTTGCGTTAAAACTTCCTGCTAAGTAAATGTTGTTGTTGTGATCAATGTTCATTTTACTTATATCAAAGCCAGAGTTTATTGCCCAAACAAAATTTCCTGCTGTATCTAACTTGACCAAGTAAGGATCTTGCCCACCAGTAGAAACAAGATTGAAAACTGCTGCAGAAGGATCAAAATCTGTAGTGGTTTGAAAGGTGCCGGTGGTATAAACATTGCCGGCATTATCTAAAGAAATATTGTTGACAAAGGTGCCGAAAGTTCCTCCAAAATTTTTGGCCCAAACAAAATTTCCAGATGAACTTAATTTAATAATACAAACATCAAACGCACCAGATGCTGTAATGGTTGATGTTGCCGCGCCTGGGTCAAAGTCAACTGCTCCACTAAAGCGACCGGCAATGTAGCAGTTGCCAGTTGCATCAAGTGCCATAGCCACAGCGGTTTCATTATCAGCGCCTCCTATGTTATGCGCCCATAATAGATTCCCTGTTGAGCTATATTTAGCAATAAAAATGTCATCATTTCCATTGGAAACCAAATTAACAACACCTGCTCCAGGATCAAAATCGGCAGTTCCTGCTAATGTTCCTGTTACATAAACATTACCAGAAGCATCGGTTGCTATATCATTACCTCTATCAAAATTAGTGCCGCCCATGTTAATGGCCCAGTCAAATATTGGGGTTTGTGCAGTAAGTGTTAATGCTGCAAAACTGCAAAGTGTGTATAGTGCAATTTTTTTCATAAACAAAAATTTAGATATGTGTACAATAACGAAAATAGTGCAAAAGATACTAAGGCAAGAAACTTTTACAGAGTTTTTATGTAAAATGAAGCAGCCTAAAGAGCAAGTGCTAGTAGTGAAACCTTACTTTTTTTTCTGTCCTCTGGTTTTGGGTTTGCCATATTTCATTTTCATTTTATCGGCATGGCGAATTTTGTTGGGTGTTTTTTTGTTTGAGTCTTTTTTTTCGTGAAAGGCCGCCCCCGATGTTTGCTTTCGAGGGTTTTTAAGCTCTAAATTTGGCTGGTAAACTTTAGGCATTTCATTTAAAGTAAGTACATCAGATAAAATCAAGTTTTCGGGAAGCGGTTCAATTGGAATGTCAAAATTCATCAATGCTTCAAGTTGTGCTTTAGCATCCATTTCTTTTGGTGTAAAAAACAGGATGGCATTTCCTTTTTTATCGGCCCGCCCGGTGCGACCAATGCGGTGAACATAATTTTCGGCAACATCCGGCACATCAAAATTTATTACATGCGAAACTTCTGAAACGTCAATGCCTCTTGCCACAACATCGGTGGCAATCAAAATTCTGATATTGCCTTCGTGAAACTGTTTTACTGAATTAAAACGATGGTTTTGCGATTTGTTGGAATGGATAATGCCAACTTGGTCGTGAAACAAATGAGCAATGTCGGCAAAAAGTTTATCGGCCAATTGTTTTGTGGCAGCAAACACCAAAACTTTCTTCATCTCCGCATCGTTGTATAGCAACAAACGAAGCAGGTTAAGTTTTGTATTGAAATTTTGTACTTCAAATGCTACTTGGTTAATGTTTGAAAGTGGTGAGCCGGCAGGTGCTGCTTCTACTTTTATTGGTTGGTTAAAATATTGATTTATCAATGCTTCTACCTCATCGGTCATGGTAGCCGAGAATAATATGTTTTGCCTTTTTAAAGGCAGTAAATCTAAAATCATGGTTAGTTGCGAACGAAAACCTAAACTCAGCATTTCATCCACTTCATCAATTACGAGTTTTTTTATTGGTTTTAGTTTCACCACACCTTTCATGGTCAAATCAATTAGCCTGCCGGGTGTTGCCACCAAAATATCGGCACCTTCGCTTACAGTTGCAATTTGCGTATTGATGTTGCTGCCGCCATAAACACCAACTGCGCTAATAGAAATATACTTGCCTAATTTTACTATTTCATCTACTACTTGTGCTACCAATTCGCGTGTAGGTACAAGAATCAAAATTTGAGGTACTTTATCTTTTGAATATTTCCATTGGCGAAGATAGGGTAGCAGATAAGCAATAGTTTTTCCTGTTCCGGTTTGTGCAATACCTACTACATCTCTGCCCGACATTACAACAGAGAATGCTTTTGCTTGAATGGTTGTGGGGCGTTCAAAACCCATGTCTTGCAAGGCATTCAGTAATGGTGTGTTAAGGTTCAGTTCATCAAAAGTCATTGTAAAAATTTACGCAAATGTAATTTAGCCAAAAGCTATCGGGGCAATTATATTTTCAAATGCCATTTCAACAACTCGCGCACCGGTTCTTTTACAATGTTTTGAACCGAACAGCCATATTGCCGAGCTGCTGTTTGTAGCTCGTTTTGAAAGTGAAATGCCAATGAGCCTACAAAATGAACGGGATAGTTTTGATAGTTTTCGTAGCAAGCAACATGATATTTGAAGAATTCGCTAAAGCCGCGTGTTACCAATTCGCTGATGTAGGCTTTATCGGGGCTGATTGAAAGCAGCTTGGCAAAACCTGCCAGATACACATTGGCATAAGGCTGGCGATACACGCGCTCAAAAATTTCTTCTTTGCCCTTGGCGCAATGTTGCTCAAAAAGTTGAGTGGTGGCTTGTGGTAAAAGATGATACAAATATGCTTTTGCAAGCTCTTTGCCAAACCAGCCTCCACCGCCTTCATCGCCCAATACATAGCCCAATGCCGGAACATTTTCAATTAGATTATTACCGTCAAACAAACAAGAATTGGAGCCTGTGCCAAGAATGCAGCTAATGCAAGTTGCATCAGAGTAAGTAGCATAAGCAGCGGCTTTCAAATCGTGATCTACATAAATTTTTGCTGCCGGAAAAAAATCGCTAAGGGCGGATTCGATAACTGCATTACGCTCTTTGCTACTGCATCCAGCGCCATAAAAAAACACTGTCGAAATCTCGGCAGCAATGCTTTTTAGTTCAATTACTTTTGCCATTGCAATAAGCACACTTTCTTTTGAGTGAAAGTGTGGATTGAATCCAATGGTTTCAAACAGAACACCGTTTTCGGTGAGCCACTGTGTTTTGGTAGAACCGCTATCGGCTACAAGCAACATAAAATTTGTTTTACAAACCTGTTAAGGTTGGGTTAAGCGTATTTTTCTTTGTTCAAATGATAATGCACAGCCAACCATACAAGGCATGAAATAGCGCTAATGAGTGTGATGGCAAGTGTTACATCAAACCATTTGATGTGCCAATACCAATAATAAGTGTCTAAGCCAATAACAATAGCAACGATGCGGATAATTTCTGCCACCCAAGTCCATTTTTTATTTTCAAAAATGCCACCAAGAATCAGCATTGAAAGAACAATCAATGAGGCAAAGTAAATTTTAAAAAACGGAGTGATATTGGGGAAGTGATAAAGAAATGCCGTGGTGCCACCCAACACAATTGTAAATTGAATAGCTGCATACCAACGCAGATTTGTTTTAACATCGGCATCAAATTTTCGATAGGTGTTTTTGTCAATTTCCTGCACCTGCTGAAAGCCACCGGCATCTTCGGGCAACCAACCGGGGCGCGCAAAAATCAGTTTTACTTTATCGGAAAAGCGAGAGAATGTTTTTGCTTTTTGCCACAGCTCAAAATAGTAATGAAAATTAGCCCACACCGGATTCCAACTTTTGAGCTGCGTAGTAATGCCGTAGGTTATTTCTTCGGCACTCTCTTCTTCTTTAAACGTGCCAAACATTCTATCCCATATTATCAAAACACCGCCATGGTTTTTATCAATATATTTTGGATTTACGGCATGGTGCACGCGGTGGTGGGCAGGGGTGTTGAAAACATATTCAAATGCAGGATGCAATTTGCCCATAGTGCGCGTGTGTATCCAAAATTGATAGAGCGTTTGAATTGCTGCGCCCGCGGCAAATGTGATAGGAGAGAAGCCTAAAAGCGGAAGGGGCAAAAAGAAGATAAAAGCAATCATGGAGTGAAACCATGATTGGCGCAAGGCTACACTCAAATTGTACTCTTCGCTTTGGTGGTGTACAACGTGTGCGCCCCAAAAAAAGTTTACTTCGTGCCCAAGCCTATGTGCCCAATAAAACGCAAAATCATAAATCAACACACATAGTAAAACACTCCACCAGGTAAAGGGCAAAGAGAAAAAGCGAAAATTGTCGTAAATCAATATGAATAGTCCAAACAATATTGCCTTGCCAAACAAATTAGAAATTTGCTGCCCCATGCCTACCAATAAATTATTGATGGTATCATTTAAGCGATATAGCTGAATGTTTTTTTTGCGGCTATACCAGTATTCAAAAGCAATACTTAGCAGAAAAAAAGGAATGGCAATGAGAATGTAAATCGGCTGCATGGCAATGTTTCACTTTTTAGATTGCGCAATGTAATGAAAGCACAACATGGAAAAAAGCGAAACCGATAATTTGAATGAAATTATTTTGTCGGCAATAGCATATTGCTCTTGCGCTCATCTAAAAATCTTGTTGGGTAGCAGTGTTTAGGCACTATAGCCATTGCCACTTGCTTCTAAAATAACAGTCATTCTATCAATTGCAATACCCATGTTTGAGCGAACAAAACCATCACTTACATTGCCGTTTCGTTCAGGAAAAAGGCGCAACTTCCAAATTGATTTTGCTGCTTCTTCATTTGTGGCGCGAGCATCGCGGTGAGCCTGGTTGCCACCTCTTACTCTTGCATTGTAGCGGTCACCCCGCCTTTCTACAAGGTTTGCAAAAATATTGTCTCTATCGAACAAATAGCGCACATAGCCCGATGCCATTTGGTTGGTTAAACCTCGTGCTCGACCGGCTCGCTGGGCATTGTCAATTAGCCACATGCAAAACGCAGTAGAAACTGCCGAGCCGGCAATTGCACCACCAGCCACCACACCTCCTAAAACCACTGCATCGCCAGTAGCACCGGTAGCCGCAAAGGTGCGCGACATCCACGAGCCAACTCTCAAGGTAACATTTACTGTACGAGTGGCTGCGTTGAAAAAAATTTGCCCCACTCTTGCTATGCCTTCTGCGGTAGCACTTAGCGGTACCGAAAACGTAACTGTGCCAGTAAGTAAAATAGCGCGCGAGTCGCTAAGTTGCATTAAGGTTCGTTCAAACCTGCCGGTGATAGAGAGTGTAAGAAAAGTAGCATCGTTTACAAATGCTGCAAATGGCGCAATTGATGCAGTTGCACTATAGTTTTCCCATCTTCCACCTCGGGCTCCGCGCCAAGAAATATTGATGTTGGTTATCTCTGCAATTACCTGCTCGGGAGTTTTATCGCTGCTGCCGGTCATAAAGTCGTATAGTGTTCCCAACTTTTCTTCAATAGAAACAGTTATAGAATCTTCGCAAGCGCTATAAATATCGGCACTTACAGAGGCATCGGCTTCCGATTCTCTTGCTTCGCCAGGTGTAGCAGTTTCTGTTCTGCCCAATGAAAGATTCACAGAGTCGGTATCGGCTCTATACATAAACCGACCTTCAATGGTGCCTTCTACTCTGTATGCAAAGTATCGCCTGCGAATCAGTGGAGAGCGCTGCCTGTATCGAACACCGTAATACAATTCTATGGACATAATAAGGTGCTTATATCAATTTTGTAATTGCACAAAACAATAATAAAACCACAACAAATGGAAGGTTGAAATTATTTTTCCCACTTCAACTCTCCGCCATCCACACTCACTTTCACATGGCTGCCTTTGCCAATTTCGCCTGCAATAATCATGCGCGAAAGCGGTCTGCGCAGTTGGGTGCGTATCATACCTGTGAGCGGGCGCGCACCATAGCGCGGTGTGAAGCCCATCAATGCAATTTTTTCTTTCGCCTCGGGTGTGATTTCGAGGGTGATGCCTTGCCGCTCCAAGCTTTTATGCAGGCTTTTTACGTGAATTTCAAAAATTTTCACTACGTTCTTTTCGCTGATAGGTGCAAACGGAACAATTTCTGTCAAACGCGCCAAAAATTCGGGGCGGAAATGATTCGCCATAATTTCGAGCAAGTCGCTTGATTTAGGAACAATATCTTTGGCAAAACTTTGAATAATGTTTTCGGCACCAATGTTTGAAGTGAACAAAATCACCGCGTTGCTGAAATCGCCTTCTTTTCCGAGGCGGTCGTGCATTTTTCCTTCATCTAATATTTGTAAGAAAATATCAAATACAGAAGGGTGTGCTTTTTCAATTTCATCAAACAATACTATTGCGTAAGGCTGCTGGCGGATTTTGTTCACCAGCACACCGCCTTCTTCGTAGCCCACATATCCCGGAGGCGCACCGTAGAGCAATGCCGCAGAATGTTCCTCTTTAAATTCGCTCATGTCAAAGCGAATCATTGCGCTTTCTGTTTGAAACAAAAATTCGGCAAGCGATTTTGCTACTTCGGTTTTTCCGGTTCCGGTTGGTCCCAACAGGAAGAAAGATCCAATTGGCTGCCCTTGCTTGTTCAAGCCCGAGCGCGCTTCGAGAATGGCTTCGCTCAATGATTTTATAGCGTGGTCTTGCCCTACAACACGCTTTTGCAGGATCGCTTCCATGCCCATCAGTCGCTCGCGTTCCTGCCCGCCAAGTTTGCCAATTGGGATGCCCGTTTTGTGGGCAATCATGGCGGCTATGTCAGTTTTGTCCACATGGCTTTTAATGTCTTCGGCAAGCTTGGTAAGGCGTGCCAAAACATCTTTCAGATAGTCGGCAACTGCATCAGAGGTTTCTAAAGTATTGATGTCGGTTTCGTCATCCAATTGCCCGGTAAGCACGTGGCTAACTTTGTTGTTCAATTCTTTGTGAAACCATTTTAACTCTGCCAGCAAATCAAGTTCTTCTTTTTTCGATAGCAGCTCGTTGAGTGCATCACCTAATTTTTTCAAATCGGTTGTTGCAGTATTAGCAGCAAATTTCACCGAAGCCATAGTGCGGTCGAGCAAATCAATTGCGGCATCGGGCAGGCTGCGCTCTTTGGCGAATCTGCGCGCCAAACGAATTGCCTCGGGTGCTGCATCTTTATCAACAGTTAAGCTGTGATGTTTTTCGTAGTAAGGAATAATTTTACCCAACATACGCACTGCGGTTGCATCGTCTGGCTCTTCTACACGCACCACTTCAAACCTGCGGCTGAACGCATCATCGCTTTCGATGTATTTGCGATATTCTTCGTTGGTAGTTGCGCCAATAACGGTAAGCTCGCCACGCGCAAGTTCGGGCTTCAGCAAATTTGCTGCGCCCGATGCGCCACCATTTTTATCGAGCAGTTGGTGGATTTCATCAATGTATAAAATGGCTTTATCGAATTGCTTTAATTCTTTTACGATATTTTTTAGGCGGTCTTCTACTTCGCCTTTGTATGAAGCACCTGCCACCAACGAACCAAAATCCAATTCAAATACAGTTACGTTTTTCAGGTTGTCGGGCACGTGTCCATTCACCACATTTAATGCAAACCCATCCACCAAAGAACTTTTACCTACACCCGGCTCGCCAACAATTATCACATTTGGCTTGCTGCGCCTGCCAAGAATTTCTGCCATCATGCGAATTTCTTTATCGCGCCCGATGATTTCATCAATTTTACCAGTGCGGGCATCGGCAGTTTTATCGGTGCAAAATTTAAGCAAGGCACTGTTGCCCGCTTTCTTTTCGCTGCCGCCATTTGCGGCTGCACCACCTTTTTCTACCAAGTTGCTTACTGTGCTGTTATCAACGGCATCTTCAATTAACTCATTGGCGGTAAGCCCAAATGTTTTTAATTGCTCGTAGGTGAATCCAACACCTGGAGTTGCTAACGAAATCAATAAGTGAAGGGCATCAATATCATCTGTGCCGAATTTCAAACGAATATTATCGGCCTCAGCAAAAATAGCCTCGGCTTGTGCATCGGGTTTTGGGTTTTCATCGGGGCGGCCTTTTGCATAAGTTTCAATGCGTACATCCGCCCATTCTTCCATGTAAAAAATATCCTTGCCCGATGACTCTAACTTGCTGCGTATGCCTACATCTTTATGCAATAATGCTTTTAATAAATGTGCAGGGCCGAAAGTATTGTGCGAAAAATCTTTTGCGTGTGCTTGAGCAATGTGTACTGCTTTTTTAACTGAATCGGTGAAGGACATGAAACTGTTTTTTTGATTAAATTGAAAATAACTTGGGTTTGAAAATGCAAATGTTTTTTATTTACACACCAATTTCGTACAGAAAAGATTTTGAATTATGGGTCAACCAGCCGCAAGACTTACAGATATGCACACCTGCCCGATGCAAACACCGGCAGTGCCTTCGCCAATTCCTCATGTTGGTGGACCAATAACCGGGCCGGGCACCCCAACTGTGTTGATTGGCGGATTGCCCGCTGCAACAGTGGGCGATATGTGTGTGTGTGTAGGGCCTCCAGATAGTATAATAAAAGGTTCGGCAACAGTAATGATTGGTGGCAAACCTGCAGCGCGAATGGGTGATACAACTGCCCATGGCGGCTCAATTGTAGCTGGCTTTCCGACTGTTATGATAGGCGGATAATTTTTTTTAAACAAGTAGAGTACTGCAATAAATATATTTTCGCTGCATGGCAAACAATTCAACTCCAATAGCAAGAACATCGTTAGACGCAACTGTTATTTACACATTTTTCGCTTTCATTTTTTTGTTGTTAGGTGTAGTTGCTTTTCGTTCGTTTACTGGCGAAGATTGCAGCAAGGTTGGCTTTGCTGTTATGTCTGACGGATTTAGGGCTGGCGAGGTAGTTACATTAAAAGATACAACTTTTGGCGCGCAGTCTTGGGAGTGGGATTTTGGAGACAATACTCCGTTGGCTAAAATTAAATCTCCTATTCACGTATTCGATAATCCCGGCAAGTACACCATTAAATTGGTAGTAAACAATTCATGCGATAAGCAATTGACTGTAACTATTCTGCCCAAAAAAGCGCCAGTTCAGCAATTGGGCGAGCAATTGGTTTTGCCTATTGTGAAGTTGCCTAAGCGTGTATATGTTGGTGAACCCGCTACGTTTGTTGCCGACTCTAGCAATGCTTCATCTTTTGATTGGAACTTTGGCGAAACCGAACGCACAGATGCCAGTGGCAAGCAAGTAACTTACACTTTTAGCACAACAGGATCCAAAAACGTAACTGTATATGTTAATGGAAATTCAAATGTTGTAACGCAGTCGGTAAACGTTCAAAAAAGAGCTGCAAATGATGCGCCTGTTGCCGGAGGCGGTGGCGGAAGTGCTAATGCTCCACAAGCGGTCGAGGCTCCCGTTGCGGCTGCAAATCCATTGCCGGCAGGCGTAAAAGCTCCATTGATAAGCGATGAAGATTTTATGAAATTGCTGAATGATGTGGCTAAAGGAAAAACTAAGCTGGAAGATTTGCTTACATACTCATGCGGTAAAGGCAACATTACCGTAACGGTGAATAATGCCGAGAAAATGACTTTGACGGAACTGTTCGGCAAATTGAAAGGCGAAAAGAAAATTTACATCAAAAAGTCGCGTAATAGAACAAATGCCAATAACTGCATTTTGGATTTGGAAATTGAAACTAAAAAGAAGTTGATGTAGTTTTTGAAAGTGCTATTTGCCTTCAAAATTGAATCCCAATTTTGAAAGTGATGCACCAATTTCTGTTCCTTTATATGCTCGTTTAGGAACCTCAAATTCTGCAATAATTAAATCGCCAGCAAACTCGTTGAAAATACCTTGTGCTATGATGCCTTCCTTGCCAACGCAAAGTGAACATCCGACCATTTTTTTGCCTTCGTATGGACCACCAACAATGTAGCCTACACTGGTGGCACTGGCAATAACCATGTTGTGAGTTTTTGCCAAAATACTTAAGGGTTTTATCCATTTATCTCGGTAGGGGTCTTCTGCCTCAGTTATGGAGTGTTCAACCGTCCATGACGATGGTGCAAGAATAATTTGTGCGCCCATTCGCGCCAATACATGCCCAATATCAATGGCATCTAAATAATTGTCGGCACATATATTTAAGCCTATTTTGCCAAATGGCGTATTAAATACTTCCAGTTTTTGCCCAATTTCGTAGTAAGGAAACTCAACCGTAAGCAGGTTTATTTTGCGGTGTTTGCCAATGATGATTCCTGTATTGTCAATCAGCAGGGCAGCGTTGAAGTTGCCGGAGGCTGTTTTTTCGGTTAAGCCAACGCAAATCCAAATATTGTATTTGATAGCAAGCGCACAAAATACTTCGCTGTGCGCTCCGGGAATGGTTTTTGCATGTTGCAGCGCATCGGGGTGGGTCCAAGCAAAGTCAATAGTTTCGGGAAGCAGCACCATGTCGCATAGCTCTTTTTGTGCTCGTGCAATAAGTTTTTCGGCTCGTTCAAAATTGCGGTCGGGTTCGGTGCCTTCTACTAAAAGTTGCGCAAGGGCAAGTTTCATTGTTGTATAAAATTTTCGGAGCAAACATACGCTGCTCAAATTAAAGCAAGCAGTTTTTGGTGTAAACAAATTCCTTTTTTAATATGTTTATTATTGCCATCAAAATCACTTTTATGCGTGTAGCTGTATTTAGAAAAGCGCAGTTCAATGCTGCACATCGCCTTTATCGCCAAGATTGGTCGTTTGAAAAAAACGAAGAGGTTTTTGGCTTGTGCAATAATCCAAATTGGCACGGGCATAATTATAAATTGGAAATTAAGGTGGTGGGCGAAGTAAATGTTGAAACCGGATATGTTATTGATTTAAAAATACTTGCCGAGATAATTGAACAAGAAGTGATTGAGCGTTTCGATCACAAAAACTTGAATCTTGATACGCCAGAGTTTAAAAATTTGAACCCAACCGGAGAAAACATAGTTGTGGTTGTGTATAACTTAATTCGTGCCAAGTTAGATGCGCAATATGATTTGGTAGTAAAAATGTGGGAAACAGACAGGAATTATTTTGAATATCCGGTGTGAAAGAGTATTAAAGAATTCGTTCGCGCCACCAATAAATTTATCTTCGCATAAATCCACCAATAGTTTTGAGTAAAAACGTAGTTATTATTCCCACCTACAACGAACTGGGCAACATTGAAAAAATGGTGCGCAAAGTAATGTCGTTGCAACCCGAGTTTCATTTGTTGGTGATAGATGACGGTTCGCCCGATGGCACTGCTGCTGTGGTAAAAAAACTTCAGGCAGATTTTACGGGCAGGTTAAGCATTATTGAGCGTAGCGGCAAACTTGGATTGGGCACTGCATACATTGCGGGCTTTAAGTGGGCGCTGGAGCGCGGCTACGATTACATTTTTGAAATGGATTGCGATTTTAGCCATAACCCCGATGATTTGGTGCGTTTGTTGCATGAGGCACAAAATGGTTGCGATTTAGTAGTGGGTTCACGCTACGTGCAGGGCGGTGGTTTTGTAAATTGGCCATTCAGCCGCATTTTACTTTCTAAGGTTGCTTCTGTTTATGTAAATCTTGTAACCTGGATTGGTATTGCAGATACTACTGCCGGTTTTGTTTGCTTTAAAAGAAAGGTGTTAGAAACTATTGATTTAGACAATATAAAATTTGTAGGTTATACCTTTCAAATTGAAATGAAATTTGCCACCAAACAATTAGGTTTTCGGGTAAAAGAAATTCCAATAATTTTTACTGAGCGTGTAGAAGGAGTAAGTAAAATGAGCACCAATATTGTAAAAGAAGCAATTGGTGGTGTGTTGCGTATTCGCTGGAATAGTTGGTTTCAATCCTACAAGAAATAGTTGCAATTTATTTGCCCATTATTTCGCTTACCGCTCGTCTGATGTTTTCACTTATTTCATCCGTTGGTAAATCATTTGCATCAGCTCCAAAAGGGTCTTCTATTTCCTCAGCAATCAACTGGAATAATAAAGTAGCCAACTGAAAATACATAGCCCCAAGGCAGTGTCATGATGTAGAAAAATATAAATTTCTTAATAAACGAGCTATACGAAAATGGAATTGGTGTGTTTTTTATTCGTTCGCAAGCACCGCAAATTTCGGTAAGCTGTTGTGCTTCGTTGTTTAATAATATCAGTTGCTCGTTTTTTACAACACCGTTTTCATACAGCACATTTATTCGTTCGTAAATCATTCGTGCAATTCTGTTTGGAACGTGCTGAATGTTTTTTGATAAGTCATTATTCATTAGTGATATTTCCGTGAATTCACTTGTGTCATTTTTTTTACGTAAATGATTTTTTAGCGCAAAGGCATAATTTGGTATCATGTGCGAAAAAAAGAAACGGTCATCGGCATTTTTTTCGCCTAAAATTGCGTGTAGTTTTATTGCAAGATTTCGGCTGCAATTTACCAATGCGCCCCAGTTTCTTCGGCCTTCCCACCAGCGGTCGTAAGCGGTATTTGTTCTAAAAACCAACAATAGTGAAATTACAAAACCAAGTGTGGAGTGCATTACCGATACATTAGTAAGCGGGTTGGTTTTTGAAACATGCCACACTTCAATCTCTAACCATGCCACAAAAAAGGAATATACACACATGGCTACCATCATGGGCGATAGTTGGCGAAATGTATCGGCTTTGTGAAACCTGAAGATAAATGTGAACCAGTCTTTGGGGTTGTATGTAACCATAAAAATCAAATTTATTTAATTGTATTTTCCTGCTTTTCCGTCATTCGCCCATTGCAAATTGTTTTTTGCGAGCGTAAAATCGGGTTGAATTTTCAATGCTTTTTCGCCATAAATAATTGCTTTGTCCCATTCTTTTATTTCGCAATAGGAAGCGCAAAGATTATTTAATAAAAGCGCGTCTTCGCCAAGTGTTGTGATGCCTGTTTCGTAAATATTGATTGCTTTTGTAAATTCTTTTCTTGTATAATAGTACAAGCCAAGTTCCACAACGTCATTTTTTTCCGTATTTTCTTTTATTTTTTGGTGCAATGCTTTTATTGTTTCAATTCTTTTTTCGGCAAATACAATATTGTTTTTTGCTAAAGTGTTGCTGGTGTCATATTGTAGTGCTTTGTTTCCAAAAGCTATCGCTTCCTCGTGCCTGCTAAGGTTGTTGTATGCAGCGCAAATGTTGTTATAAGCAATAGTGTTTGTGGAATCCATTTGTAAAACTCGTGTGTTTATTGCAATGGATTCAATATATTTTTGGTTATTAAAATATGCCAATCCAAGATTGATTAAATTTTGAATATTGGGTGCGTTTTGTGCTGCTGCTATTGCATTTTGCAATTGTTCTTGTGGCGATATTTGTTGTTGCTCAATGGCGGTGGTTGCTTTGGCAGCAGTAGATTTATTTTTTAAAATAAAGTAAGCACCCGCTACAATACTTAAAATAATTATTGCGACAATAATTATTGATGATAAATTAGAAAATGATTTTTTATTTTCTGTTGAATTGTGCTCGTTGGTTGTCATTTATAATCTATTTGTATTGTGATTTTGAGTATTTATTAGCCAATTCAATTTCAGTTTGCGAAAAAGAATTTTTTGCATCGAAAGGTGGAGGAATTAATTCAAAAATTACTCCTTGTTCACCATCAATTTGGTCAAATGGCTTTAGGTATTGCGAGTTAAACAAGTTGTTTGATAAGTTTATGGATACTGTGCTGTGCCCCCGTGGGTAATTGTCGTCAAAAATTGTCAGCGATACGGAGTTGCTGAAATACACCAAATCTACTTTGTCGAAATTGTTGTATGCCAGAAACCAGGCAAGTACCTCAGGGTTTTGAATTTGTTGTAAATCTTGCAAGAATGCAATTCTCTTTCTGAATTGAGAAGCAGGGTGCGAAAAATGAGCATTGATATTCATAAAAGTATGAACAGGAATTAAAGCATTTATGTGCTGCCTATCGGTAAGTAACACCTTGTTTTTGAATTTTTTTATACCAGTCTCATCTTTTTGTATAGGGTTTATTTGTACAGAAACCGAATTTTTAAATAGGCTGTGATTTTTTATTTCTAAAAAATTATCAATGCTGACAATAAATAGCGAAACAAATAAAATGCCTATTGCTTTTTGTTTTATTTCTAACGATTTAAAATTAAATAAATTAAATAGCCAATTAAATAAGCTCAGTGCGCAAACTGCATAAGCAAGATAATGTATTTTGCTTGTTACGGTGGGTTTGCTTAAATACAACATGAGATAACCGAGTGTAAACCAAATTGTCAATGCTATCAGTAGCCATCTACAGGCAGTCATTACTTTGTCGTCTTTATACAAGAATGGAAGTGCCACCCCAATGCCCAAAATAATATTTACAACAATTGATTTTTCGTGTAGAAAGTTGAATTCAGCCATATCCGGAGTCATCCACATGTTTTGCAAAGATTCCATTCCGAATTTTGAAAACTCCATTGCCAATGGAATCCAGTAAATACTGCTAAATATTGCTGCTGTTGCAAGTGTAATAATTGTTCCTTTTCTGTTTTCTAATGCTTTTTTAAATGATTTATCTGTTGCAATTTCTGAAGTTAGCTTTGTTGCTAAGTAAATTGCCGCAATAAAAAACCAATAATAATAAGTCATAAAAATGGCTGCACCAATCAATCCTCCAATTATCGAAAATTTAGTACTCTTAAATTTTTCTTCAACAAAATATATCCACCAAAAAAGAAAAAAACAAGCTGAAATAAATTCGTAAGGCTTGTATAAATTTGCTATCGGGAAATTAAAAAAATAAAAAATAATAAATGCAGTGGCTGTGGTCGTTCCCGCCACTCGTTTTATTAGCAAGAAAAGCGGAATGGAATAAATGCAGAAGGTAATAAAATAACCATGATAAATTGCTGTATAAGATTCTATGTTAAACAGTGCAGCATACTTGCCAAGAATAAAGTGGTATAAGGCTGGGTACGATGTTGAAAGCTGAATATAGTTAAAGTCTGTGAGGGAGTTAAAGTATTTGTACTTAGCAACCATTGCTGCATTAAAATAGGCATCTCCCGTTAGTACATTTAATCCAAAAGTAGCTCCCCGAAATAAAATAAACAGACTACTAAATGACAATAAAATAAATATATTAAATACTATCCATTCTTTATTTACGTAACTATCAATATTTGTTTTTTGATAATAAATAAATAAAATAGTAATAACGCATATTCCTGCTATCATTCGCGGAAACATGTCAAAATTTAGTTCTTTGAACTTATCAAATGGAAATGGAAGTTGGGTAATTAAATAGCAAAGGAAAAATGTGTAAACCAATAATAGCCACGGAGCAATTTTTTTTAATGAAATAGTCATTGTTTTATTTTCCTTTTTTTAATGTAAAGCCAAATGTAGTGCCAATGCCAACTGTGCTGCGCACGTGTACGGTGTGCCCATGGGCTTCAATAATGTGCTTTACTATTGATAAGCCAAGCCCAGTGCCGCCACCATCGCGCGAGCGCGCTTTATCTACTCTGTAAAATCTTTCAAACAGTCTGGCTAAGTGCTCCTTCTCAATTCCTGCTCCATTGTCGCTTATCTCGGTTAATAGCCTATCTTCCATTACATAAAAACCAACAAAAATATAACCATGGTCTCTGCCGTATTTTATTGCGTTGGTAAACAAATTGTACAAAACCTGCGAAATTCTACTTTTGTCGGCCTCTACAAAAAATGGCATATCGCACTCTTCTTTAAATTGAAATCTAATGTCCCGATTTGATGCCTGCATTTTTAGGCTATCCATTACTTCTTTCGATAACTGGTGAATGTCGAAACGCTCGGGCTCTATTGTTAATTCGCCACCTTCATATTGCGAAATCAGTAGTAAATCTTCTACAATGGCAATTAGCCTGTCTGCATTTTTTGCTGCACGCTCTACATATTCGTGCGAAATTTTCTCGTCTTCAAGCCCGCCATCCAGCAGTGTTTCTAAATATCCTTGAATATTAAAAATGGGTGTTTTTAATTCATGCGATACATTTCCGAGAAATTCTTTTCTGTATTTTTCTAATTTTTTTAATTCTTCAATTTCAGCACTTTTTTTCATGCCAAATTCAATTACTTGTTTTTGTACATCATCTAAAATATTTGTTTTTTCCATTTTCTCTTTCAATACATCTTTGCCGGTTTTTAAATCGTTGATGATTTTATAAATAAGTTTCACTCTTCTATAAATAAACTCTTCTACAGTAAAGTAAACCAACGGGTAGGTAATGCCAAAAGTCAATAATGGAATTATAATTGAAATATAAAGTGGTATTGATTCATCTAGTGAAAATCGTATTAACGTAATAATAGTAAACAATAGCACAGCAACCACTGCCGAAACCAATAATGCAATACTTTTTTGTGTGGCGTTTTTCATTCCATGTAATCTTGCGCGAAGAAAAGAAGTGTTTAACTATTTTATGAATTTATTGTTGCAGAACATTTGCTTGTATTAGCTTTGCGGCATGATAAAACTGATGATAGATGCCACAGGATGGATTGGAGCAATATTGGTGCTTTATGCGTATATGATGGTTTCCACCAAAAGGCTGGAAGGCAATTCGCTCCACTATCAAGCCGTAAATATTGCAGGTGCTTTTTGCCTGATGGTAAACACCTATTTTCATCAGGCTTATCCCTCGGCAATTGTAAATGTAATTTGGATTGGTATTGGCTTCTATTCATTGCAAAGTGCTAAAAAACAAAAGGCGATTTAAGAGCTTTGTTGTTTTAAAGATTTGGTAAACTTCAACTCGCTGTATGAAACAAAGTCCACAATTTCTTTTTTTGTTACTTCATCATAGTTGCTCATTAGCACATTGCCGGCAGTAAGCACATCAATGCCTAATTGTATTGCGGCTAAGTCGTGTTTGTCGTAAGTGTTTTTTTGTTCTTTCATTTCCGAATGCACGTCATACAAAATCGAAATGATTTTTTCAAGTAAAACACTATCGGTTATAGTCATAAACAGCGCCCCTAAATCATCAACAAAGTCTTCGAGTTGCTTTGTAGGTATTGCTGCCAAACATTCCATGAATTGCTCATCTGAAATTGGCGATTTGAATTTTTTCTTTTTTGCGGCTTTCATCAATTCCGATTCAAATTTCGATGCCGCTGTGTGTGTTTCTAAAGTTTTGATGCCTGCTCTTATTGCCTTTGGAAAATGAAACCCAAATCTAAATATTGCCGAAGTAAGATTGCCCAGCAGACCCCAAATTTTTGCGGGGTTAGAAGTATAGCTCTCAAGGCGGGCAAATGCTGCATCTAAATGCTCGCGTTTTGCAGGCTCGGCATAAAGATTATCGAGAAAAAAAGCCAGCAATTCATCGGCCATTTTTTTATCGAATTTTTTGGGTAAGCGCGGGTCTTTCTTTACCCTTTCAAAATCATAACGCTTGCGGATAGAATCGCGATAAAGAATTATCAGTTCGTTTCTTAGTGCTTTGTCCATATACAGCAAAGAAGCAATAATTCTAAAATCGAAAATAAATTTTGTGAGAATTAAACGGGATGCTTATCTATGTGTCTGAACGAAAAAAATTTAAAATGAAAAACATACTTACTGTTGCCTTATTGCTTTTGGTTGCTACCACTTTTGCGCAAGTTGAAATTAATGGAGTAAAACTTGCACCAACCCTTAAAGCTGGTGCCAAAACACTCACATTTAATGGTGGCGGTATTCGCAAAAAATTTGGATTCAGTATTTACGTGGGTGCTTTGTATTTACCTTCAAAAAGCAAAGATGGCAATGCTATTGCCAAAGCTAATGAAGCGCAAAGTATGCGTATTGCCATCACATCCGGCTTGATAACATCTGCAAAATTTGTAGAATCTACCAAAGAAGGTTTTCAAAAATCTACTGGCGGAAACACGGCTCCTATTCAAGCAAAAATTGATAAATTTTTAAAACTCTTTATGCAGAATGAAGTTGTTGATGGCGATGTGTATGATCTTACCTATCTACCAGCCGAAGGCGTTAAAGTTTATAGAAACGGCAAGCAATTAGATGTGGTTCAAGGGCTCGATTTTAAAACAGCTTTGTTCGGAATTTGGTTGGGTAACAATCCTGCCGATGCAAAGTTGAAAACAGGATTGTTGGGTTCGTAGTAAGAAACGATTTGTAGAAAAAACACACATAACAAAAAATGAAGCTGGGCAGCAATTTTAATCAAAATCGTTGCCCACTTTTTTTGTTCCGGTGCCGCCTTGCTGATTGTATTTTGCGCAATCATACACAAGGGAGCTTACTCCATCGGGTGTTGTAAAAGTTGTAGTTGCGTTAAACTCGTTGCTAAAGTTTGTACTATCGTTATTTACTCGTTGAAAGAAATAAGCCCACACAGGTAATGCCATAGTAGCGCCTTGCCCATATTGCATACTGCGAAAACGAATGTAGCGATCATCGCAGCCGCTCCAACTGCCGGCTACTAAATTGGGGGTGCAACCAATAAACCACCCATCGGCATAGTTGGAGGTAGTTCCTGTTTTGCCAATAATATCGCCCGGAATTTTATAGCGATAGCGCAATCTAACACCAGTACCATGTTGTACCACACCGCGCATCAATTCTACCATTGTGTAGTTGGTGGCTTCGTCAAACACTTCATGTTTTTGGCCAAAAAATTCGCTTACCACATTGCCGTTTCTGTCTTCTATTCGAGTAACAAAAATAGGTTCGGTGTAAACGCCTTTGTTGGCAAAAGTTGCATAAGCTCCTACCATTTCAAACAACGAAATATCTGCTGCGCCTAAACAAATTGATGGTGCTTCAGGAATATCGCTGGTAATGCCCATGCTGCGCGCCAATTGAATAACTGCTTGTGGAGTCATTTCATGCATTAAATATGCAGTAACAGTATTGATGGAATTTGCAAGGGCTTCTTTTAAACTCAACATGCCGCCATATTCACCATCGCTATTTTTTGGTGTCCAATCTTCGAGCAAACCGAAACGTGGGTCGCCTGCCTCGAATGTTACTTTTTGATTGGGCACTTTCATGCAAGGCGAATAGCCTTTGTCGCGTATAGCGGTGGCATAAACAAAAGGCTTGAATGTGGAGCCTACTTGCCGTTTGGTGTTTGTGTTTACATGGTCGAACTGAAAGTGTTTGTAATTGATTCCACCTGCCCATGCGCGTATAAAACCACTTGCTGGATCCATTGCCATAAAGCCGTTTTGCAAAATCATGCGATAGTATCGCAGCGAGTCGTATGGCGACATTACGGTGTCTTTTTCGCCCTCGTATGCAAAAACTTTCATCTTCACCGGTGTTTTCATTATCTTATCCATGGCTTCACGATTCATTCCGGCTGCTTTCATCAATTTGAATCGTTCGCAATGCGTGTAAACTGCCTCCCATTCTAATTTAAAATCTTTCCAAGGGTCTTTGCCTTTCCAATGCTCAAAAAAAGTTTTTTGTAATTCGCTCATGTGTTGCAATTGTGCTTCTTCGGCATATTTCTGCAATCGCGAATCAAGCGTTACGTATATCTTTAAACCATCTTTGTATAGATTATAAACGCTGCCGTCAGGTTTCTGGTTTTTTGCAAACCACCCCTTTAGCCATAGTCGTAAATACTCGCGAAAGTGTGGTGCAATACCGTCTTCGTGAGTGTCGGGGTGAAAGTCTAACGCAATAGGTTTTGATTTTAGCGAGTCGAAATCTTGCTGCGACAAGAATTTGTATTTTTTCATTTGTGCCAAAACGGTGTTTCTTCTTTTTGTAGAATTTTCGGGGTGAATACGCGGGTTGTATTGATATGGTGCTTTCAACATACCCACCAAAACAGCAGCTTCTTCAACCTTTAATGAATCTACGGTTTTGCCGAAGTATGTGTTTGCTGCCGATTTTATTCCAAAAGCATTGTCGCTGAACTCAACGGTATTTAGATACATGGCAAAAATCTCTTGTTTGGTATAGGAGCGTTCCAAACGAATGGCAATTATCCATTCTTTGAATTTTCGTAATATCAATTGAAATTTATTGAGGCGTTCGCGCGGAAAAAGATTTTTTGCCAATTGCTGTGTAATGGTGCTGCCACCGCCTTTGCTGCCACCCGAAAGCACTGCGCGAAAAAGTGCCTTTACATCTACGCCTTGATGGTCTTCAAAACGTATATCTTCTGTGGCTAACAATGCTTGGCGCAAACACAAAGGCAAACCCGAATAATCTATATTGCTTCTATTTTGCGCATAATATTTTCCAATAACAACGCCATCGGTCGAAATTATCTCCGTAGCCAAGCTGCTTTCGGGGTTTTCTAATTCCTGAAAAGTGGGTAAAGCGCCAAATACATCATTTGAAAGTGCATAGAATAATCCGAACACGGTTGCTGTTCCGGCAATAAAAATTAGCCAAAAAACTTTTGTGAAGTTCATCGCCCAAACCTAATGGAATTTAGTTTGTGGATTCATAAAATGCCAAATTGCATTATTTACAACCCTAAGTTTGAACAACTTCAAATCCTAAATATTCAATACTACAACTCTATTATGTTTTTCTCTCCTACATTCGCAGGCTCAATAATTGAATAGTTAAAGTGTCTGCTTCAGAAAATAAAACACACATTGTTATAAAATTTGCTGGCGATAGTGGTGATGGAATGCAACTTACAGGTACAGAGTTTACCAATAATGCTGCACTTTTTGGTAACGACATTGCCACCTTTCCCGATTTCCCTGCCGAGATTCGTGCACCGCAAGGTACCATACCAGGTGTTTCGGGTTTTCAACTTCATTTTGGTAGCGATGAAATAGACAGCCCAGGCGATAGTTGCGATGTATTGGTAGCCATGAATGCCGCTGCTTTAAAAACTAATCTTCGGCATTTAAAGAAAGGTGGACTTGTTATTGCAGATACATCGGGCTTTGAAAGTAAAAACTTAAAACTTGCCGGTTATGCTTTAGACAAAAATCCATTGGAAGACGATACGCTTGCCAATTTTCAACTTCAAAAAATTGACGTTACTAAACTTACTAAGGAAGCGTTAAAAGATTCGGGATTAGATGGTAAAAGTATTGACCGCAGCAAAAATATGTTTGTGCTGGGTTATGTGTATTGGTTATTCCACCGAAATTTAAAAACCACTATTGATGACTTAAACAGAAAATTTGAAAGTAAAGCTTTATTGCGCGATGCTAACATCAAAGTGTTGCAAACTGGCTACCATTATGGCGAAACAGTAGAGAGCTCACTAACGCGGGTGGAAGTTGCTCCTGCAAAAATGCAACCCGGTATTTATCGCAATATGATGGGTAATCAGGCAACCGCATTGGGTTTGATAGCCGCCTCGGTAAAAAGTAATTTGCAGTTATTTTATGGCACCTATCCCATCACTCCGGCATCCGATATTTTGCACGAATTGGCCAAGCACAAAAATTTTGGTGTAGTAACTTTTCAAGCCGAAGATGAAATTGCTGCTGCTGCCTCGGCTATTGGTGCTGCCTATGGCGGAAGCCTTGGTGTTACAGGTACTTCGGGTCCTGGGTTGGCTTTAAAAAGCGAAAGTATTTCGCTTGCAGTTTCTTTAGAGTTACCTTTGGTGGTGGTAAACGTGCAGCGTGCCGGTCCCAGCACGGGTATGCCCACTAAAACTGAGCAAGCCGATTTGCTTTTTGCAATGTATGGCAGGCATGGCGAATCGCCATTGCCAATAGTAGCTGCAAAATCTCCGGCCGATTGTTTTGACGCAATTTTTGAGGCCTGTCGCATTGCATTGAGACACATGACACCCGTAATTTTTTTAAGCGATGGCTACATTGCCAATGGTGCTGAGCCGTGGAAGTTTCCAACCGAAGATGAATTGGAAGATTTAAAGGTTAACTTTGCCAAACAAGGCGCAGAACAGTATTTTCCTTACAAGCGAAATGCCGAATTGGTGCGCCAATGGGCTCCACCGGGAATAAAAGGTTTGGAACACCGTATTGGTGGTTTGGAAAAACAAGATGTTACAGGCAATATTTCGTACGACCCTGCTAACCACGAATTTATGGTAAAAACGCGCGCTCAAAAAATTGAGTTAATTGCTGCATCCATTCCTGAATTGAAAGTAGATTTGGGTGAAAACTCAGGTAGCGTATTAGTATTAGCTTGGGGTTCACCTTATGGTTCTGTGCGGGCTGCTGTAAAGGAACTCATTGCCGATGGGCACAAAGTTGCTCATGCACATTTGCGTCATTTGAATCCATTGCCCCAAAATCTGGAACAGTTAATGAATCAGTTTGATAAAGTATTGATTCCGGAAATAAACACGGGGCAACTTGCGCTGATGATTCGTGCAAAATATTTGCGCAATGTGGAAGTGCTAAACAAAGTACAAGGATTACCTTTCACTAAAACCGAAATAGTGGATAAAGTGAAAGAAATGCTTTAGGTATCATAAAAGATATACTTGCAATTCTGTGATTTTCACATCGATTTTACAACGGATTATTTACAATTTTCAAGGTTAAACTTTTGTTTTTGCCTAGCTTGTTTAGCTGTTAGTTTCCTGTACTTTACCTATTTTTCTATACTTCCGATGTTGCCAATATTGTCAGTCTTTTTGCTACAATGATTTTACTTGTTATTAAGAATCATTCTAAAGATGCATCTTGTCAAAAAAATTACTCAATTACTTTTGGTATTTCGGCAAGGGGGTTCATATTTGCGCGGCAAAAAAATGACAATTCGATGACAAATGTGCATTGTTGGTCGCTGGGCCAAATCACTAAAAGTTCCAAAAATAGCCTACTAAGCTTGGCATTTTCTGCCTTGTTTTTGTTAATGTCTGTTGTAGCAGTAGCTCAAGATGCAGCAGCAGTTGCTGAAGGTAAAGCACTTTTTAAAGCTAACTGCGCCTCTTGTCACAATCCGTTGCAAAACGCTACGGGACCGGCACTTAAGGGTGTTTTGGCTCGTTGGGAAGGAGCGGGTGACCACGGTGGCAAAACTGGAAAGCAGTTGTTGTACGAGTGGATTCGCAATTGGAACACACCTACAAAAGCTGGTTATGCTTACGCAGTTTCAATGAGCAACTGGGCTCCATCTCAAATGAACTTGTTTCCTGCGTTGAAAGACGAAGAGATTGAAAAAATATTGTTGTATGTAGATAATTCTGAAGTGAAAGCGGCTGGAGCACCAGCAGCCACTGCGACACCAACCGAAGGCGGCAAAGCAGAATCTTCATCTCCAGGAATGGCTACTTACATTTTTGTAGCTTTCTTGGTTACACTTGTTTTAATACTTATCACCGTTACCAAAAAATTAGATCGCATTGTTGCAGAGAAAAAAGGCGAAGTGCTTCCTGCCGAAGACAATACACCTTTTTGGAAATCGCGCAAACTTAGAGCGGTTGTAATTTTGTTATTGGTTATTTTCACTTTCTACCACTTGGTTGATGGCGCAATTCATTTTGGTCGCCAACAAGGTTATCAGCCCACACAACCAATCAAATTCTCGCATCAGTTGCATGCTGGAAAACATAAAATCGAATGTCAGTACTGCCACTCAACCGCAGCAACAGGTAAGCACAGCAACATTCCATCGGTAAACACTTGTATGAACTGTCATAAAAATGTTCAGCAAGGACCAGAACATGGAAAAACAGAGATTGCAAAAATTTATGCAGCGGCAGGTTGGGATGTGGAAACACAAAAATATGTTGCCGATCCAAAACCAATAGAGTGGGTGCGTATTCACAATTTGCCCGATCACGTTTACTTCAACCACGCGCAGCACGTAAATGCAGGTAAAATTGCTTGCCAAAATTGCCACGGTCCGGTTCAAGAAATGGAAGAAGTTTATCAATATTCTCCGCTTTCAATGGGATGGTGCGTAAACTGTCATCGCCAGTCGGAAGTAACACAGTTCGCTACAAACAACTATTACTCTACTTACGAAAAAATTCATGAAGAATTAAAGAGCAAGACGATTGATAAGGTTACTGTGGAAAGAATTGGAGGTACGGAGTGTCAAAAATGTCATTACTAAAACAGAAACAAGAAATTAGAAACAGAGAACAGAAGTGCTAAAGGGTCTTTACAAAAGCAACTCACATCTCGCAACTCAAAGTAATATGGCAGATAAAGTATATTGGAAAGGATTAGAAGAAAAAAATCAGCATACTGCTTTCACCGTGGTGGAAGATAAAGAATTTGCTGAACAACTTCCGGTGTTAGGTAGTGCAGCAGATGCTATTTCTACTACAGGTAGTACCAACAGAAGAGATTTTCTTAAAATGCTGGGCTTTAGCGTAACGGCTGCTACAATTGCCGCAAGTTGCGAAATGCCTGTGCGTAAGTCAATACCTTACGCTTGGAAACCTGAAGAAGTAGTGCCGGGTGTTGCTAATTATTATTCTACTGCGTTTTTTAGCGCAGGAGAGTATAATGCTTTGTTGGTAAAAACACGCGAAGGTCGCCCAATTAAAGTAGAGGGAAACAAACAGAGTGTTGTAACCAAAGGTGGAACTTCTGCGCGTGCACAAGCATCAGTTTTAAGTTTGTATGATGGTGCGCGTTACAAAAATCCACGTAGAGGAAAAGAAAATATTACTTGGGAAGTAGCAGATAAAGAAGTTAAAGAAAAATTAGATGCCTTAAAAGCAGCAGGTAGCAAAGTAGCATTGTTCACTTCGTCTGTTGCCAGCCCTTCAACAAAAGCTGTTATCAGCGAATTTATTGCAGCATATCCTAATGTAGAACAGTATGTATATGATGCAGTTTCATATTCAGGATTGTTAGATGCAAACCAACAGTCGTTTGGTGTTCGCGCGGCGCCAAATTACCAGTTTGCTAATGCAAAAGTAATTGTAGGTGTAGGAGCAGATTATTTGGGTACATGGCTGAATCACACTGAGTACGAAAGCGATTGGGCGGTAAACCGTAAAGTTTCTAAAGAGAAACAAACCATGTCGCAAACTTTCCAAATTGAAAGTGTGCCGACAGTTACTGGATTCAAAGCCGATGTGCGTGTTCCAGTAAAACCTGCCGATGAAGAAGCTGCGTTAATTACCATTTACAACGTGGTTACAGGTAGCAGCCTTGCAGGCGGTTTGAATAATGCAAAAGTAGAAGCTGCAGCAAAAGCATTAGTAGCAGCTAAAGGCGAAGGATTGTTGGTAAGCGGCAGCAACGATGTAAAGGCACAGTTGTTGGCAAATGCTATTAACTCAGCATTGGGAAACTACGGCAAGGCATTATCTTTCGATCGCCCTGTTTATCTAAAACAAGGATCGGATAAAGCAGCAGCAGATTTATATGAAGGCTTGAAAAGCGGAGCATTAAAAGGTGTTCTTTTCTACGAATCAAACCCGGTTTACAACCATCCCAAAGGCAAGGAGTTAGCGGAATTGATTTCTAAAGCGGAGTTGAGTGTTTCGTTCGCTAACCGCTTAGATGAAACATCTGCTGTAGCAGGTTATGTTTTGCCCGACAACCACTACTTAGAAAGTTGGGGTGATGTTGAGGTAAAAGCAGGAGTGTTGAATACTGTTCAACCTGCAATTTCAAAATTGTTTGATACCCGTCAATTTCAAGAAACATTATTGACATACAGTGGCAAACCTGCCAACTACTACGAGTATGTTCAAAAATATTGGGAGGCAAATGTTTATACCAAACAAAGCAAGTACAACGGTTTTTGGGCATTTTGGGATACTGCGGTTCACGATGGTGAAGTAGTATTGAATGTTGCGCCAGCAGTAACGGTTGCGGGTAATCCAAATGTTACCGAAGCAGCAGCTTTGCTAGCAAAAGAAGTTGCAAGCTACGGTGAAAACCAGCTTAAATTATATGAATCGCTAACAGTTGGTGATGGTACTTATGCCGATAACCCTTGGTTGTTGGAAACACCAGATCCGGTAAGTAAAGTAACGTGGGATAACTACATAGTAGTAAGCCCTAAATTTGCTGAAAAGAACGGTTTGACAGCAGATGTGGACATGAAAGATTATCATGTTATAAAACTAAAAGCTGGCGATAATGAAATTGAATTGCCGGTGGTTGCTGTTCCTGGCACGCCTGACGGTACTTTTGGTGTTGCACTTGGCTTTGGAAGAACAGCTGTAAACCACGACTTGCTGAAAAACGGTAAAAATGCATATCCATTCTTAGCTTCAGGTACTGGTGTTGTAGGTAATGTTACTTTTACTAAGTCTGGCAGAACAGAAAAATTAGCTATCACACAAACGCACCACAACCTTACATTAAAAGGTTTGGGCGGTACCAAAACCCGTAAAATTGTAAAAGAAGCTACTCTTGAAGAGTATATCAAAAATCCCCACGCTGGCAATGAAGATCGCGCACACATCATGGAGGAATTGGTTACGCTTTATCCTACATTTGACCGTCCGGGACATCACTGGACAATGGCTGTGGACTTGAACACCTGCACAGGTTGCAGCGCTTGCGTAGTTGCTTGTAATGCAGAAAACAATATACCTGTTGTAGGTAAAGACCAAGTTACACGCGCTCGCGAAATGCACTGGTTGCGCATTGACCGCTATTTTGCCGGAAGCGAAGAAGACCCAACCGTGGTATTTCAACCTATGCTTTGCCAACATTGCGACAATGCACCATGCGAAAACGTTTGCCCTGTTGCAGCTACCAACCACAGCAGCG
>Ga0209573_1001825_pt1 | contig 30230 bp, 27 predicted proteins | sample TNRBio252014_DNA_FD_185870 | JGI IMG/M metagenome (GOLD analysis project Ga0209573, IMG submission 185870) | Wastewater treatment Type I Accumulibacter community from EBPR Bioreactor in Madison, WI, USA - TNR Reactor_6/25/2014_ DNA (SPAdes)... | ecosystem: Engineered > Bioreactor > EBPR >...
GGGAGGGTAATATCGAAATACACCTGTAGCCCTGCATTGATGTCATTGTCATCCCGCTGCCTGACGGTGGCTTCGATCAACGGCCTTGCTTCCGGTTTATAACGGAGAAAATACGGGTCGTCTTCATTCCGCGCATCGCCCTCGAAATACATCTCCACATTATAAGGCCGCTTCAAATATTCCTGCGTGATGCGCATACTGATATGCGGGGCGCGAATCCGCTTCTGCTTATTATAATAGATCGTGTAGGGACCCGGGAAAATACTGACAATCCCAAACTCTCCTTCATTATCCGTCATGGCCATGCCCGAACCGGCAAACAACGCAGACGGATTACTGAACGCGCCCTTGCCCGGACTTACAAACTTTCCGTTAGCGTCGGCCTGCCACACCTCGACTTTGGCATCTTTGAGCGGCACGCAGTCGCGGTCATAGACCCGCGCCGTAATATATATCAACTGCCCCGGCGCAAAGATCGACTTTCCGGCTGGCAGCGCCAGATTATTATAAGGCACGATTTTGCTTTTCCCGGGATAGGAAGGAGTGTTATCCGCCGGAGTCAGGCGACAATGATGCACATACGAGCCGTGAATGCCCGCCTGTGCAGTCGTGGAAGCAAAGAGCAATGCGATAAAAGAGAGTAGGACGATCTGCTTCATTTCAGGCTGCCTTCTGTTTGCTTTGCGCCATTTTCACTACGAACTCCACCACTTGCCGAATACCTTTGGCGACATCTGCAAGTGAAGCATCACCACGCATATAGGCGGAGCAAGTGGCCAGCTTATGCCGCTCATCGGTCACCGCGAGATGGGTGGGGCTGTTCTTATGCGTATGCCCCAGCGCCGTAATGGCTTCCGCCACCGCCGGATCCTCCCCGATCGTCAGCGTCAGCCCCCTGCCCTTTGCCGCCACGGCGACAACAGCAGGCGCAATGCATATAGCGCCGATGGGCTTGCCCGCATCCAAAAAAGCGGTAATTACCTTAGAACATTCCGGCGTTACGGTCGCCTTCGCTCCTTTCTCGGCAAAATCCGAGAGATTGAGAGCCACGCCAAACCCGCCGGGAATCACCAGCGCGTCAAAAGATTCCGGTTTTAAATCCGCAAGGGGGGCAATGTCGCCACGCGCAATACGGGCGGCTTCCGTTATCACCTTCCGTTGCTCTTCCATCGCTTCGCCGTTCGCATGGTTGACTACTTTCTTCTGCATCGTCTCCGGCGCAAAGAGCGAGACCTTCGCCCCCGCCTCGTCCAGATACAGCAGGCTGAGTACCGACTCGCGGATTTCCGCGCCGTCCATATGTCCGCAGCCTGAAAGAATGACGGCAACTTTTGTCATGTAATGCTCCTTACCAACGCCGGGCAGACAGGTGTTTCTTTTTGCACTAACTACTTTAGGAATAAAGGAATGTGAAGTAAAGGCTTAGTGGATGGTGACTCCTTCAGGCGCGCCATTTTCCTTGCCCTGCGCCCTCGCCACCTCATAGGGAGCCCAGCCACCCGCATTTTTTATCTTCTCTTCCAGCCTGTGCGCCTCCTTCTTTGCATGGCGCTCTTTATTGAGCTCTTCCTGATGCTTCTCATTGCGGTAAGCCGCTTCAAAGGAGGAATTTACCAGCCCCCGCGGATTCTTCGCCGCGGCAATCGTGCCCTCCGTAATGGGCCCGCGCACCACCACGCTGGCCATATCATGGACGCCTTCCTTGATATCCCGCCATTTTAGCGTATCTATACCGTCCAGCAAGCGATACGCCGCCGCATCGAACAACGGCATATCGATATGGTTGGCTGTTTCGTATTTTGCGATCATGTACGGCGTATAAGACATCGCCGCGTTGACGTAAGTATTGGCGAGATTGTAACGGTTCATGACCTGCGGGTATTCTCTGACGACCTGCTGGACGTAAGGCATCTCGGCAAAATAACTTTTGAACAGTTTGGTTTCGGTAAACGGCTTGAGCACGACGTCATTGATCCCTTTAGCAACTTTCTGTGTGAGGCGCCCAAAAGGATTCAGCGCCGCCTCAAAAGCATTAAACACATACTTTTTATGGTAGGGATCGAAGTCTTTACTGAGATATTCCGGATTCACACGCTGGCCATGCAGATAAAGCTCCGTGGGCTTGCCGTCCTTGCCAAGCAGCGCCCCGTTTTCCCACTTACCCGCGATATGATCTCCTACCGTAAAAAGATCGTCGCTGATCGCCGTGGCCACGCGCTTACCGTTTTCTTCCGTGGCGCGAATATAATTGCCTCCGTCGTCGCCACGGCGAATTCCGTAGGTTTCCTTTTTCACCACCACGCCGCCATTATCCTTGTCCGAAACAAACATGCCGTTGCTGCGCGAGATGGGAGTGCGGAACATCCAGAAGAACGGCACGGCGGGTGCCATATAAAGCATGGATTTCATGAAGCTTTTTGCAACGTATTTCACGGTTTCGCCTACCGCGTGTTCCGCCGCATTCACCGGATGGCGGGGCGCATTCAGATGCACCTGGTAGCCGTGATGCTTCCAGTCATTCAGCTTGAGGGCAGCGTGATTGTACAGGTCGCGGAACATCAGCGTATAGAAATTATACCCCATGAAGCGCGCCTGCAGATCGAGCGCCCCCGCCGCCATATAGGAACCCTTGATCTGCCCCGCATCGTCCACCACAAAACTACCGCCGTTATTCTGGTGATCCAGCGTAAACTTCGCGCCCGGCCAGGCATGACCCAGAAGATGACGCTGCGCACGCATCTGATATGCATAAGGCAGAGCCGCCGCCCAGTCCTCCATCTGGTTATAACTGACCATGCGCCACAGCGATTTTCCCGCATCTTTCGCCAGTGTCCCGAAGTTCACATGACCGTCCTTCAGCCAGTCCGTGTGATAATTGGGATCGGCCACGGCAACCAGCTCCCGTCCCAGCGCATCGCCGAAGCTGCCCGCCGCAAAATCAAATGTGATACCCACCATTTCCTGCCCGAGCGAGCGCCCGTTAATGGCCGTTACGGGGACATTCTCGCCTTTCAGAACGCGCTCCATCGCGTCTTTTATCTTGGTGTCGCTGAAGGTCTTTTTGGTACGAAACGTCACCGCGCCTTCGCCAAACGCTGCCTTGATTGGCGTGCCCAGCACCATATCGAACCCCCGCGAAAGATAGGTCATGCCTTTATGGAGCAGGCGCATGTCTTCCACGGCTTCATGCGGATCCCAGGTACGCACCGCCACACTTCCCAGCGTCATGAAGGCTGCGCCGAACAACCCCCGCGAAATGACACGGGTAGCGACCCTGCCGCCGAAAGATTTATACAGCGGGTTGCCCTCTTTGTGAGAGGCGTCGTTTTTCTCCCACGGATCGGTGAAGAGGTGGGCGCTGAAATTCACATACGGGTTATTGCCTGCGCCGGAAGTTGTCAGGCTTTGCAGATAGCCGCGTCCGGACGCAGGTTTGTCCACCCAATCGGAGACGGGCGACTTATCCGGCGAATGCTCTGTTTTATCTGCTTCTTTTGTACGGTTTTCTTCCATGCAAAAAACCTGGTTTACCTTACGATACAGAATAACACGCAGATCGCGTGTTATTGCATGAAGCTTTTGTGACAATTTATTGCCGGAAATTAAGGGTGGATGCGGCTTTGGGGGATGTTTTCGTTCTCTGTCGCCCCGGCGGCAATCCACCAGGAGCCATGGTGCCGGGAAAGCTCACCAGCAGCTTTCTGCGCCGCTTCTGCGTCCGGGTAGAGGCCAAAGCAGGTGGCGCCGCTACCGCTCATACGCGAAAGCAGGCAGCCGGACGTGGAAAGAAGAGCCTCCAGCACCTCCCCGATGACGGGGCAAAGGCGCTGCGCTGGTTCCTGCAAATCATTTCTCAGGAGCGCCAGTCGCTCAAGCATCTCCCCCGCATGTGACGATACGGCGATTTCCGCAGAGGCGATCGGGCGTTCTTTATCATAAAAACCAAACACCTCCGAGGTGGAAACTTCCACCCCCGGGTTCACCAGAACCACTCCCAAAGCGGGTATGGAGGGCATAGGGGATATTTTTTCCCCAATACCACTGATGAGGGCGGTTTTGCGATGCAAACACATGGGAATGTCCGCGCCCAGCGGCAGCAATATCTTTGCCAGCGCCTCTTTGCTTAATCCCAGCCCCCAGAGATCATTCAATAATAACGCCGCCGTGGCCGCATCACTGGAACCCCCTCCTATGCCGGAAGCAATGGGCAGGGATTTTTCCAATTGAATGGCTGCGCCTTTTCTTACTCCCGCGGCATCCTGCAGGGCTGTGGCGGCGCGCCAGACAAGGTTTTTTTCTTTTGCTTCTCCCAGCGCATGGGCGAAGCGTCCGGTTACTTCCAGACGAAGGTTTCGGGCAGGCGTCACCGTGATCCGATCTCCGAAATCGGCAAAGGTAACAAGGCTGGAAATCTCATGGTATCCATCCGCACGGGTTGCGGTAATATGCAGCGCAAGATTGATTTTTGCAGGAGCCAGGAGCGAAGGCATGGCCGGTTAGTTGCGAGCGGCACTAATATGGGTTGCCGTCTCTTTGACCGCCATTCCGGATTTTAATTTTTTCTCGATACTCTCGCGGTTTTCTTCTTCCGGGCCGAAATAAAGCGCCCGCTCCCACTGAAAACGCGCCTCATTCCTGCGCCCCGACTGCCACAGCGCATCCCCGTAATGCTCGTTTACCACCGGATCACTGGGCATCAGGTTTACCGCCTGCTCCAGATATTCCAGCGCGCCTTTGTAATCGCCCAGCATGTAAAGCGCCCATCCCATACTGTCGATAATATGCGCATCCTGCGGCCGCTCGGCTACCGCCTGCTCCAGCATGGCTTTGGCCTTATTCAGATGGGTACCCTTCATCAGCCAGCTATATCCCAGATAATTCAGGACATCCGGCTGATCCGGATATAATTCCAGCGCCCGGCCAAAGTCTTTTTCGGCCTTTTCCCATTTGCCGTCGCGTTCATAGCTAATCCCCCGCGCAAACAATACCGGCCATTGATATTCCTGTAAGCCATCTCCTCCCAGCGCCAATGCCTCCGTATAGGAATCCGCAGCGCGTCCGAATTTAGACAATTTACGATATACATCCCCCTCAGAGACAAGCACATCGGCGCTTTTAGGGTATGTGCGGTGAAGCTCGGAGAGAACCCTCAGGGCTTTATCCCCCTTGTCTTCCCCGGCCAGCAGGAAGGCGGCGCGGAGCTGAGCGCGACGATAGATGGCGCCTTTTCCGGGAATCTGATTAAAATATTCCATCGCTTTCGCCGGTTCTCCCTGTTCTTCGTAAATGGAGCCCAGCATCAGCAGCCCGTCCGGCATGTGCGGCACCAGATATAACGCTAATTGCAGATATAGCTGGGTTTCCGCCGTGACATTCTCCCCGTACAGCATCCCCGCCATGGAAAACAGGGCTTCCGCCACCCCTTCTGCGGCATCCGCCACGAACGGCTTTCCGCCTTCGCGCACGGCATCTGCCAAGGCCTGCTCATAATCAACACCATCAATAATCGGACTGGCGGCATTGGCAGACTGGTAGCTGGCGAATATTTCCCGCGCCTTGGCATCCTCCTTTTGCCGATGATAGAAATTAAGCATGGCAAGCAAGGTGCGATAGCTCAAACCATCCATATCCTGCGCTACCTGCTCATAATAAGAGCGTGCTTTTTCCACGTCGTTTCCCGCATCAAACAGCAGGGCGTTTTGGAAGGCGATCAAGGGATCAAATATCTGAAGCTTGCGGATATGCTCGCTGACCGCCACTTCCTTGGGAGTGCCTGTTTGCGCCAGCGCCACCCACGATGCCAGCACCGGCTGGATCACGCTAAACAAGCCGTAAGAGTTTATTTCCTGAAGATTTTTTTCCGCCTCAGCCAGTTTCCCCTCATGCAACCCCTGGGTCAGCAATACGAGGTGGCTAAGCTGCGTACCGTGGTAAAGAACCGAAAGATTCTCAGATACCTGCGCGGCGTCATCCATCCTTCCCGCCAGCACATGCGTCCGCACCGCCTGCTTCATCAGCTGTTCATCGTAAGGGTTGTGCCCCAGTGAATGCGAGAAAAAGTAAGAAGCGGCGCTAACATCCCCTACATCGCGTGCATAATGCGCGGCGAGATAGCTGCCCGCATTGCCGTATCCCGGATCCCCAATCTCCCGCGGACGGTCGCCGGAAACCGGCTCCTGAACGCCGGTTGCGGCTCCGGCATTGTCGGCCGCGACGTAGCGCGGATGCGTCGCCAGCATGACAGGCACCGTCAGAAGCGCGAGCGCGCCAAGAGATTTCAGTATAAGGGTGGGTTTCATGATCCGTATTTCCGCGTGCAGTATAAATATAGTATGCTCTGGCCTCAACGCCAAGCAAAACAAGCAAAAACCTTGCCAGACCGCTTTTTTCCTCTTGTCAACACATGCAAAATGCGTATAGTCCGACGCTTGTCGAACCTTTTTACTATGATTTAAGCGGGGAGTCCCATGAGCAGCAAGAATAACCCGGAAAACCGTGGCCGTATCACCGAATTGCGCAAATATAACGGTAAATCCGTAAAGCCCGTCCTGTATATCAACGGCAGAAACCGTTATATCGCCGCCATGTTCGAAGATGGCAATCTTGCGATGGATAAAAACACCGGCCTCGCCATTCCCTATCAGAGCGTTTAGTCCCCTCATACCCGGCATGGGCGAAAAAGCCACGCGCTTTCGCAGAGAACCCGCGAGCCTTTTACCCCATGGATATTACTATAATTAAGGAGCCCTCATGTTTAACGAATCTCTCGACCTCGCCCAGGAATTCCCTGAATTCAAGGAGCAAATCCATAACCTGAAAGCCTCAGATGCACATTTTAAAAGATTGTTTGAGGAATATGAGGAAGCCAGCAAGGAGCTGCATCGCATCGCGGAAGAGATCGAAACTCCCTCTGACAGCCACACCGAGGCGCTGAAGAAAAAGAAGTTGAAGCTCAAGGACGAGCTTTTTGCCATGCTGAAAAAAGCCGCCTAAGCTTTTTCCACTCCCCGCAATATCCACGCTACGGGCAGACATAACCCGGCCACCACCGCAAAAAGCTGGGGAATGCTGGCGCCTGCCCCGAGCAATGCCATCGCCAGCACCGAAGAGGTGACCATAAACAAGGCGTCGGTAATGTTGCTGGCGGAAATAACGCGGGCGCGGTGCGAGGGGATGCTTTTAGATTGCATGACGGCAAAAAGCGGCACCGAGACAAAACCCGCGCATCCCGCAAGCATAACCAGCGCGCCGAACAGCAGCAGATTGCGGCTTTGCATAAAAAACTCCCGCGCCCCCATCAACGCCCCTTGCGGAGGGTGAGCGGCATCACTCAGCAGCACCACCGCGGCAATACTAAGCGCCACCCCGACCATCGCATAGGGCACCGTGCGCGCACTCACCTCCCCCTTCAGCACTCTCCCGCACAGAAGGGCTCCGCCCGCCACGCCAATGGAAAACGCCGCAAGAAATACCGTTACCACCTCTTCGTTTCCGCCGATATGATCGCGTACATAGGGGGGAAACTGACTCACGAACGTCGCCCCGACAAACCAGAACCAGGCAATCCCCACAATGCAGAGAAATACGGGGCGATTTTCCCAGGCATAGCTCATCACATGCGCAGTGCTTTTCACAATATTGGCCGTCATGGGCAGTTCGGGGCTATGCGGATTGGCCTGCGGAATAAAACGACTGGCGACTATCCCCAAAACCGCCACCCCTAGGACCAGTACGGAGAGGATGGTTTCGCCCTGGGGTGCCATCACCACGAGTCCTCCCATACTGGTGCCAAAGAGGATGGAAAGGAATGTCGCCGCCTCTACCAGAGCATTTCCCGCCACCAGCTCTTCCTGCCTCAGATGATCGGGAAGGATACTGTATTTGATAGGCCCAAAAAAGGCTGACTGCGCGCCCATACAAAAAAGCACGAACACTAAAAACCAGGTATGTTGCAGATAAAATCCGGCCACCGCCAGCAGCATGAACGCCAGCTCCGTATATTTAAGGCGACGCACGAGAAAAGATTTCTCATACTTATCGGCCATCTGACCGGCGGTCGAAGAAAAGAGAAAAAACGGCAACACGAATATCCCCGACGCAAGGGCGGCTAATTGCGGCGTGCCCATCGCCGTAGCATAGGCGGAATTGAAGGTCGCAAGGATAATTAAGCCGTTCTTAAAAAGATTGTCATTAAATGATCCTAAAAACATGGTAAGAAAAACAGGCAGAAACCGCTTTTTCTTGAGTAACTGCAGGGAAGAGGTCGACAGGTTTGACATGGGGTGCAATGCGTTGATGGCCGCAGAATATAAATGAAAGAACAACAAATAATGTATTTTGATAAAAATAAAATGCTTTATTTGGCGATTGCCTTTCTATGCGCCGGGTTTTTCTTTCAACCCGCCTGCGCAGCCCCTACCCCTTTGCTTCGTCATAACACGATCGCATGGCAGGAGAAGGAACGAAGCTACTATTACTATATTCCCTCACGCCTGAAAGATCAGAAGAACTTTCCACTGATGCTGGTTCTTCACGCCGTCGGATCCACCGGAAAAGACGCGGCGGGAAGCTGGGGGTTTCTGGAGCTGGCGGAAAAAGAAGGATTTGCGGTGATCTTCCCCAATGCCTATTACGGCGAATGGAACGACGGCAGGAACAGCCCCATCGTTTCCATAGATAACAGCGATATCGACGATGTGGGATTCTTATCGGCACTCATAGACAGGTTCGTCAGGGAGAACGGAGCGGATGCGGCGCGTGTATATATGGCAGGGGTTTCCAACGGCGGGATGATGACATTGCGCGCCGGATGCGAAATCTCGCGGCAGCTCACCGCCATTGCCCCTCTGCTTGCCAGCATCCCCGGCAATATCTACAAAAACTGCTCCCCCGAGAAAGGGTTGCCCGTCTTCATGATCAACGGGACGGCCGACCCTATCGTCCCCTTTGAAGGAGGAGAAGTAACTCTGAGCGGCCGGCATTTTGGGGATGTCGTCTCCGTCCGCGATACGGTCGACCTCTGGCTTGAGGCCAATATCTGCACGGCGCAGCCCATCTATGGCAAAAGAGAAGAATACAAGCCGACACGCGAAGCCAAAGCCATTGCCACCGAACTTTACAATAAGTGCGCAAGCGGCAACATCGTCATGCTGTATATTCTGGAAGAAGGCGGGCACAGCATCCCTTCCTTCAAGCGCCGCCGCGCCCTGGTGAGCTTTGAACAGGAAACCGACTTTAACGCCGCCGCCGAAATCTGGGACTTTTTCAGGCTCTACAAAAAATAGCCGCGTTGCCGCTCCTTCGTTATTTCTGTTTCAGCAGATCGCGTATTTCCATCAGCAGCTTTTCTTCCGCCGTGGGCGCGGGCGGAGCGGCGGGCGCTTCCTCTTCCTTGCGGCGCAGGGAGTTGATGGCTTTCACCAGCATAAACACCGCCGCCGCAACAATGAGGAAGTTAAAGGAGATTTGCAGAAAATTCCCATAATTCAGCATCACCGCCGGCGCATCGCCCTCTGCGGCTTTGAGGGTGACGGCAAGGTTCGAGAAATCCACCCCTCCCACCAATACGCCGATGGGGGGCATAATCACGTCCTCCACCAGCGAAGCGACGATCTTGCCAAACGCCGCTCCAATGATAATACCTACGGCCATATCGACCACATTGCCGCGCACGGCGAATTCGCGAAACTCCTTGAAGACTGACATAATGGGGATTCCTTATTGCAAAGTGAATGGTAGGGGGGAGGAATTTGAACCAGCAAAGCACGCTATAAGCGTGTTTGCTCTTCTTGACAAGAAGAGGATATCAAATCCCTCTCATCAAACTCCAGCCCGTCTTCGTTGCTTCGGCAACTACGACGCGGCAGCCTCCGCTTAGCTGCGATCTCCGTCCTGCCAAGCCTGAAGAAGGCTTGCCGAGCCGTAGCTCGCAGAGCGTAGGCTGGTGGGCTCAACGGGAGAAACCTTGAACCCTCTGTTCAAGGAATTATCCGATTGGGAAGCGCAACTCAAGCCCCTTGATGCTGAAATCAGGAGCGAACTCGGAGGGCCGGAGCTATGAGCCAGCCCTCCCATCCAATTCTTACGGAAAACACAAAGCAGTGCAAATCCGCTAAAACCTCCCCCCTGTGCATCCGCATCACGGATCAGGAACGGGAGCGGCTGGAGCAGGACGCGGGGGATGTGCCGTTGAGCGCCTATGTGCGCTCCCGGCTGTTCGATGCCGCCGTGATCGCGCCGCGCCGCCGCATGATGCGCCCGGTCAAGGACAGGGAGGCGCTGGCGCGGGTCTTGGGCGAGCTTGGCAACGCCCGCATCGCCAATAATCTGAACCAGTTAGCCAGAGCCGCCAATAACGGTTCCTTGCCCTTCGGCCATGAGACCGCCCGCGATCTGCATGATGCCTGCGTGGCGGTACAGGCCATGCGGCATGATTTGCTCGCCGCCCTTGGGATGCGGCCATGATCCTGAAAGGCAATCAGCGCGGCAATGCACGGGAGCTTGCCGTGCATCTGATGAACGCGCAGGATAACGAGCGGATCGAATTGCACGAGGTGCGCGGCTTCATGGGCGCGACCCTGAAAGAGGCGCTGGAAGAAGCCTATGCCGTAAGTCGCGGGACGCGCTGCAAGCAGCATTTATTCTCCCTGAGCCTGAATCCTCCGGCAGGAGCGGAGGTGTCGGCGGAGGCGTTCGAGCGTGCCATCGACCGCATCGAACAGCGTCTTGGGTTGACCAACCATCCTCGCGCCATCGTGTTTCATGTCAAGAACGGGCGCAGACACGCGCATTGCGTCTGGTCGCGGATTAGTCCCCGGACGATGAAGGCCGTCAATATGGCGCATTACAAGACCAAACTCTGTGCCCTGTCGCGTGAGTTCTTCCTTGAGCATGGCTGGGAGATGCCGCGCGGACTGGAAGTGCGCGGGGAGCGCAGCCCGCTGAACTATACCCATGCCGAGCATCAGCAGGCCCGTCGTATCGGTCGCAATGCGGCAGAGATCAAGGCCGAGGTACAGGCGGCATGGGCACAGTCTGACAGCCGCGCCTCACTGGAAGCGGCGCTGGCCGAGCGCGGCTATGTGCTGGCCAAGGGCGACCGGCGGGACTTCGTGATTATGGATCGTCACGGCGAGGTCTATTCCCTGCCGCGCTTCGCGGATGTGACGACGAAAGACGTGCGGGCGCGGCTGGGTGACGGCGCGGGCTTGCCCAGCGTCGATCAGGTGTTGGCAAACCTGCCCGCCGCGCCGGAGCCGTCCCTGTCCCCGAAGGACGCACTGGCGCGGGTGATGCGCCACCATGCGGCCTTTACCCTGCCGATGATGGAGCGGGCGCTGACAAAAGCGCTGCCCTTTTCTTCCGAACGCAAGGCGGTCATGGAGCGTTTGCTGTGCTCGGACGAGATGGTGAAGATCGGCACGCATAAGGGAGAGGATGTTTACACGACGCGGGAGATGATCGCGCTGGAGCGCCGCATGGCGGAGACGGCGAAGGACATGACCCGCATTGCCTCCCACCGGGCGGATGGGAATGTGGTGGATCAGGCCATTTATAACCTGAACGACAAGTTGCAACAGAAAACGGACGGCAAAGCCACTTTGAGTCATGAGCAACAACAGGCCATTCGGCATATGGCCAGCGACAAACAACTGGCACTGGTGGTCGGCGTGGCCGGTTCCGGCAAAACAACGATCATGGCAGGCGCGAAAGAGGCACTGGAGGCACAGGGCTACCGCGTGCGCGGGGCCGCCCCTTCGGGCGTGGCGGCGGCGGGTCTGCGGGAGGTGGGCATGAAAGCCTCCACGCTGCACAGCCTGGAGGCGCGCATCCAACTGGCGCAGCAGATGATGGATGAGAATGCGGGAAAACCGCTGACGCAAAAACAGTGCGATTTCATCCAGAGCGCCATGCTCACCAGTAAAGACGTGCTGATCGTGGACGAAGCGGGCATGGTGTCGGCCAAGCAGCTTGCCCGTATTATAGACCTGACAAAGCAATCGGGCGCGAAGCTGGTCTTGCTCGGCGATCCGGCGCAATTGCAATCGGTCGAAGCCGGGGCGGCCTTCCGTACCCTGCTGGAGCGTAACGAGTCGGTACGGCTCGACGATGTGCGCCGCCAGAAAACTGACTGGCAACGCATGGCGACGCAGCATCTGGCGCAGGGCAATATCGCGCAAGGGCTACTGGCCTATAACGCACGGGGCTACATCCACCGCGCCGAAAACCGCAACACGGCGAAATCCGCGCTGGTCGCCGATGTGATGCGGGCGCGGGACGCTGCGCCGGAGAAAACCCGTCTCGTGCTGGCGTACACGCGGGACGACGTGGCGCATCTGAACGCGCTGATAAAGGCCGAGATGGTGAAACGCGGCGACGTGTCGACCAAGGATACAGAGGTCGCTGTCACTTTGAGAGAAGACGACGGCGAAAAGACGGAGACGCAAGGCTTCGCGGTCGGCGACCGCATCCTGTTCCGGGAGAATAACCGCGACCTCGGCGTGATGAACGGCACCTTCGGCACGTTGAAAGAGATCGGGGATGGTGAGTTCCGGGTCAAGCTCGACAACGGCCATATCGTCGCCTTCTGCCCCACCGAGTATAACCGCTTCCAGTTGGGCTACGCGGCCACGGTACACAAGTCTCAGGGGATGACGGTGGATCAAACCTTCGTGTTCGCCACGAAGCACTTCGACCGGCACACGACCTATGTCGCCCTGAGTCGCCATCGGGATCAGGTGAAAATGTACGCCAGCGCACGGGATTTCCGCGACAACGCCAGCCTGAACCGCATCCTCGGCCGTGATGGCGACAAACTCTCCACGCTCGATTTTACCGACGCGCGGGACAAACAGCAGGAACACAGCCGCACAAACGCCAGAGACAAGGACTCCATCGACCAAACCCGCCGCCATGACGTCCAGCGCCTCCGCGACACCTTCATGCGCCGCGCACAGCTACAACAGGAATTACAGCGTGATCCGGCACGCAGACCGGAGAGAGGACATGGGCTGGAGCGGTGAAGTACCCACTAAATTTAACGTCTGTATCGATGGCGACCAAAAATTTAATTTCACACCAATAGGCAAAAGGAAAAGCATCTGTAAGTTATTTTGTACCGTTACATTGCAACAAATGACGCCAAAAACCGTTGGAGCATTCTGAACAGTTCGTACGAAGTAGCTTATATCTAGATAAGTAACGACTTTCGCTATCAATAAACCCAGATCTTATGAGATGCCTTTCCCCTTCCGCATTAGCTGCAATAGAAAATGCTTCATCTGGAAAAACGTTCCATGTTTCAAATAGGGCATCGAAATATTTCCTAGCTTCGGCAAATTGAAGCCTTCCGGCTCCTGGACGATATATAGAATAAGAACAGAAATACAAACATGGTCGCTCGTTGCTGCTAAAATTCCACGGACGCAATTCATATTCCCTAATATTATTTGACAACAAGGCAGCAAAATCACTGTTGCTAGTTACGAGTATAGACAACAATCCCTCTATTTCATTGGTATTGCTGATTTCCTTCCTGTTAGCGCATATAGACCAATAGAATAGTGGCGATTTCAACCAGTGATCAATCAAAGGCAGAGCAGTGTAAAAATCCGGGCCGTACAGATTGTTCTCATAATCATTAGCAATGTCTAGAAATTCTATAGGGCGGGGTAATACTACCATTTGCTGCTTTCTATTATGGATTTTACTAACGGCCACAGCCCTAAGCTATACAATCCAAACAAAACGAATGCAAAACAGATAAATGTCGTCACTTGAGCAGCCCTCCTTAGCATATCAGAAATTTTCTCCAAATCAGCTGGCAAAGTTACACCCGCATTTTTTGTGACATATCTAACACCAACAGCAGCACCACAAATTAGACACGCTAAAGCAGCAACAGAAGTCCATATTACGGCCCTACTCGGTGCCCAGAAAATATCCTTACTAATGGCTGTCCTTAATATCATTCGGCTTTCTGATGCCCCATCGTGATAGTCATAAAATGACGCCAAAGAAGCATGCGGCATTTCTTCTTTTGTTCTTTTTATATCCTCCTCTGCGGATTGAATTGCCACATCAAGCGTCACCGGGTTTTCTAAAGCTCCAAAGTCAGCAATCAACATCCATCCACTTATCAAAACCAATATGATTGGGCCAGCACAAACACCATAAAACCCATACTTACTGTCCAAATCACACAAAGATAAAAGCATTCTGAGAATAGTCATAAATTTTCCACAAGTCTCTTTTTGTCGGAAAAGCACCAACACAACAGCAAAGACCCTGCGACGGTCAAAAAACCTGGGTATGAGAAATTATGTGTTTTCTCTGGAAACCAGAGGGCGAGAGAACACCAGCCAACGCAAAACGCGAGTGAAAAATACACCCCTACGGGTTTTAACTTTCTTTTCATTAAAAGACAAACTATTGGCCCCACAAAACCATTTGCCGAATAAAACAAAAAAAGAAACATTTTTTCAAAATCTGGATTAATCAATAAAAAAGGTAAGAATGTTAAGCAAACAAAAAACGAAATATACCGCGCAATTGGCAACAACCGTGTGTCTTGCTCAGAGCCTTTATTGTAACTATGCATGATGCCAGAAATGTCATCTAAAATATTGTTAACTATTGATATAGAGTAAACTTCCATCGTAGAGATTAAGGCGGCAGATAAATACAAAAAACAAACAAACAAAAGAAGCTTTTCTATCCACCCTTTTTCCCAGATGTTTTGTATTAAGCCAACCAAGCTTGATATGTCTGATACAGGCATTCCATTTGATACTGCCGCAAACCCCATCAAAACAGGAACCATATAAAGAACCAAAAGCCAAGCGGCCCCTGTTGAGTAACAACGCTTTATTTCTTTTATTATTTCCTCATCGCCAACGTCAGCCTGACGCCTAATTAGAGCATAAGCTGAAATCCTTTGCCAATTGTCGTAATACAATATCTGTGAAAATAAAAACCCAACAAATGCTTCCATGATAAATGGAAAAGAAGACTGTGTTGCAAATGATAGAAAATATCTTCCAGCCCCTGTGATTGCCTGCTGATCAAGGGCGTTTAAACTAATAATAGCTATTAAAACAAATGATATAGCACCAGCTGATATTAAGATTCGTTGGACACGGTCTGACGACACGACGCCAGAAAATCCTGATGCAGCTGTATACGCTCCCATGAAAACTAATATCGGTATCGCCATTATAAAAGGCCATACAGGGGAGTAGAAGGAATTAGCTTTCTCTCTCACAAATGATAAGAAACCATGAATCTCTACATATGTAAAAAGCCAAAGACTGATTACAACATATACAGATGAAATAATGCGAACAGTCCTTGATTCAGTCAATTGCCCCAAAAGTTCTGGATAGCGCTTTCCACTAGACATTAATTCGACGGATCGTGGAAGTAAGTAGTATGTAAAGAATATGGACCCAATAAAAAACGACACTGGTGTAACGATGGATAGAACCCCTTGTGACCCCACATAAAGAAAAAGCGTTACAAACGCTGTTGCAAAGGAAGCATTTGTAACAAAGAAAGCATCCCTAAGTGATTGGGGGGTGACGTTGTTATCAAACGAGAAAAAACCTGAAATGTTATTCGGAAGCTTCCTGTAACGCAATTTGTACGCAACGTATGCCAAATACAAAAGCATTGAAGCACAAAATGCATATACCATCACTCGATCCCAACCTTTTTTCCTCGCAATGGCTACCAAAAATATTATGCATTGTCGACTACTATCGCGCAGCAGAATGACTTCGAGCGCAATTTCACAGCTGCCAGACGGGATGCAACGGGAGAGCGCAGCGTCTCCCTTGCCAAGGGCGTTTTGTAATACAAAACACATCTTGCATTCGTCCTTCTGCTTCTTCCTTCTTACCGCTGCTGGCTTTTGAGCCGCGTCATGTGACCCGGCATGACCCGTATTTGCACCATCTGCACGGCGGCATTTTTTCGGGTGCGTCGGGGCGGGCTGAGTGAAGCACGACAAAACCGCACCTATTATCAGGCCGCTTCCTCCTGCGATTGGGGTTGGGATTTACTCAAGTCGATCAGGTGAACGTCAATACGACCACGGAGTTCTGTTAGCATTTTTTGGATAATTGCCTCTCGTAGGGTTGCTGGCGTAGCGTAGCCATGATTTTTCTTCCCGGCTACTTTTTCATCAGGGCCAAACCAGAGCACAAGGTAGATTCCTTGCTGTGACGCATCCGGGTGGCTTGCGTAGCGTTCATTAAGTTGCGTGGCTGCTGCCGAAAAAAGCTCTGTGTGCCATTGCCCCTTGACCTCAACAGTCAGAAGACGACGTGCGCCTTCAATGGTCGCCGCTGCCGTAAAGTCACATCGATTGCCGCCAGACATATGATGTTCAATTGCGACTGAGAGCCGGTTGGCTGTCATGTGCCCCTTTAAGTGCTCTACAATGCGATTACGGGCAGTGTTTTCATCAACTCTTTGCCCTTTCTCATCATAGAACACCTCTAAGGGACTGGTATCGGCGTGCTGAATCTGTCTGCCGACTTCTGCAAGCGCCTCTAACGTAAGGGCGCGAAGGTCTTCAACGCTTGCAATTGTTTTTTGTTCAAGAAAACCTACGATCTCCGCTGGAGAGGGAGCGCGGAAATCCTGAAGTGCGAGTTTTCGGGTGCTGGTTGCCCGTATTGCCAGCAAATCATTACGAAAATCCTCAAATCGGGGATCGTCCAGCAAAGTATCTAAAACAGGAATGGCATTCTCTGGCCTGTCTTTGAGAATGCGCCATACGATTTCCCTGAGAAATCTGTAAGCCTGTTCTTCAGGAGGATCGCCTGTGCCATATGAGTTTGGCAAATGGACTTTTGGCCACTCGGAAACAAAGGCATCAAGGATATTATAAATCTTGGTTGCACTTAATGGTAGAAGTCCATCAGATGAATCATCCCCGAAACGATCAACCCTTGCCGCAATGTCGAGAAGACTATTCTTGTCCGCTTTCAAAAGATTCCAGATTTCTGGACGGTCATCATAAAAGAAGGAGTTGAGCAGCCAAAACTTGCGGCGCTGGATAACAGGGGGACTCGAGTTCTCAGGTGGGTTCTCATAAAGCATTTCGCACCGCTCAGCGACTAATGCGCGAATCTCATCGAGCGGTACATGTTGTGCCGCCATTTTGAAGAGGTCACCTTCGGCATTAATCGGCATATTAGGGAAACGCCTAAGCCATTCCATAGGCAGTGTTTTCTGCAAAATCTGGAACGGTTGTTTATCGCGCAACCAATAAACACTCGTAACGGCATTCGGTTCACCGCTCAGCTGCGGCTCAATATATTCCCGTGCGAATTGCTCAATATGCGCTGGCGTTGGAAACAGCAGGCGGTCAATCTCGTCCTCAAAAGCCTTTCTTTCCTCCTCCGGGAGTCCGGGATAGCCTCCTGTGTCGGTTTTTACGGCTTTTAATATGTCCGGCGCGATGTGCTCCAGTGTACCCTGTTCCCGAAAATGAAGAACACATGCGGCGTGGAGCACCACAACCACATTCGTTCTCCCCTGTGCCAAGGTCTCTATCGTGGGCACATGAGGAGCTAAAAATGGAAAGCAATTTCGTAGAGCTTTATGAACCGTCGTTATATCGTCGGTAATCTCATCAAATTCATCCGGTCTCAAGAGGTAGTATTGTGCGAAATTTTGCAGCCACCACCAGTGTTTTCCTGCTTCGATGTGACTGCGATTATCCCGCAGATGCTCAAACATTTTTTCCTTCGCTGCTTGCTCCCTTCTTTCATAGCGCTTGCTCCGTGCCGCGAAGTATTTGCGATTTTCGCGCAACCATTGTTTTGCAGCATGACTATTTTTATACCAGACCCGAAACATCTCTGGATTTTCTCTGGATTGTGAGCGCATGAGGAAACGCAATTCATCGCGCTGTTTTACGCCGGATTCTGGAGTATGGCGCCGCCACATCGCCTCCCAGAGACCAACATTTCCACTCTCAAAGGCAAAGTTAACGATGGCAAGAGCATCGTCTTGCTTAAAAAACAGGCCAGCATGACTTCGACTATAGAAAAACCTCTGCATAACATCATGGCATTGTTCAGCTGTGTTTGTGCCATCGAATGCAATCCTCTGGATCATTCGTCTCAAGGCATCGTCAGTTTGCAGGGCATGAACAGAAGCACTATCTTTTGAGTTACCATAGTTCAAGAACCGCAGGTCTTTAATCCAGCGCCAAATCCTCTGGGGATCATATGGGCCGCTTTCTACCTGAAAGTACCTATCCAGCAATCCGCCCACAATTTTACTGATTCCATACCTGCAATCGCACATGAAATCATGCTTGGGATTGCAGGTGCAACGAATGTTCTCCGTGAGTGCATCAAGGTACTCAGGCAAATCGTCTGGCGAAAACGTTTGCAGGAACTCTTTAATGAAATACCGAGACATGCTGAATTTCAGCCTGGAGGATTTATCATTCGGATAGAGCCCTGCCAGTGCCCGCAGAAGAGAGAGCGTGTCGTCAAAAGTCAGAGCCGTTCTACCGCGTTCTTTTAGGACTTCCGTAAGCATTCGCAACGATGCCGGGCTGGCTTCTTGGAGGAGGGCAGAGGCTATTGCTGTCAGATCATAGCTTCCAAGGCCTAGCAGCAGACGAAACGCAGTAATCCGTTCATCGCTTTCTGCGCTGGTGTCCATTACAAATGCTTCAAGGTCACCCGAAAGTCTGGGGATGGCTGGGGTATTGGGAAGCAATTCCAGAACAAGACCACGAAGATGAGCTTGATTACGGGAGGAAAGAATGGGGCGGAGTCCTTCTATGACGTCTTCGGAGAAGAATTGACCTACGTTAAACGTGCGCCATGAATCACTGCGCCTGAAATAAGGGTCTGTCTTTTCAAGTTCTTGAAGTTGTTGGAGCAGCAGAATTTTGTTGGTCGTTTGAAGCTGGGCGGGGTCACCGTTAGCCAAAATAGCGTAGGGGTCGATTTTTATGGCGTTTTCTTGTAGAGAATCGTTTCCAAGGGCAGCAAGCCAGCCCAACATTCCTCGCAGTTCATCCCGAACGACGCCGTTTGGTGCAACAATCGCCAGACAGCGTCCTATTGACAGAGAGTCGCCCGGATCAGATATGCGCTTCGCAAGATAGCGTGCGGCTAGATATTCAGCAACAATACGATGAACTGGCTCATGTTCATTGGCATCACTGGCTGGCTTAAAGAGCTTGGAGTCCAAAAGGTGATCAATTTCTCCATTTGTTTCCCTATCGAGCAGTCCTGCATAAGGAAATTCGCGGTCATTGGCGGCTTCTACTCTTGATACTCCCGTCGCTCCAGAGAGAAGGAGGCGTGCAAATATGCGGCCCGCATGATTCACAATTCGCTCGGCGTCCGGTCTTCCGCGTATTGATCTGCCGTCATTACTTTCTTTGGCCAGCCGTTTTGCTGCATCCAGATATATCTGTGTTTTATTTGAGAAACGCTTGTTGTTTTCGAGATAGGCTCCTCCAAGAAGTTTCAGGAATTCGGGGTTGCCAAGCAACGGAGTGAGATCACAACGGGCGACTTCTTCCTGAAAGGCATGAAAATCCTCATTCGGAAATTCATGCTCAAACAATAATTTCTGCTCATGAGGCTGAAATGATTTGAGGCGGATAATTGTTGGATCACGACCAAAACAATCCTTCACATATTTCGTTCTTGCTTCTTCCCACTCACCAGAGCGGCTGGCAAACACTACGGAGCCGCTGCTTAGAGTCCATGCTTTTTCTATAATATCATTGAGCGCAGACCCATCTACTTTTGCCACTTCGTCCATCGCATCAATAACCAATGCGGTTTGAGGGGAGTCGAATGCGAGATTCCGGAATCGGCTAGCCCGAACATTCTGTGTTTCCAGAAGATGGGCTAAATGCTCCAAGAGTTCTGTTTTTCCTGCACCGGGTTCCGCAAGCACAACAATGAGCGACGAATGCCGAATGAGTTTGGCCTCGGATACTGTTTCGTCTCCCAAGAGGAGACTGCGCGGTAAGTAGAATTTTGGCATGGCGCTAATATAGCAACCATTAATTATGAAAGCTACGACACATCATCAGGTTATTTTCTGGCAAAACCGCGCCGGAGCCTGCACCCCGGCGCGGTCTGTTGCCGTTGGCCTGAGGGGGCGTTACTCCCTCGGCCTTTCGATTAGGGCGGCGTTGCGGTGCATGACGAGGATCGCGTCATAGAAGGTGCGTAGGTGCTCGAACGCCTCCGCGCAGCCGAGCAGTGCGCCGACCGCGCCGTTACGCTCGCCTTGTTCGAGCCGTTCCTGCGCCTCGCGGACATTGCCGAGCATGTCATTCAGGAAATGCTCCATGATGACCAGTTGGCTCAGCATCGCATCGTTGATGGGGGATGATTTTTTCATGTTGGTTCTCCTATCGGTTGGTGCTGGTTAAACGGGTGTGGGCGCTGCGGTGGTATCCGGCATCCATCTCGATGCCGATCCATGAGCGGCGAAGCTGGCTGGCCGCCAGCAGCGTGGAGCCGGAACCCGCGAACGGGTCGAGCACCACGTCGCCGATGTCGGAAAAACTGCGGATCAGCGGACGCAGGATTTCCAGCGGCTTTTGCGTCGGGTGCAGACGGTTGCCGGTGTACTTGCCCCACGGCATCACATCGGGTAGCGCATGCTCTGGCGTTTGCGGATTGCCTTTGGCTAGCAGATACGCGCATTCGTGCCGCGCTTCGGTGTAGCCTTTGCGTGAGGCGTAGTGCTTGGCGAAGACGAAGTGCCCGACGATGCGGAACCCCGCTTCCCGCCATGCGGTGATGAATTTGTCGGCATGGTTCCAGCCGTAGAACGACACGGCGAAGCGATCACGCCGCAGGACACGGAACATTTCGGCGAAGGCGGGTTTGAGCCAGTCGCTGTGAATGTCCCCGGCGATCCTGCGCCCGGTGCGGTCGCGGTAATTTACCAGATAGGGCGGATCGGTGAGGATCAGATCGACACTGCTGTCGGGCAGCAGGCGCATGATTTGCGTGCAGTCGCCGAGATGGAGGTGGTTGAGAATATGTGACATGACGCATTCCTTTCAGCGTGTGGAAGTTGCGGGGGATTGCTCCCCCGCGAATGACGGTTACTTGCGTGTGTTGTCCTTCGGCTCTGCGGCGCGGATGGTGAGTTTTCCGTCCACGGGGAAGGCTTCCAGAATGACGCTGAACCCCTTGCCGTCGTTATGGGCGAAGGCCACGCCGATTTTCGTCCAGAAGTCGCTGCGCTGCTCGCCGCCGTCGCGGACGGTGTAGACGTGATGCGAGGGTTTCTTGCTGCCGGTAGACATGATGATAATTCCTTTCTTTTGAATGCTGGAGCCGCGTCCATCGCAGCCCTGATGCGAGGCGAAAAGGCAGGTGTCAAAGGACGCACCCGCAAGGGCGGCTTGCCGCTCGTCTCGACCCTTGCGGGGGTGGCCGCGCCTGCCAGACACGCATCACAAAGGGCTGTGAATGGAACGCAGGAACCGCATATCCAGAAAAGAAAGGAACGAATGGAATCAGGCCACGCAGGAAGAACCGCGCACGAGGGAGGAAACCATCATGACCGGAGCAGAAATTCAGGACAGCACTGGATGATCAGGCGGCACGTGCAACAGACACAAACCGGGCGGCATCTTCCTGACCGCATTCGTGGATGGAGCTCCATCCCCGCGCACCGCCGCGCCATAAAACCGCACACCGTCGTTTTCGGTTGCTTTTCCGTAACATGCAACTAAGCTGATGGATGTGACAGGGCGTAGAACACCCTCAAACGACATCTTGCGCGAAATGTTCGCAAAGCCGCGTCCTCTCTTGGTCGAGGGGATACGGAAATACAAGACCGCTTGCGGGAATACCGTATGCGCCGCGTTTGGGCGTGTTCTAACCCCTCGGCATCAGTTCCTATTATGCTGGCTCCGTGACCTGTCACCTCAATCCGGGGAATGACGGGCGCGTGACGGTCACGGCCAGCCTGTCCTTCCCGACAACAAGGGAACCAAAATCATGGACAGGGACTATCAGACGACGATGTGCTTCGAGCTTGCAAAAACCTACGCCAAGGGCAGCGCGGCGCTGAACGAGGCGAAGGAAATCCTCACCTTCATCCAGCAGCGGGAGAAGTTGAACCCCGCCCTGAACCTCGGCACTCAGGCGCAGATGGAAAACGGCGGGAAGAAGGATTGGTATTCGTGACTAATGGCTAGTCATTACCTTTTATGCCGCCATCCCTCTCTGGGAGCGTCATCCAATCAGGAGGGATCGGTTTTCCCCACGCTTCGTACAATGGAACAAAATTGAAATGCGCCCCTCCTAGGCTCTCAATTGTGGGGCCAAGCGACACACGTTTTTTACGCCGTTTAATTTCCGCAGAAAGATACAATGGTTCTCCGAGCTTGCTGACAACCGCACCAGTCAATAACTCTTTTCGATTAGAAGAGTCTGCGGCGCGCATCATTGGTTTTTCTGGATCAAAAGGAGCATACCAAGTTTCACCAAGAAGAATGACAGCATCAATTCCATGTTTGACAACCTCATGAGCAAGATTACGCATGATCAAATATTTGTGGCCATGCTCCTCTGGTCGAAGCTCTGCAATGTTAACAGGAACTCCTTCTCGCATAAGAAATGCAATAGTGCAGTGGTAGCTATCTTTTTCAAAAACCTTTCGTGCAGCCGCGAAAATGCTTCGTAGTCGATCCTCAGGCACAGCGCTTTCACCATAAATTTCTTCTGGCACAGAACCGTATTTGGCTTTTATTTTTGGCATGTCTCGCAAATCAATTTTCTGACTAACAACCTCAAATTCGAAGGGTTCGCCTGTTGCCAGCCATACATCAAGAGCCCTAGCGTCAGCATGCCCAATCATGCAAGGTAATCGTCCATCTCTCATATCTTTAGGATATTCGGTGGCAGTTTGGCTGTGGGTGGTTTTGGGCGCAGGCAAGCCGATCTGTTTATGCGCATCATCAACAAGTTGTGATAGTCGGCCATAGGCAATTGCAACGGCATCAAGAAGCTCATAGTCGGGCAATGTATTTTCGATCCAGCGGCGTTGAATCCTAACGATACCATCTCTATAGATATGATCCCTGACTGGGCCTGCAGAAATATTACCCACAAGTTGAAGTGGCGTGTCCCACAAGTTTGCCGGAACTTCGATTTTAGGGCCATTGTCCAGATACGAAGCTATAATCTCAGCACGAACAAAGCTATGTGCATTAAGGTCGCCTTCTTTTTCGATGAAATTTCGAGCATATTTCATCCAGACCATCAACGAGTCTTTTCCAAGTTTTTCCTGCCACCTACCATACCAGTGATCGAAATTCGGTATTTTCTCCTTATTCTTCTGAAGAATGAATGAAACCGAGCGCATTGTTTGGATTGCTGATTGAATGGCAACGCGGAAGGCATCTGGATCAAAATAAGCGTCTTGAGACTGATGCCAAAGACGATGTAAATCCTCAAGCCTCTGGTCTACTGCCGCCAATGGGCAGTGATGCTTCTCATCATGTTTCAAGGTCATAATTTGCGCTTTTAAAAGATAAATACTTCATGCAAGACATACCGTGCCGGTAATTTCTATTACAAGGAAATTTGATCTCTTGCTTTAGACACAGATGGAAAACGGCGGGAAGAAAGACTGGTATTCATAACATTTCCCCTTTTCGGCTGACCGTGGTATAATATCGGCGTAGGATATAAGGCTATGGCATCATTGGAACAGAGACTTATTGAGATTGAATCCCGCCCCTCTCCGCTGTCGGACGGGGAGATTGCCTTGCGCCGGCAGCATATCGAGGACTTCATGGCGATCAGCGCCTTTGAGGGCCTGTATCCGTCTGCCCTGTCGTTGCGATTGCAGGAGTCTTTTGCTGCTGAAAAGTTGACCTCAAGCGAGTATGTTGAGCTTTGCAGGCAACATTCCAGCGAACTCCGGGCGGCATGACAGACGAAAATAATCTGTATTGGAACAGTCACTCCGACGCATACCAATATCCCAATTCCACCGTACTCAGAAACATTCCCGGCGTGACGGACGGCGCGGAACTGGAAGCGCTGGAGCTTAACGCCAGCACCGCCCGGATGCCGGAAGCCCTCGTTTATATCCAAAGCCGCCCCGTCGATCTGGCGCTATGGCAGGACATTCACCGCATCCTGTTTCAGGACGTGTACGCATGGGCGGGGGAGCTTCGCAGCGTGCAGATGTCGAAGGGCAATACGCTGTTCGCGCATCCCGAAAATATCGCCAGCGAGGGGGAGCGGATATTCCGCGAACTGGCGGCGGAAAACGCGCTGGCCGGACAGGATAAGCCGGAACTGTGCCGCAGGCTGGCGTATTATTTCAGCGAGGGTAATGCGCTGCACCCCTTCCGCGAGGGAAACGGCAGGACGCAAAAACTGCTGTTCAGCGAACTCGTCCGCCGCCTCGGCTATCGCATCGACTGGAAACACCTTTCGCCGGAGGAACACTTACAAAGCGTTATCGAGGGCTATCACCACCGCTTCGACAGGCTGACGGCGGTGTTTGAGAGGCTGCTGCTGGAGCGATAAAGAATGGCTGGCCTTCGTCTATAGGGCAACATAACATTTGGAAATCCATGTTTATCGTATTTAGAATATTGGAAAAGAATGTCACTGATACCAATTAGGAAAAGCCAAGGACTAACCGACTCCGAGAGATATTTAGGTTCTCTGGCGGAGCAGAGCTTTCTGAATCTGTGGTCTTATCCTAATCTCTATAAGCAGAAAGGGAAGGAACTCTGCGATCTTCTTGTTGTCTGCGGAGAGCATGTGCTCGTATTTAGTGACAAGACAATCGAGTGGCCGGAAGCAAATAATCCAGATTTGTCTTGGTCACGTTGGTATGAAAGAGCCATCCAGAAGTCTGCCGCTCAAGTCACGGGGGCGATTCGCTGGCTGGAAAAGTTTCCTGATGAGATTTATTTTGACGCAGCCTGCACAACAAAATTTCCATTGCCGCTTCCTCCAAAAGAGAAACGTAAAATTACGGGCATTGTCGTAGCCTTGGGAGCCAAGCAAGCCTGTATTGACTATTTTGAGGGAGGAAGCGGAAGTCTAAGGGTAATGCCAGCCTTGAAAGGCAGTGACCACACCAATGCCGAACACCCCTCATATCAGCCATTTACCACCGGGGATATAAACCCCAGCGGCAAATTTATTCATGTCTTTGATGATGTGACGCTCGATGTTTTGATGAGGGAACTGAACACCATTACAGACCTCACAGAGTATTTTGACAAAAAAGAACTTTTTATACGTTCAGGACATTTGATCTCTGCTCATGGGGAAGAAGATTTGTTAGCCCTGTATCTGAAATATCTGAATGAAGAAAAAGAGCATGATTTTTTAAGACCTGATGGACAAAAAATTGGCGAAAACGACTTTATAACGCTGGATGTTGGGGGTTACGACAATCTCCGTATGCACCCCAGCTATATTGCCAAGAAACAGGCTGATGAGGTGTCGTTAGTCTGGGACAGGTTAATAGAGACTTTCACAGGCCCCATCATGGATGCCACAGCTTTTAGCCTGCATGACCATGATTATGGCCTTACGGAGCATGAAGAAGTCGTGCGGCACATGGCCTTAGAAAGGCGCGTACACCGAAGAATGTTGGGAAAATCTATACTAGAAGCTATTGAGAAAGGGAAAAACGAACCTCGTTTTGGTCGTGCCATAATGCCCGGTCGAATGGATTGGGATAGAAAAACAGGCTATGTGTTTATGATGCTGGCCTATCCCGAAGGTATAGAGTTAAAGGGTGGATATGAACAATACAGGCGGGTACGCTCCGAAATGCTCCGGGCCTACTGCATGGGGCATTACAGGAAAAATCAGCATGTGGAACGTGTCATCGGTATCGCAATGGAACCGCCACCGGAAGTTACCGGGCGAGAAGGAATGTCGGAAGACCTTCTCCTCTTTGAGCCCCATGAATGGACAAATGATCTTGAGACAGAAACAGTCGAGCTTTGTGAAATGTACGACATTCTCAAAGAGGGGCGCGTGAAAGAATCATATACTCAAGATAATGAATACCCGGACTTACCGGAGGATGGGGTTTTTATTGTGTTCAGCGGAGATGACGACAGGATGTTAGTCATACGAGAAACCAAAGAATCTTCTGATGAATCATAAGTAAATAAAGCCCCGGCCAGACGGGCCGCTGTGGCTCTTTTGGCTCCATTTCATGACCATGCAACAAGCCACGCCCTACCCCGGAAACGGGAGGCTTGGGAGCATTTTTCCGGCGGCGGCGTCATAGGTCATGTTCACGAAGTCCAGCAGCAGCGCGTTGGAATAGCGAAGCTGCGCGTCCTGATCCATGCCCTTGAGGGCGGTCTTGTTGGCCTGCATGAAATGGATGCCGCGCAGGCAGCCCGCGATCCACGCAAAATGCAGGTGGTCGCTGTAATCCTCCAGCTTCTTCGGCTGGAACTGCGAGAGATGAAAAGCCACGTCGATATAGCTGTAGGGGCTGTTGAAGAAGACCGTGAACAGGCTATCCCGGTCGGGCTTGCTTAAGTGACACGACCCGCAGGATCGCTTGCGCTTGAGGTATTCGTTGTACCCGTCAATGTCCCGCAGGATCGGCATGAGCATCGGCCACGGATGGTTGGGCGGGTCGAAGGTTTCGGGAAACGCCGAACTGTTGCAGATGCCGATTTCGACATGATCCTGCATAAACTTTTTGGGCGGCTTGGCCTTGGGGCATGTCTTGAGGCATTCCACCAGCCGCCCCGTCCGGTCGTGCTGCTCCGGCGTCAGCGGCGCGTTCTTCGCGGGCTTCAGGCTCCGCAGCATTGCGCCCCACTGGCCGTGATATTTCCCGGTAACGGGATCGGCGTGATAGAAGCGATTGAAGGCTTCCGTCAGGTAATTGTCGTTATAGGCCAGTTTCAGGCGGATCGCCCGGAAGTTCCTATTGACGGTCTGCACCGGCACGCCGCCCGCCAGATCGGCCATACCCTTGGCGGCGTAGCCGCACAGCGAGAACAGGACGATTTTATAATAGAGGTCGGGATCGGACGCGCGCGCGTGCGGGATATGCGAATGTTTTTGTGTGCGGCGCGTGGTCATACATCGGGGCTGCCGTAAAGAATAGCGTTCAACTTTGCGCCGATTGGCGGGGTTTAGCGTTCAAGGCGATCATAGGTGTCGCTATTTTTATGTCAATGCCGCACCCTCCGTGGAGAGCAGACGCGGGAACCCTAACCCGTTCAACCGACAAAGAGTTTTTTTAGCGCGCCGTCCAGCGTGAACGGGAGAGCCGTGTCTGCCGCAAACCACTCATACAACACGGAGATTGAGAGATGAAAACGATTGCAAAATGGAGCATTGCTCTGGTCATTCTGGTTGCCATTTTTTACGGCGGATCGGGAGGCGACGGATTTGGAAATCCGTTGTTTTCCTTGCCGGGGCTTTTCGACGTGCGCGGACAGGCAGTGACCTGCCTGATTGCGGGGTTGCTCGGCGCGGTGCTGGGGGCGTTTATGAGTGACCGCCTGCGTAAATTCCGCTGGTTCCTGTGCATGATCGCCGGGGTGCTGGTCTGCACGGCGCTGCTGCTGACCCCGCTAACGGGGCAGACGGTGGCTTTTGCCATCGGTTTTATGTTTGCGTATCTGGCGCTGTCCGACGGTCGCGGGCGGGCGCTGGTGCAGAATGTCATGCGCCGCTTCATCCCGGTCGATCAGACGGCTTTCGGAAGCTCCCGCTGGGCCACGTTTGATGACGTTCGCAAGCACGGACTGGCGGGCGCGGAAGGCTTATTCCTCGGCATGTACCGCGCCCACCGGGAAAACGGCAAGCTGATGGAGCGCCCGCTGCACTACAAGGGCGACCGCCACCTTCTGACCGTCGCGGCATCGCGGGCTGGCAAAGGCGTGTCCTCCGTCATTCCGAACCTGCTGACCTATGAAGGCCCGGTACTGGCGATTGACGTGAAGGGCGAACTGGCGGCCATGACATGGGCGCGGCGCGGCCAAGGCGACGAAGCGCGCAACATCCCCGGCATGGGGCAGGATGTTTTCGTCGTCGATCCGTTCGGCGTGGTTATGGCCCCCGAACACGCTTCCTGCTTCAACCCGATGGACTGGCTTGACCCCAGCGACCCGGCGCGGGTCGAGAATGCGATGGCGCTGTGGGACGGGATTGTCATTTCAGGCAATTCCAAGGAACCTTTCTGGGACGAGGAAGCCAAATCCATCGGAGTCGGGATCACCCTGTATGTCGCCACGGCGGAACGCGAAGCGCACCAGCGGCACTTCGGTCGGGTGCGCGATATTATCACCGCCGGGCCGGAGGCGTTTGCCACCATCCTGAGCGACATGCTGGACAGCCCGCACGCCATTGTCCGCAGCACCGCGCAGCGCACGATGGGCAAGGACGAAAAACTGCTCTCCGGCGTGATGGCCACCTTGCAATCGCATACGCATTTTCTGGAGAGTGACGCAATCCGCCGCAGCCTGAGCCGCTCGGATTTCCGCTTCGAGGATTTGAAGACGCGGAAGATGACAATCTATCTGGTGCTGCCTGCGGATCGTCTGGATACGTTCAATCGCTGGCTGCGGCTGCTGATCCAGCAAGCTCTCACAGTGAATGCCCGCACTATCTGGGAGAAGCCGGAAAAACCCGTCCTGTTCCTGCTCGACGAATTGCCCGCACTGGGCAAAATGGACATCATTCCCCGCGCCTATGGTTTGATGGCAGGCTACGGCATGACGCTGTGGAGCATCGTGCAGAATTTCTCGCAGTTGGAGGACGTGTACGGCAAGGGCTGGGAGACGTTCATCGGCAATTCCGGTATTCTGCAATACTACGGCAGCCGTGATTTTAAGACCGCCGATTACTTCTCCAAACTCGCCGGTGTGACCACCGCCGTCAAATTCTCATGGAGCCGCACGATTGGCCGCAGCCTCGGTTTCTCGGAAACATGGGGCACCAGCCGCACCAGCGGCACGTCGTATTCGGCGCAGGGGGCATCGTCTTCCACCTCCCACACCAGCAGCTACAGCAAAGGCAAAAGCCAGACGGACTCGATGAGCGGTAGCGAGACGCATGACGTGATCCAGCGTCCGCTGGTGACAGCCGATGAACTCATGACCATGCGCGGTGATGAAGCGCTGGTGCTGGTGGAAAACCTCTACCCGATCAAAGTCTTCAAGATCAGGTGGTTTGAACATAAGCTGTTCCAACCCCTCGGCCTTAATCTGGAAAAGCCGGATCATCACGACATTTCCCATTAAAAAAGAGTCGCTTATCCAAACATAAAACTTGCCTTCCGCCCCCAAAATACTGTACGTTGTTTGTTCCCTTTCTGTTCACTCCCTTCGGGTAACAGAGAGGGACGAGCAGGCGGGGCGGGAAAAAAGAAAGGAACCCCGCCATGACCAGCACCACCAACCCCACCCTTACCGTCGATGTTGCCTATTACCAGCGCTTTCTGGACGATCCCGACATCACCGACGAGCAGAGACAGGAATTTATCGAAGCCGTCTGGAACATGATCTGGGAGTTCGTCCGGCTGGGCTACGGGGTACACCCCTTGCAGAAAATCGACGTGGACAACGAACAAAGAGACACCCCCTCGCCGGAAGACATGCTAGCCTGCATCGACCGCGCAATGGCGAAGAAAGGAGATTGAATCCCATGAATATGCCCCTTGAAGTAATGGAAACGCCGCTGACCGCCCTGATTTACTGCCGCGTGAGCAGCAAGAAACAAACGGTGGACGGGACGGGCCTGCAAAGTCAGGAACACCGTTGCCTCGCGCACGCGGCGCAGCGCCGCTATACGGTGGAGAAAGTGTTTCTGGAAAGCGTCTCCGGCGGGCTGGACATTGCCGACCGCCCGGCCATGCGCGACCTGCTGCGCTATCTCGACAAGCAGAAAAAAACCGGCGCACGCTATGTGGTGATCTTCGACGATCACAAGCGTTTCGCCCGCCAGACGGAAGTGCATTTAAAGCTCCGCCGTGAACTGGAAATGCGCGGCGCGAAGGTCGAGTATCTCAATTTCATGATTGAGGACTCCCCGGAAGGGAAATTCATCGACACGATGCTGGCGGCGCAGGCGCAGTTGGAACGCGAACAGACCGGACGCCAGACCAAGCAGAAAACCTGCGCCCGGCTGGAGCGCGGCTACTGGACGTTCCGCGCTCCCATTGGCTACAAATACGTCCCCTCCAAGCAAGGC
>Ga0209573_1001826_pt1 | contig 30229 bp, 22 predicted proteins | sample TNRBio252014_DNA_FD_185870 | JGI IMG/M metagenome (GOLD analysis project Ga0209573, IMG submission 185870) | Wastewater treatment Type I Accumulibacter community from EBPR Bioreactor in Madison, WI, USA - TNR Reactor_6/25/2014_ DNA (SPAdes)... | ecosystem: Engineered > Bioreactor > EBPR >...
AAGGTTCAAGTTGTGATTTGCTTTCAGATTGTGTTCTTTGATAGATTGCATACAGAGTACCTCTATCAAAAACATTAAAAACCAATGAGTTACGGCCGAAATCAGGATTAAAAATTACGGTATGCAATCCACTGAAAAGCCCCGGGCTAAAACAGTTCCAACTGTTCTGGCATCGGGGTTTTTGGTTTTTCCTCCTTGCCATAAAAAATCTGCATCATGCCAAATTGTTTGTCGGTAATGGTTAAAATACCTACATGCCCTCTGGGGGGCAGACTTTTTTTAATTCGCTTTAAATGTACTTCCATATTTTCGCGGCTGGCGCAATGGCGCAGGTAAGCACTAAACTGAAACATGTTAAACCCGTCTTTCATCATTCTCTTTCTGAAATCGGTATAGTTCTTCCGGTCTTTCTTAGTTTCGGTGGGCAAATCAAAAAGAACCATTATCCACATAATGCGGTAAGCGTTTAGCCGCTCGGTTTTCATTGCAATTCCGGGTAGGCCAATTTTCGTGTTTCGCCCAAAAAGCATTTTGCCAGCGATGCCGAAGTACGCTGCATGGCAATCATCATCGGGCTGGTTTCGCCTTGCAGTACTACATCCAGCGCTGGTAAAGTCAGCAGCTTCTTCTTTACTTCAGGTGTCAGTTCTGCCTGTGTACCAAATTCCTGTATGAGCGAAAGAACCAATCTATCGGCAAAGGGGCGGTAGGGTTCCATAATATCATCGGCTAAGCAATAAGCATTGTATTGATTGCGATGAAAAATACCCAGCGTGGGCAACAAGCCCGAACCCACCAGGGCGCGCGCAATGCAGGCCCGTAAAATAGCATAGGCATAGTTGAGTAGATTATTCGGAGGTTCACCGGCAGGATCCCGAATAAAATTTAGTTCGGGTTTAAAAATTTTTGACCAATACCAGGCAGATGCCCGACCCTCCAGGTTATCGGTATCACCCGATCGAACGGAATCGGCCCAATGCAGCATGTTTTCAATTTTATAGCCTTGCAGGTTGAGTATAGCTGCCTGATTTTGGATTTTAACTTTAATGGTTTGTTGCCATAATTGTTTTTTTAAGGGTTCGCTGGCTTCCAGCTGGGCTTTAAAGCGCTGGCTTTGTAAAGAGTGGCCATCGAGATTTAAGAGCAAGCCGGTAGGATGGTGCGTGCTGTTGCACGTGATTACCGCAGCATTGTTGGCCAGCAGTTTTGCCAGCAAAGCCTGTGATATCGTTACGCGCTGATGATCAAGAATCACTACACCAATATCTTCTATTGGGATGGTGGCTGTAGCTTCTTTTTTAAAAATATCAGGCAGCGTATCGTTTTTCTCCACTTCGGGCAAGCGAACAACCAGTTGCTCTAAATGCGTACTTAAATAAGCCGGGTTGCCAAAGTACAAGGTGCGTTTTATCATGGCGTTGCGTATTAAAGAACATGAATAAGATACAACGAACAGAAATTGAACCGTGAAAATCAAAAATGCCATTTTCGATTTTCACGGTTGGTAATTTGATAGGTAAGCAGGTTTTTATTGCTTCTTCCATTTTGTTTTCACCTGGTGTTCTATTTGTTTCAAGCTGTCTACGTATGCTTTCTCCACTTCGCTCAATGTTTTGGCCTGGTATTTTCTGAACTCCGTTTTGGCTTTTTCTTCCGCTTGTGCATGGCTTACTTTTCCTGCGCCCGGTAGTAATTTTCTTCCTGCCGATTTTAAAATATTGTCAAGCCCCTGAACATAATCGGCCATTTTCATGGGCTTTTCTTCTATGGCGTTGATTTCTGCCAGATCAAAATAAGCCGATACCAGATTGTTCAACACTTTGAGTTCTTCTACCTGTAAATAATTTTTGGCAATCAGGGCTTCGGCCTGGGTTGGCTGTGTGCCTTTAAAATGGGTTAAGCCTGCAAATGGTTTTTCAGAATCTACTCTGAAATACACTGTTTCGGCAGCCGTTTTTCCATGCGCGGCAAAATGCAATTTGTTTTGCACAATTTTAAAAAACGCAATGGTTTCTTCGGCTTCAGGATTGTAGTCCATTGCAGTGGCATATAAATCCAGCACCTGGCGATACATTACTTTTTCGCTGCTGCGAATGTCGCGAATGGTGTCTAACAGTTCTTTCCAGTAATTGCCGCCTCCGAGATTTTTCAAACGGTTGTTGTCTATGGTAAACCCTTTGATGAGATATTCTTTTAAACGTTGGGTTGCCCAAATGCGGAAAGAAGTTGCTACACTTGATTTAATACGATAACCCAGTGAAATAATCATATCCAGATTATAATGCTCTACGTTGTAGTTTTTACCATCAGAAGCAGTTGTTCGGAATTTCCGAACAACTGCTTCTTTGTTCAACTCTCCTTCTTCAAATATGTGTTTAATGTGCTCACTTACATTAGCTTTGCTTGTTTGATAGAGTTCAACCAATTGAGCCTGCGTAAGCCACACCGTGTCACCCTCAAACTTTACATCAATCTGAGTTTTATTGTCTTTGGTTTGGTAGATGATGATTTCGCTCATGGGTTACGTTTCTGTTGTATTTCTTTGTGTGCAGGGCGTACAAAATTCATAAGTCAATGATTATTTTCTTCCTTGACCAGTCAGGCTTTCCGAAACTGTAAAAACGGCTCATTAATTCATAAAAATCGGCAAAACGTTGTTCGGGTGTAAGCCCCGCCCAATACCAGATTTTGAAATCCTCGGCTGCTTCAAATGAATTGGGTGTGGTGATTTTTTTGGAGCCGGAGTAGCTTACAACAGGTTCATTGATTTTGTTCTTTTCTGGACTTTCAGAATGGGAGTCGAGTGATTTTATGAAGTTTACGTGGTTCATTTAATCCATCTTATTGTTCCATCCATTTTTATTTCAAAATCATAATCTTCAACATAGAAATCATATTTAGAGTAGCCAAAACGTAGTGTAGGCTTAGGGTTTGAAAAATCAATTTCTGATTCGGAATACGATTCTTCTATCTTATTCCTTGCTTCCAAATGGTATTGAAAATTTAATCGACCGTCTTTTTCAAAATTTGTGTACACATAAAGCCGTTTCAGAATTTCATTTTGTGATAAAGATTTTAAATCCTCATCTGCTTTGTTTTTAAAAAGAACCTTCTTACCTGTCCCCAAAATGTAAGCAAGGTTTAATTCAGATGTGCTCTTTTTTTTGGTAATAGTTAATTTTTGTTCAAACAAATCTTCTGGTTTTTTCACAGGATTTACAGATTTTACTTTTGCTGTATCAAATAAATTCCGATAATCAAAATCTTTCTTACCCTGACCTATATAAATGGCAAAGAAACTATTGGTGGCATTCGCAGCCCAATAATGTTGCTTGTATTCTTTATCCGAAAGATTAGTCTGTTTTTTAATTGGCAATGGTTCTTTTACCTCGCCATCTTTGAAAACGCGAATATGTCGGATTTTATTTCCGTGTGGTTTGCCAGTTTTGTCCAACAAATAAATTCCTTCTTCAAACGCCTTTTTGAAATTTCCTGCTCTTTTTATGTGTTCCTGTATTTGTCTTTTCAGTCCTTCATCAACAATCTTATCTTCACCTGTAAAGTCAGCATTAAACGGAACTCGTAATACAAATTTTATATTCTCCTCCTGAATGAAATTACCATTCTCATCTTTTTCAATGTTGCCTTTCTCGCCACGTTTTGCAGGTTTTATTGCACCATAAAAAGTTTCTTGGTGCAGTTGCCCTCTTATTGCATCGCCTGTTGCCCATCTGTTTTTGCCGTCAACAATTACTTCTTTGCCACGCTTGCGCACTTTCCGTTTGGCTGGTGTTAATTCCTGATTATTGGTAATGTTGTTGACTAGAACGTTGTCGTCAATACTCCAAACAAATTCACGCTTAAAGCCTTTGTATGGTTCCTCATGATATTGTTTTCTTGTCGTTTCATAAAGAATGAAAGCTTTTTCACGAATCTCATCACGCTTTGCGGCCACAGGAATAAGCGTTAATACTGCGGCATCTTTGGCATGGTGCGAATGTTTGCTTCGGTCTTTCTTTTCATCGGCAATTTGCAGTTGGTAAATTTTTCTAAACTCTGCTGTAATGCTTCCTTTTTGAACATCCACTTTATCAAAATAGGTTTTTAAATAATGAAGCGCATATTTTGAGATCAGTTGCGTATCTACTTTTTGGCTATTTTTAAAACCGCTGGTAATTTCGGTTATAGTAAATCTGTCTAACTTATTTCGCCAATAGTCCAATTCCATTTGCCATAAATGACGCTGGCGAATGGCATCGTCTTTCCAGCTTTTATCGGCTGCTTTTTTGGATTTAGTTTTCCAAAAATCAATCTGCTGATTAATGCGTTTTACTTTTTCTTTCCATGTATCTAAACGTGGAAGAATGGCAGAGCACCTTCCAATACTTCCACCAAAATCGTGTTCTTTGTCGTAGTTGAAAAGTTGTGTTGGAATCTGATTTTTCTTTATTGTTCGGTTGTAGTCGTGATAGCAAACCGTAAGATTTGCCAATGAGTTATCAAATGATTTGCTTCTTGGAAGCGTGTGTTCAAAGTCAATCACGTTTTCATTAAACAAATCGGTTAGTTTGATATACTTGCCTGTGTACAGACATTGATAACCTTGTTCTTTCCACAAGCGGTATTTATCAATAAGTTTTTTCCCGTGTCCTCCCCAACGAATGGCTTCGTCTTTTTTAGTTGATTTTTTCTTTGTCTTCTTTCCTTTTTCATCTTCTTCCGTTTCTACTACTTCGGGTAGTGTTTGCTCTGCGTTTTGTTCGTAAAATAGTCGGATTTTATCTATATCATCATTACTTTTTGCACTTGCTTTAACATTTTTGTCTTCGTTTAAAAGCTGCTTAATAGCTTCCGCAAATTCTTGATTCTCGGCCTCACGCTGACGTTGCCAAGCCTCAATTGCCCAACGCTTGTTGGCATCGTTCAACTCGCGTGCAACCTCTACGACAACTCTTGTTTCGCTGTCTATCTGATTTGTTTCAATCATATAGTTCATCAGCTTGCGTAACTCGTACAGGGTACGCATTGCCATCGGGTTTTTGAATGAGCCTGTTTTCGGGCTGCCTAATTTCAAAACTCCGTCTATTTCTTTTGCTGGTGGATAAATGTTGATTTCGGATGGGTGATAGATTTTTTTGATTTGCTTATTATTGACATTAAAATTCAGCTGCAAAAATTCACTCAGTGTGTCAATCAGCTTTGGTAATTGATAATAACCTGATTCGGTTTTGTAGTAATTCTTATTTCCTGATTGGATAGTTACGATTCGTTCTTCATTGCCATTATTTCTAACTATTCCGCTTGTAGAGAAATATGCCTGATAACAGTCTTTGACTGTATCGGAAATAGTTTTCTTTTCATCTTCGGAAAGACCGCTCCATTTGTTTGCGCCAAATTGTTCTTCGATGGCAGCTTGAATGTCGTTAAAATCACTTTCAGCTAACTTGTAATTGTTGTCTTTATACCCGAATTTTTCGTTGATCTCTAAGTTTTTGTGTTTAGAAACAAGATTGTTTACAATGTTGAGTATCGTCTTTTGATTTCTGTTTTCGTTAATAACTCCACTGATACTATCAAGCAGAAACTGTTCTTTTTGTTGCCACAATTCTTTACCAATTATTTCGGGAATGTTTGCCAACAAAACTGCTTCGGTATAAATCAATCCTTTTTGTAAAAACACATTGATTTTATTGATAGCATTCAGGCTTAACATTCCATACCCAATGGGTAAGGCATTCCACGCAATAATGAATTGCTTTACTTTTTCGGGTTCAAGTTTTAGCTTTTGCTCTGCAAACTCGGCAACAAATTCCTGGTCTTCGTAACTAAACAAAACGTGCCATATATCTTCAGTATCATAAAATGCTTTATCTGACTTTGCTGCTTTGGCTTTCCCAATCTTTATATTCAAATATTCATCACCAAAAATATCTTTCAGCCTTGCAGAAACAGGGCAAGCCGTTACAGTTGTTTTAGGCGAATAATTCAGTTGCCAGTCTTTTCCTCCTTTCTTTAGAAAAGCACTTATTTCAGAAAACGGAAAATAGGCTTTCGATTTCCTGAAAAATAATTCAGAATAAATTTCTTGTTTTAATTCAAGTGGTAATTGCTTCCACTCATTGTTTTCTTTGTATTTGATATTATTCAAAAATGCCCACCCACGAAATGTTTCAAATGCAGGATGGCTGATTGGTGCACGGTATTTGTTTGGCTCTAACGTACATTTACCAACCAACCCTTTTTGGGAACGCAACGGACGTTTGTAAAAAATACTTCCGTCATTCTTGTTCTTACCTGTTTCAACTAATTTGGTGTAAAGGGAATGGTTAAACTCAAGTCCTTGAAATTGAAAAATGAATTTAATTTCGTCTTTATAGTTTTCACGAATGGCGTATTGAGCAATGCTTTCTCGGATTCTGATTTTGTCGTTTTCCAGTAAGGCAAAAAGCCTACCGATTGTTTTTGCATCAGGATATTTTTCAAACAACTCGGCAATGACTTTGTTTTTCTTCTTTTCGGAATATTGTAAATCCATTACTTCGTTCTCGTCCGCATTTTTTTCTTTGGTATCATTATCATCTGCGCCCTTACGACTGCTTTTAAAACCTCTGCGTTGTGCAATATGATACAAGGCTCTGCCTAGTTTGAAACGGTTGGTTTCTTGTGTAAAATCCATTTTGGTTTCCGCCAACTCTTTGCGTAGTTGATAAGGACTTGAATAATCCGGTTTTCCATCATTATCAAAATCTAATTTTATCCATGCATCAAATGCAGTGTTCCAAACCGGATACACACGCCCTGCGTTGTTGTTTTTACGTGCTTCTTCTTTATTATAATGCCGCCATTTGTTTAAGTCTTCAATCGTGAGTGGACAATAACCTTCGGTTATCAAAACCTCAAGCGTAGCCCAAAGCCTGTATTTACGTGCCTGATATAATCTGCGTGTCGAACGTTTTTTAGTTCGTTCGGCTGCGTATGAATACTCGCCTGTTTTTCCTAAACCAACGCCTTTGTTGAAGGTTAATACTCCAAATTTTTCAATTTGGTTTTCCGTCAAAACCGGATTTCTCAATGCCCAACCGATCGAATTTGTACCTAAATCAAGCCCGAAGATTTTACTCATTGTCTTTTGGTTTTAGTTTATATCATTACATTTATATCGCAAATCACAATAAGGCTATAAGCCGAAGATTTCTTGGCCCTGCTTCGGTGGGGCTTTTTTTATTCTTTCCTCTTTATAAATTATTACTCAAATCACAATAAGGATTATTCCGTTGTGAAAACATGTAAGGCGGCCCCGACTTGTCGGGGTCGTCTTTTTTCACACCGCACCCAATCCCCTAATCCTTAAATCTAATACCCAACGCCTAACCAGCCAACCCAATTTCTCTTAATTCTACAGGCATTAACCCGTTTTCCTACCCTTATTTCTTGCTACATTTGCAGCCTTAAAATCACGACCGGAATGACGGGAATGGAGAATATTCGGAATTTTTGCATTATAGCGCACATCGACCACGGAAAAAGCACCCTGGCCGACCGCCTGCTGGAGTTTACCGGCACCCTTAACCAGCGCCAGATGGAAGCCCAGGTACTCGATAATATGGACCTGGAAAAGGAAAAGGGCATTACCATTAAGGCCCATGCCATCCAGATGAACTATAAACTTGAGGGCAAGGAATATACCCTTAACCTGATTGATACACCCGGCCATGTCGATTTTTCGTACGAAGTATCGCGTGCTATTGCTTCTTGCGAAGGCGCGTTGTTGATTGTGGATGCCAGCCAGGGTATTGAAGCACAAACTATTTCTAACCTGTACCTGGCGTTAGAACACGACCTGGAAATTATTCCGGTTATGAACAAAATCGATTTGCCCCATGCCAACCCCGAAGTGGTGGCCGATGAAATCATAGACCTGATTGGGTGTAAGCGCGAAGACATTCTGTCGGCCAGTGCAAAAGAAGGGAAAGGCATTGCAGAAATTTTAGAAGAAATAGTAAAACGCATACCAGCACCTAAAGGCGATTCAAAAGCCCCGCTTCAAGCCATGATTTTTGATTCGGTGTTTAATTCATTTCGTGGTATCGAAATTTATTTCCGTGTATTTAACGGTACTATCCGCAAAGGCGATAAAGTAAAATTTATAAGCACCGGGCAAGAATACTTTGCCGATGAGATTGGCGTGTTGAGATTAGATAAGCACCCGCGCAACGAAATTACAGCTGGCAATGTGGGGTATTTAATTTCAGGTATTAAAGTAGCCAGCGAGGTGCATGTGGGCGATACGATTACAACAGCCGTTAACCCCGGGCAATTGCTAAAGGGTTTTGAAAAAGTAAAACCGATGGTGTTTGCCGGAATTTACCCGGTAGATACAACCGAGTTTGAAGAATTGCGCGCTTCTATGGAGAAACTGAAACTAAACGATGCTTCGTTGGTGTGGGAGCTGGAAACATCGGCTGCATTAGGGTTTGGTTTCCGGTGTGGGTTCCTAGGCATGTTGCATATGGAAATTATTCAGGAGCGGTTAGAACGCGAGTTCGACATGACGGTGATTACCACCGTACCTTCGGTGCAATTTAAGGCAACACTCACAAATGGCGAAGAAGTGTTTATCAACGCACCTTCCGAAATGCCAGATCCAACGCGCATCAACACCATTGAAGAACCCTACATCAAAGCGCAGATCATCAGTAAAGCAGAATACATCGGCCCTATTATTAATCTGTGTATTGAAAAACGCGGGCAGATTTTAAATCAGAATTACCTTACCACCGATCGGGTAGAGATGACGTTCGAAATGCCCTTGTCTGAAATTGTATTCGACTTCTTCGATAAACTGAAATCTATCTCGCGTGGCTATGCATCGCTCGATTATCATTTGATTGGCATGCGCGAGTCGGACATGGTGAAGTTGGATGTGATGTTGAATGGCGATAAAGTGGATGCATTAAGTGCTATTGTACATAGGGGCAAAGCGCAGGACTGGGGAAGAAAGTTGTGCGAGAAACTGAGAGAGTTAATTCCGCGCCAGATGTTCGAGATTGCTATCCAGGCCGCTATCGGCCAAAAAATTGTAGCGCGCGAAAACATAAGTGCCATTCGCAAAAACGTATTGGCCAAATGTTATGGTGGCGATATCTCGCGTAAGCGTAAACTCTTGGAAAAACAAAAGAAAGGAAAGAAACGCATGCGGCAGGTAGGTAACGTAGAAATTCCGCAGGAAGCGTTTATGGCTGTGTTGAAAATTGAATAAAATTTCTCTTTCACCCCTCTCCTGTGGAGAGGGGAAGGGGTGAGGTAAAATGAACATGACAACCACTACAACATACACACTCATCGATGGTCGCAAAATCTCGACCGACATCAAGAAAGAAATTTCTGAGAAAGTTCTGGAGCGCAAAAATGCCGGAAAAAAAGTACCCCACCTCGCTATTATTTTAGTGGGCGATGATGGCGCCAGTCAAACCTATGTCGATCATAAAGTAAAAGCCTGTAAGGAAGTTGGTTTTCATTATTCGATGCTGCGATTTGCCGATACCATCAGCGAAGACAAACTGATGAAACACATCGATCAGGTAAACCGCGATGAAGATGTGGATGGATTTATTGTGCAGTTGCCTTTACCGGCACATATTTCTGTAGAAAAAATTACAGAAAAAATTCGGCCCGATAAAGATGTAGATGGTTTTACTAATCGCAACTTCGGAAGCATTGTTTCCAAACAACCCTTGCTGTTACCCGCTACACCTTTTGGTGTAATGGAATTGTTGAAACGTTACCAGATTTCAACTGAAGGGAAAAACTGTGTAGTAGTAGGAGCCAGTCGTTTAGTGGGCGCGCCCCTAAGCATGATGCTGGTGGAAGAAGGCAAAGCAACCGTTACAGTTTGTCATAAGTACACAAAAGACATTAGCATGTTTACCCGCAATGCAGACATTCTGATTGCGGCTGTCGGCAAACCCGGCCTAATTACAGCCGACATGGTAAAAGATGGTGCTGTGGTGATTGATGTAGGAACTACGCGCGTGGAAGGCCCTCAATACAAAAATGGCTATAGCCTGAAAGGCGATGTAGAGTTTAAAGAAGTAGCACCTAAAACTTCTTTTATAACTCCAGTGCCAGGTGGCGTTGGCCCCATGACGATTGCTTCTTTATTACTGAACACTTTACGGGCAACCGAATTAAGAAATCTTTAATAGATTTAAAATTCAAAATTGAAAGAAAAGATAATGTTAAATCTTGAATCTGAAATTTTGAATTCGGAATTACCCTTGATGGAAGACTTCTACACCATTCAGGGCGAAGGATTTCACCAGGGGCGCGCTGCGTACTTTATTCGATTAGGCGGTTGCGAGGTGCGCTGTGTGTGGTGCGATGTAAAAGACAGTTGGAATGCTGATGACCATCCCAAAGTAACTATGGATGCTATTGCTGAAAAGGCAAAGGCAAGTGGCACAGAAATATGTGTGATTACGGGTGGCGAACCCACTATGCATAATCTTGATGCGCTTACCCGTGTATTGAAAGCTGCAGGATTAAAAACGCATCTTGAAACATCAGGTGCTTATCCGATTACTGGTACCTGGGATTGGGTTTGTTTCTCGCCTAAAAAATTTAAACCGCCTCATGATTCTGTAGCACAGCAGGCAGATGAGTTAAAGGTTGTTATATTTCATAAAACCGATTTTGTCTGGGCCGAAGATTTCGCCAAACAGGTAAGGCCTGATTGCAAACTTTACCTTCAGCCTGAGTGGTCAAAAGAAGAAAGTATGCTTCCGCAGCTTATTGATTATGTAAAACAAAATCCACGCTGGCAGATTTCGTTGCAGGTACATAAGTATATGAACATTCCGTAGTGTTGTGCAGACAACTGAGTTTATTAACAAAGCAAATGCGCTGAGTACTGCCGGTAAATCCTTTCTGTTTCTGATTGATTTCGAAATGCAGAAACCCAAACTTTGGTTGCCCGATGAAGTTAATGCAGACGAATTATTATTTTCAATAAGCGGATTCACCAATGCACCCGCTCCTGCAAAGTCGAAAAGAGATATTTCGTTGCAGGTGTTTCCGGTGAAAGAAGAAGAATACCGGATAAAGTTTAATGCAGTACTGCAAGAACTGAATTATGGTAATACATTTCTTGCCAACCTTACTGCAAAATCGCGCATAGAAATTAATACCACATTAAAAGAACTGTTCTTTAAGGTGCAGGCTCCTTACCGGTGTTGGTTGCGCAATCAATTCTTGTTCTTTTCTCCCGAGAGTTTTGTAAAAATTTCAGAAGACAAAATCTACACGTATCCGATGAAGGGAACAATCGATGCGACTATTCCGAATGCAGCATCCATTATTTTAAATGATGAAAAGGAAACTGCCGAGCATGTTACTATTGTAGATTTACTTCGTAATGATTTGTCGCGGGTAGCAACTAATGTGCGGGTATCTAAGTTTCGATATCTGGATGTGATAAAGACAAATCGCAACGAAATAATTCAGGTTAGTTCAGAGATTGTGGGAGATATTATGCCAGCGTATAAAAATTGCATGGGGAGTTTGCTAATGGAATTGTTACCGGCAGGTTCAATATGCGGAGCGCCTAAAAATAAAACGGTGCATGTTATTCAACATGTAGAAAAAGAACCACGAGGTTACTATACCGGCATATTTGGTTATTTTGATGGTAAAAATCTTGACAGCTGCGTAAACATCCGGTTTATAGAGCAACAAGAAAACTTAGTTTACTACAGAAGCGGGGGTGGCATTACAACGCAAAGTGTTTGGCAGAGCGAGTATGAAGAAGTAATTCAAAAAATTTATGTGCCGGTTGTTTGAAACAATACACCTGAATGACGGGGCTTTTCGTAACCTCAATTATCATCAGGTGCGAATAGAAAAAAGTGTGTTTGAATTATTTGGAGTATTGCCGGCATGGTCCATTCACGATATAGTAAGGCAATTCAAGTATCCGAAAACAGGTTTATACAAAGTACGGGTGATTTATAATAGTAAAGAGGTGTTAAGAATTGAGTTTCTGCTTTATCAACCCAGACATATAGAATCGTTAAAGGTGATAGAAGCCAATATTGACTATGCACATAAATATGAAGACAGAGAAGCGTTAGCCTCATTGTTTGAACAGCGGGACAATTGCGATGAGATTCTTATTGTGAAAGATGGTTTTATAACGGATTCCAGCATTGCAAACCTCGTTTTTAAAAAGAACAAAGAATGGTTTACACCAACCACGTTTTTATTAAATGGAACAATGCGTGCCCATTTATTGAATACAGGTAAGATTAAGCTGGCAGAAATCCGGGTTGAAGATTTGAGTAAGTATGAGTCGTGCAAAACTATTAACGCCATGCTGGGCTTTGATAGCCCCGAAATTCCAATCCATGCAATCCGGTAAACATACGGGTTAATGTGGTTTTACGTTCTAATCCTTAAATTGTGTTATGCAAAGAAGTATCATCCTATTCCTAATGTTAATAAGCGTTCAGGGGTTAGCGCAAACGCTTAGCTCAAAAAACAAAAAGGCGCTTGAACTTTATACCGAAGCCGATAACTTTCGCGTACGGGGGCAGTTTAGTCAGGCCGTTAGTTTACTAAACGAAGCAATAACCCGCGATAAGAATTTTGAGGAAGCATACTATCGTCTGGCTACCATTTTAAAAGCGCAGGAGCAGTATGATCAGGCCACCGAAATATTTAAAAAAGGAATAGCTCTTACAAAAACAGACGCGCGTAAACGCATGTATTTGTACGAACTGGCTGTGGTTAATTTATGGCAGGCAAAATATGAATTATGTAAAAAATTCGCGGCAGACTTTCTGTTGATTGAACGGGACGATCGCAGAAAAATAGCGTTAGCAAAAGTATGGATTATGCAAGCCGATTATGCGTTAACCAACACCACCGTGTATGATTATGTAATTACACCGTTAAGCGATTCGGTAAATATTTTTCCGATGCAATACTTCCCTACGGTTACGGCCGATGGTGAGCAACTGATTTTTACTGCCCGGTATGGTGGTGGGCGAAACGATAGCGAAGATTTGGTGGTATCGGCAAAACAAAGCAATGGAAGCTGGGGAGCACCGGTTTCACTTTCTGCTAATATTAATACAATTCAACGAGAAGGAGCCAGTACTATTTCAGCCGATGGCCGCCATATTATTTTTACCGTGTGTGGGGCATCGGGTTGCGATTTGTATGAAAGCCGTAAAACAGGTACAGTGTGGTCGCGACCTAAAAACCTTGGGCCCAATATTAATAGCCCCCGATGGGACGCCCAACCCTCGCTATCGGCCGATGGCCGTGAATTATATTTTGTTTCGGAAAGAAATGGTGGCTTTGGTGGTTATGATATCTGGTATTCGCAGTTAACAGATTTAGGATGGAGCAAAGCGGTTAACCTGGGGCCGGAGGTAAACACACCCCAAGATGAAATCTCGCCCTATATTCATGTTAATAATAGAGAGCTCTATGTGGTTTCGAATGGCTTACCGGGTTATGGCGGGTATGATATATACAGAGTGCAAAAAAACGCAACAGGTTGGGGTAAGCCTCTTAATATGGGCATGCCTTTAAATGATCATCGCGATCAATATTCGTTTATTGTATCGGCATTAGGAAATCAGGGATATTATTCGCGTGAAGAATCAAAGAACAGAAGCAGATTGTACAGAATTATACTTCCCGAAAAATGGATAACACCTTATACGGGTAATGTGGTGGCCGGTGTGGTTACTGATAAAGTATCGGGTAAGTTCTTACGCGCGCAGGTTGAACTCTATAATCTGGCCGAAAAAAAATCTGTTTCTAAAGTATTCTCAGATTCGGTATCGGGTAAGTATTTGATGGTATTACCCGCAGGTTCAGATTATGCCCTTTACGTAGATAAACCGGGTTATTTATTTAACAGCCAGCATTTTAATTATGCAACGGACAAAACCTATCAACCCATAGAAAGAAATATTGCATTAGAGCCGGTGCACGAAAATGCCACAATAGTGCTGAGCAACATTTTTTTTGATGTAGATAAGTACGAGTTAAGACAAGAGTCTTACACAGAATTGGAAAAGGTGGCCGAATTCCTGTTAAAAAACCCGGTTTTAATGGTTGAAATCAGCGGGCACACCGATAATACGGGCTCCGAATCATATAATTTGGCACTTTCTGAAAAAAGAGCGAAATCAGTAGCAGAATTTCTTAATAATAAGGCAATCTCCAAAAATCAAATTCAAATAAAGGGTTATGGCTCCAAAAAGCCGCTATTCCCTAATACAACCGAAGAAAATAAACAGCAAAACAGGCGTATTGAGTTTAAGATAGTGAAACCATCAACCAAATAACCCCTACCGCTCATTATAGATGATTATTTAAAGGGATTAACGGCTCCGTGAAAGGTGTTTTTTCTGTTTAAGATTCACTCATTAACAAAGTATTATTTTACCGTAACTAAATAATATTCTATGTTTGTGTTATCTAATAAAATTTACTTTTAACCTAAACCAAAAAGTATGCGAAAAATTTTACAGTTAGGTATTTTCTTGTTGCTGGTGGTGCCTTTTACAAGCGCCTTAGCACAAGAACGTACAGTTTCCGGAAAGGTTACTTCTCTGGAAGATGGCTTACCACTACCCGGTGTTAACGTAGTGGTAAAAGGCACTGCCACAGGGGTTGTTACAAACTCTAATGGCGAGTATTCCATTAATGTTTCAGGCGATAAAACGCTTGTTTTTTCATTTATTGGGTTTGCCTCAGTTGAGGAGGTTGTTGGCGCCAGAAACACAATAGATGTGATCATGTCTACAGACACAAGAATGTTAGGCGAGATTATCGTTTCGGGTGTTGCGGGTGCTACTACTAAAGAAAAGATGACGGTGTCAGTTACAAAAGTTGGCGAAGCTCAACTAACTGCTGTGCCGGCTATGTCACTTGCATCTGCATTAACAGGAAAAGTAGCTGGTTTAAGAACATCTTCAGTTGGAGGTGCTCCTGGTCAGCAAGTTGACTTGTTGCTTAGAGGTGATAACGTATTGAACGTAAGCGCGTCACCCCTGATCTTACTGGATGGTATTATTATGAGTGGTAGCCTGGCCGACCTTAACGTAGACGATGTGGAGTCTATGGAAGTAATTAAAGGTGCTGCGGCTTCTGCGTTGTATGGTTCACGTGCGGGTAATGGGGTTATTGCAATTACTACAAAACGCGGAAAAAGCGGTGCTGCAAGTAAGCCTCAGGTTACCATTAGAAATGAAGTGGGCTTCCAAAGCCTGCAACATTATTTGGAAACATCTAAATCGCATATGTATGCCATGGCTTCTGATTGGGAACAATTCAAAGGTCAGTTTACAAAATATGCAGGTGTAACTTTCCCGGCCGGGTATACAGGAGGACAAAATTCTGCCATTACAGGATCGCGGTCTATTGATGCAGATGGTTATATGGATAATCCATATGGTGTATATCGTTTCGATCCGGCAAAAGTATTTCAGGTAGGTAATTCGATGACCAATTATGTAGGGGTATCGAACAAATCAGATAAGAACAATATATTCCTTTCGTTCGAAAACAACGTTCAGCAAGGGGTTGTGCAGTATCGCGATGGGTATGCCCGCCAGAATTTCAGATTCAATATCGATCAGGAAATTACACCTTGGTTAAGAATAAGTGCATCAAATCTGTATATCAACAGAAAAATTCAACAGCCTTCTGGTATTTTTTATAACGTAGCCAGAATGGAACATGATGTTGATTTATTTGCACCCAATTCAGATGGCCAGCCTTATAACTTACGAGTTAATCACTTTAATGGCGAGGTAACCAATCCGCTGTACGGCCTTTACAAACAAAAGGACAACAGACATTCGCGCAGATGGATGGGTAACTATACAGCTAATATTGAATTCACCAACTGGTTAAATCTTGATCTTACTCAGACTTTTGAAATTGAAAATTGGAGAAGAGAAGTAATTAACCCGAAAGATACCTGGACAACACAAGGTGTTTACAGTGGGGGTAGCCTCTCGCATGAAAGTGACGAAACGACAACACAAAACACACAGGTTACGTTTAACATCAATAAACAGTTTGGCGACCTGATTGTTAAATCAAAACTCTCTTACCTATACGAGAATCGTCACTATGAGTATACCAGTGTAAGCGCCTCTGTATTTAGAGTTACCGGTATTGAAGCATTCAATAACTTTGCTTCCATAAACAATGCAGGTTCTAATAAAACCAACGAAGTAGCACAAAACTATTTTGCAATTTTAGGTTTGGATTACAAAGACAGGTATCTGTTTGATGGTATGTTCCGTTATGATGGATCATCGCTTTTTGGTCCAGATGCAAGATGGAACCCATATTACAGATTATCCGGTGCGTATCGTGTGTCGCAGGATGTAACCCTTCCGGGTATAGACGAAATGAAGGTTAGAGTAGCCTATGGTACAGCCGGTATTCGCCCTGATTTCTCCTGGCAATATCAGATATTTAACCTTTCTCAAGGTAATGCTACAAAAGCACAAGATGGTAACAGACTGTTGAAGCCTTCTCAAACTGCTGAGACAGAGTTTGGTTTGAATGTAGACTTCTTAAAGAAGTTTAGCTTTGAAGGAACGTATGCACAGTCAACAACAACCGATCAGTTCCTCAATGTGCAGCTTATTCCATTCCTGAATGGTGGGTATAGCAACAGATGGCAAAATGCAGGTTCAATCGAATCAAAAACGTTAGAATTTACATTAAGTGCCAACTGGATGAAAAAACAAGATTTCTCATGGACATCCAACATCGTATTCTCAAGGGTGCGCCAGAAAATTACCGATTTGCCAATTCCGGCATATTGGTTAAGTCCTGTTAGTGGTGATGTTACAGCATTCCGGGTAGCCGCTGGCGAAACGTATGGTGCAATTTACGGACATAAAATGGTGCGTACCCTGGATGAAATGGCCAACCAGCTTCCGGGTGGAGAATCTATCAGTGATTATGTAGTGAACAGTGAAGGCTATGTTATCCGGGCTGGTACCGAAGGTACTGTTAACGAACGACCAGTATTGTATCAGGAAAATGGCGCAGTTTGGTTAGGTAAGATTGGCGATGGAAATGCTAAGTTTAACATGGGGCTTGCAAACACCTTTAATTATAAAGGCCTTACCTTGTATGTATTGTTAGATTGGAAAAACGGTGGAGATGTGTACAACAGTAATAACCAGCGTCTGGCATTCAATAACATAAGTAAAATACAGGATATGACCGATGTTCCGGATGGCCAGAAGAAAGCCGCAGCTTATTGGAACGTAGGTATGTACGATGCCAACTTCGCCAATGCATATTGGGTAGAAGATGCCAGCTACCTTAAACTGCGTGAAGTTGCACTTGGCTATAATGTTCCTAAGAAAGTTTTGGATGGTTTTGCAAAAGGAGCTATTAAAGGAGTTTCGCTTAAAGTGGTTGGCCGTAACTTGTATACCTTTACCGGCTATTCTGGCTATGACCCTGAAGTGGGTACCGTTAGACAGCCTATTGATGGTATAGGGGCAAATCCTATCTATCGTAACATTGCGTTCTCGTTAGGATTTAACTTATAATTTAAAATCTTAAAAAATTATGAAAATCAATAAATTACTTTTTGCAACTCTTGCTACAGCAGGGTTGCTATTTAGTTGCGAGGATCTGGATGTGCCGAATGAGAACACACCTGATTTTACGAAGGTACTGGCCTCTCCAGTGGATGTAGAAACGGTTGCAGCCAGTATTTATAATACGGTGTTTGCTGGACAACACAGATTGAATGGTGTGGAGCCTATGCTGGCAGTTGCTGCAGATCATGTTACCTGTTCATGGGGTAACTTTGGTATGCGCGATATGTCGTGGGAACCTCGTGATTTTGCGTGGAACAATACACCTGCCTATGCAAATCAGGCACAAACCAAGTCTTCGTACGACCGTTGGTATTCAGCAATCGGATCGGCCGTTGATGTGCTAACCGCAATTGATATCCAGGGTATGGTGATTGAAATTGGAGGAGTTGATCAAACAGCCCGGGCCAAAGCATTTGCTAAATTTGGGTTAGGCATGTCCTACGGAAACCTGGCTATGATTTTTGATAGAGCCCACATTGTAGATGAGAGTATTTCTGCTGAAGGAACGCTGGATGCGGCTGTTCCATATGGAGATGTAGCTGCTGCCGCAGTGGCATACCTGGAAGAAGCATTGGCGCTGTCAAATACGGCATTTACCATTCCGGCTAGTTGGATGGGCGGCCCGGCTGATCTAAGCAATGATGATTTCAAGAAAGTTATCAATACATCAATTGCCAGAATATTAGCGTATGTTCCAAGAAACAGCACAGAACTTGCTGCAGTTAATTGGAATAAAGTAAAAACCCACGCTGATGCGGGAATTACGGAAGACTGGAATATTGCAATGGATGGTACTACAAGATGGTATATGGAGTCTGGTGATTACCTGACTTTTCCGGGCTGGGGAAGAACAGATATGTACACAGCTAATATGATGGAACCATCTTTACCTCAACACTGGGATGATAGTCCTAGTTTTCCTCATCCTGCTGAGCCAAGTAACCCTATGGATAACCGCTTAGTAACCGACTTCGAGTATTTAGGTTCAAATGACTTTTTACCAGCAAGAGGTTATTATCATTACAGTTGCTACCGGCTAAAGAAATATGATGATGTTTACGTAGCTGCTATTGGAGAGAAACCAACCGTAATGTTGGCAGAGAATGATATGTTAAGAGCTGAATCAAGAGCGTACACAGGAGACTTGGCAGGTGCTGCTGCAATAATTAACGCTGGTACACGGGTTACAAGAGGAGGTCTTGATCCTGTGGCGGCCAACCTTACCGATATCGTTGATGCAATTCATCATGAAAGATTTGTGGAGTTGTATACAACAGGTTGCGGAATTCAGTTTTTTGAAATGAGAAAATTGAACCTTTTGCAGGAAGGAACACCTTTGCATCTTCCTGTACCTGGGCAGACTCTTCAACTTTTTGGATTAACCAGTTTCTACACATTTGGCACAACTGCCAATGCTGATGGTATTGGTACATCCAACGGAGGATGGAGATAATCTGTTTGTTATAAATAAGTAAAAAGGGCTGTCTTTAAGACAGCCTTTTTTATTTAAGATTTTTCAAACCTTCATTCACATACTCAAAGACCCCGGCTTCCAATTCAAACGGTTTTTTGTTAAAACCAACCCCCTTCAGTTTCTCCATTCTGGCCTCAGTAAAATACTGATACTTATCCCGTATATCAATTGGAGTATCTATGTACTCGATATTAACCGGCTTGTTTAAAGCATTAAAAACAGCTTTAGCCAAATCGTTAAATGTGCGGGCCTGGCCTGATCCAAGGTTATAAATACCTGAATTTTTGCGATGGTGCATAAAGAACATGCACACCTCAGCCACATCCTTCACATAAATGAAATCGCGCTTTTGTTCTCCATCTTTGTAGTCTGGCTGATGCGATTTAAATAATTTCATTTTTCCTGTTTTGGAAATCTGATTGTAAGCATGCCAGATTACAGAAGCCATACGCCCCTTGTGATATTCGTTTGGACCATAGACATTGAAAAATTTTAATCCAGCCCAAAAGAAGGGCTTGTCTTTTTGTTGCAAGGCCCATGCGTCAAAATCCTGCTTCGACTGGCCGTAGGGGTTCAGAGGCTTTAACATGGGTATCTTTGATTCATCATCGTTATACCCAAACTCACCTAACCCATACGTAGCGGCCGAGGAAGCATAAACTAACGGAATCTGATATTGGCAACAACGCCTCCATACTTCTTTGGTGTATTCAGTATTAAGCGTATGCAGAAGGGTAAGATCAAATTCTGCAGTATCCGTTCGGGCCCCGATATGAAAAATGAACTCTACGTTCTCATAATTTTTATCAAGCCAGGCCAAAAACAAATCGCGATCAACGCGTTCTTTGATTTTTGCATTAGCCAGGTTTTTGTTTTTTGCTGCATTATCAAATTTGTCAACAGCTACAATAGCATTGAAGTTGTCCTGATTTAATCTTTGGATAAGGTAACTTCCAATAAAACCTGCGGCACCAGTTACAACAATCATACGGTCTATTTTGAAGCAATTTACATAAAAAGCGGCATCAGCTTCGGATGGTTTATCTGTCGTATATTTGGGGCTTGTTTAAATGGTATGGTTTACGTAAGCCGAAAAGAACACTTTAATGCAGCGCACAAGCTTTACAATCCTGCGTGGAGTAAAGAAAAGAATGTAGAAATTTTCGGGCCGTGCGCCAACGAAAACTGGCATGGACATAATTTTGATTTGATTGTAACCGTAAAGGGCACCCCTGATCCGGACACAGGGTTTGTAATTGACCTTAAAAAATTGAGTACATTAATCCGCAATGAAGTAATTGAAAAGCTGGATCATAAAAATCTGAATGTGGATGTAGATTTTATGCATGGCAAGCTGGCAAGTTGCGAGACGCTTGTAATTGAAATCTGGAAAATTTTAGCGCCTAAAATTAATTCTATTAGTAAGTATGGTGTGTTGCACTCTATTCGGTTGTTTGAAACCCCCCGTAATTATGTGGAATACTTTGGTGAATAAATACTATTTGTTGTGAGGTATTACATAGTAGCGGGCGAGCGGTCTGGCGATCTGCACGGCAGTAACCTGGTAAAAGCAATTCTGAAGCAAGATCCACAGGCAATTTTCAAGGGTTTTGGGGGCGATGATATGCAACAGGCTGGCGTAGCTATTTCGGTGCATTATCGCGAAATGGCTTTTATGGGATTCGTTTCTCTGGCGTTTAGCTTGTTTAAGATTTTTCGATATGTCCGTTTTTGCAAGAAAGATATTCTTGAATTTAAACCGGATGCTATTATTCTGATAGACTACGGTGGGTTTAACCTGAAGATGGCGTTGTGGGCAAAAGCAAATGGATTCAAAGTTTTCTACTACATACCGCCAAAGGTGTGGGCGTGGTATCAAAGTCGCGCAATAAAGTTGAAAGCCAATACACATCGCATATTTGTGATTTTGCCTTTCGAGAAGGATTTTTTTAGAAAATACAATTGCGAAGTGGATTATGTAGGCAATCCGGTATTAGATGCCATTAAAGCTTTTCAACCCAACAATCAGTTTTTAGATACCTATTCTGTTGTGCCAGATAGAAAAATTGTAGCGTTATTACCCGGTAGCCGCAAAATAGAATTAAAGCGCATTGTGCCTTTAATGGTTGAAATTGTTGTGCGTAATCCGCAAGTTCAGTTTGCAGTAGCTGTTGTAAGTAATTTACCTGAAGCACTCTATAAACCATTAGCGAATAAGCCTAATGTAATTTTTGTACGAGAGGCCACCTACGATTTGCTGACACATGCACATGCAGCCATTGTTACATCGGGCACTGCTACCTTAGAGACAGGAATATTTAAAATACCCCAGGTGGTTGTGTATAAAACCAGTTTGGTAGAATATCTGATTGCAAAATGGCTGGTGAAAGTAGAGTTTATCTCTCTTGTTAACCTGATAGCCAACAAGGAAGTAATTCGGGAATTAATTCAAAACAATGCGAAAACTGAAATTGTTAATGCAGAACTGAACCGGCTATTAAATGATGAGATGTATGTAACCACAATGAAGGAGGGCTACAGCCGGGTGTATCAAATTCTGGATACCGGCTCTGCATCCGAAAATACAGCAACCTTAATACAGAAGTATTTGAACGAAAAAGGTTAGGCTACCTTCAGTTTACTGTAATGAGACTTGTTGAATTTTTCTTCCGCGTAAGCGCGATTGATTACTAACCTGTCTGTAGTTTTATCAGAGGGCATTTCGAACATAGCATCATTTACAATGGCTTCGCAGATTGAACGTAAGCCCCGGGCGCCTAACTTAAAGTCCATCGCTTTCTCAACAATAAAATCCAGTGCACCATCTTTAAATTCTAATTCGATGTTCTCCATTTCAAACAATTTCTTGTACTGCTTTACCAGAGCGTTTTTGGGCTCGGTAAGAATTTTTCGTAAAGCAGAATGATCAAGTGGGTTAAGAAATGAAACCACAGGCAATCGGCCAATTAATTCAGGAATAAGTCCGAAAGACTTTAAATCCTGAGACGAAACAAATTGCAAGAGATTATTTAAGTCTACATCGGCCGGATTAACACTTTCGGAAGTAGCAGCAAAACCAAGTGGTCTTGTATTTAACCGTTTACCAATCAGGCGCGAGATCCCTTCAAAAGCTCCACCACAGATGAAAAGAATGTTTTCGGTGTTTACCGTAATCATTTTTTGATCGGGGTGCTTGCGTCCGCCTTGTGGCGGAACGTTCACGGAAGTGCCCTCCAGTAACTTCAACAATGCCTGCTGCACACCTTCTCCGCTAACATCGCGCGTAATAGAGGGGTTATCTGACTTGCGGGCGATTTTGTCTATTTCATCAATATATACAATGCCTCGTTCTGCGGCTTCGGTGTTGTAATCTGCAGCCTGAAGTAAGCGTGTTAAAATACTCTCCACATCTTCGCCTACATAGCCGGCTTCTGTAAGCACGGTTGCATCGGCAATACAAAAAGGTACTTGTAAAATTTTAGCCAGTGTACGCGCCAGATACGTTTTTCCTGTACCCGTTTCGCCAACCATAATAATATTCGATTTTTCAATCGTGATATCCGTATCGGTTTTACGTTGCATTAAGCGTTTGTAATGATTGTAAACGGCAACAGCCATTACGCGTTTGGCTTCATCCTGCCCGATTACATATTCATCTAAAAATTTTTTGATTTCGCGCGGCTTTATTAGTTTAAAGTTGGGCAGGGCTCCTGGTTCAACCTTATTCTTTTTTTCCTCCAGTAAAATCTGGCTAGCCTGCGTTACACACTTATCACAAATGTGTGCATGAATACCCGAAATCATCAGATCTACATCTTTCTTATTTCTTCCGCAAAATGAACAGGTAACTTCAGCCATACTTTATAGGTAAATGGTTCAATTAATCAACAGACAAAGGTACAATTTTTCCCTGTTTGCATTGGCTAATATACACTGGCTAAATTAACGTTATTTCTTGCGTTCCAGTACTTCGTCAATCAATCCGTAAGTTTTGGCTTCTGAGGCACGCATCCAGTAGTCGCGGTCAGAGTCCTTATCAATTTTCTCATACGTTTGCCCGCTATGCTTGGCTAGTATGGTGTACAAATCCTGTCTTAATTCAAGGGTTTGTTTCATGGAAATCTCCATATCTCGCGAAGTGCCCTGCATTCCGGCAGAAGGTTGGTGAATCATGATGCGCGAGTGTGGTAAGGCTGAGCGTTTTTTGGAAGTTCCGGCTGCCAATAACACGGCACCCATAGATGCGGCCATACCCGTACAAATAGTGGCTACATCCGGATTAACATATTGCATGGTATCATAAATTCCTAACCCGGCATATACCGACCCCCCCGGGCTGTTGATGTACATAATGATATCCTTTTTGGGGTCGGATGACTCCAGAAACAAAAGCTGGGCGGTAATTACGTTTGCAACATAATCGTCTACGGGTGTGCCAAAAAAGATAATTCGGTCTGCCATCAGGCGCGAGAACACATCAATAACCGTTGCCCGCATCTGGCGTTCCTCAATGATGTTTGGGGTCATACCAGTAACGGTATAGGGATTTTCGCTTACGTGTTTGGTGTAGCTGTCAAGGGCATTGCCGCTCATGCCGAGGTGATGGACAGCAAATTTTCGGAATTCGTTAGATTGTGACATATTGAAAATTAAGAGTTTACAGATTTTAAAATGAAGACGTTTTAAAGACTTATTTTATTTTTCTCAAGTCAATGTTACTAAGAAAAATGAAATAAAAAAGCCCTATTTAATCAACAGGGCTTTGGTTTAACCAGATTCGGCCGGTTTTAGTTCTGCTAATGGCGGTGGGCTTCTGCCATTTTTTTAAACTCTTCCAGGCTAACTTTCTTTTCAGTTACTGAAATATTCTCTTTAATCACTTTCAGAATTTTATCGTGGCGAAGCTGATTGTATATTTTCATAAAATTTTCGCCTTTGCCGTCCTGGCCCGATAGGTAATTGTTGGCAATATCATTCAGTTTATCGCCCAACTGCGAGGCAATGGCCGGCCCGCCAAATTGATCCATTATAAACTGTTTGGCTTTTTCGCGAACCTCATCACCTTCCACTTTTATCTCTTTGTCCTCGGCAATTTTATTTTTGATTAAATCCCATTTTAACGAATCGCGGTATGAATTAAACTCCTTCTCTAAGACCACATCGGTAACTTCGCCATTGCTGGAATTCTTCAACCAACTTTTAAGAAAACTCTCTGGCATGGTAATTTTGGTGTGATCAACATAGTAGTGCTGAATTTCATGATCCAGCAAATGCTCGGTTTCCCGATTATAATTTTCACTTATTGTAGACTTTATCTTTTCAATAAACTCTTCTTCGCTTTTAACCGCATTGGGGCCAAATACTTTATCAAACAATTCCTGATTAATTTGTGCTGGCTCGGGCTGGCTAATTGTAGTAATCTTAAATGAATAAGTTCCGGTTGCTTTTTCAGCTTCTTCTTCGGCAATGTTTAGGGCCTGAGCTTTAGCTTTCACATCATCAAAGGTCTTGTCAATATCAAACTCTACTACGTCTTCAATTTTTAACCCAAGAAATTTCTTTTGTTCTTTCTTCGCTATTTTATCCAGGGTGATGTAAGAACTTTTTTTCTCTTCTTCACCTGCTTTGGAAATTTCGCCATACAAGTTGCACCCGGCTTCGGCTGCTTCGGGGTATGTTACCTTGCCAAAACGTTGTTTAACGTCCTCAAGAGTTTCGTCAATTACAGATTGATCAACGGTTATAGGGTATGATTTTACTTTTACTTTAGCTGAAAGGTCAACCTCAAAATCGTCCACCAAACCAATCTGAAATTCAAATTCAAAATCTTTTTGAGAATCCCAATCAATCCCAAACGCCTTTTCCTGGTTGGGCATGGGGTCGCCTAAAATGCGCAATTTCTGATCGCGTATATAATCCGATACCGAGTGCGATACAATATGGTTAACCTCATCTACCAGAATAGATTTTCCAAACATCTTCTTAATTACTCCGGTAGGTACTTTACCCTGCCTAAAACCCTTAATATTTGCCTTTCGGGCATAGTCTTTTACCTTTTCTTCTACTTTTAGCTGATAATCGCTTTCGGCAAGGTTAATCCTAATTATTCCGTCCGTAGCGCTTTGTTTGTCGAGTGTAATGTTCAAGGTAAAATATTTAAAGATTTAATAATTAGTTAAATAGGCAGAAAGCAAGTGGCAGCCGGCAAATTGCCCACTGCCTTACTGCCCACTGCCTACTTAATTTTTGTGCGCATGGAGGGACTCGAACCCCCACGCCTTGCGGCACTAGATCCTAAGTCTAGCGCGGCTGCCAATTACGCCACATGCGCATGTTCCACTTTTGGTTAAAAAAACAAGCTTTTTTACCAAAGGGAGTGCAAATTTAGAGATATTTCGTTATGATTAAAGGGCTGAATAAAAAATTGAATTTTTAACAACGTAAGGAACCGTGGTAATTGATGTTGAAGAAGAGAAGAGGGAAATCATTGCGCGTTATCGCAGGTTGTTGCGAAAGGCAAAACCGGTATTAAACGAAGGCGATGCCCGCCTTATTAAAAAGGCCTTTACCATTTCTATGGAAGCGCATAAAGATATGCGTAGAAAGTCGGGCGAGCCCTACATCTTTCACCCGCTTTCGGTGGCCGAAATCTGTGTAGAAGAAATCGGGTTGGGCACCACCTCTATTATTGCCGCCCTGCTGCACGATGTGGTTGAAGACACAGATATTCAACTGAAAGATCTTGAGCGGATTTTCGGAAATAAAGTAGCACGTATTATTGACGGCCTTACCAAAATACGCGGTGTGTTTGAATACGGAACTTCGGCCCAGGCTGAGAACTTCCGCAAAATGCTTTTTACTCTTTCGGAAGATGTTCGGGTAATTCTGATAAAGCTGGCCGATCGGTTGCATAACATGCGCACGTTAGATAGCATGCCGCGTAACAAACAGTTGCGGGTATCGTCCGAAACGATTTATCTGTATGCTCCCCTTGCACACAGGCTTGGGCTTAATGCGATCAAAACTGAACTTGAAGATTTATACCTGCGGTTTACCGATAACGCGGTGTATCGTGAAATAGCTGATAAAATTGATGAAACCCGGGTATCGCGAAATAAATTCATAAAACTATTTGTGCAGCCTGTAAAAGATGAATTAGATAAACTCAATATTGAATACGAAATAAAGAGCAGGCCAAAATCTATTTTCTCCATCTACAATAAGATGCGCAAACAGAACATCCCCTTTGAGGAGGTGTACGATTTGTTTGCAGTGCGCCTTATTCTGAACACGCCAATAGAACAAGAAAAATCTTTTTGCTGGCAGGCTTATTCAATTGTAACGGATTATTACACACCTAACCCCGATCGGCTGCGCGATTGGATTAGTACACCCAAAGCCAACGGATACGAATCGCTGCACACCACCGTAATGGCAAAAAACGGCCAGTGGGTAGAGGTGCAGATCAGAACCAGACGAATGGATGAAATTGCAGAAAAGGGCTATGCTGCCCACTGGAAATACAAAGACAATCACTCCACACACGAATCAAATCTGGAAAAATGGTTGATACGTGTGCGCGAATTGTTAGAGAAGCAAGACCTTACAGCCCTTGAGTTTGTAGATGATTTTAGAGGTAATCTTTTTAATGAAGAAATCTTTGTATTCACCCCAAAAGGCGAATTGAAAACATTACCCAACGGAGCTACAGCCCTTGATTTTGCGTTTGATATACACACCGATATTGGTGCTAAATGTATTGGGGCTAAAGTAAATCAAAAGTTGGTGCCCATTAATCACGTGTTGAAGAATGGCGATCAGATTGAAATTCTCACCTCGTCCAAGCAAAAAGCAAACGAAGATTGGTTACGCTTTGTAATAAGTCCCAAAGCCAAATCCAAAATCAAAGAATTATTAAAAGAAGATAAGCGTAATGTAGTAGACCTTGGCAAAGAAATGCTGGGGCGTAAACTCAAGCAATTGAAAATAGATGCCAATAACCAGGTGTATGAGCAAATGCGGGCTTACTTCAATGTTAATTCTCAATTTGAATTACACTACCGGGTAGGCAAAGGAACTATTACCGTAAATGACCTGAAGCGATTTAAAGAGTTCAAACCCTCTTCACCTCTTAAAACCCGCCCGCTCGAACAGGTAGATGTAAAAACGATCGAACAGGAAATCAAAGCCAAAGGTCGCCAGGAAGATACCTTGCTGATTGGCGAGGATATGGATGTGGTGGAGTACAAACTGGCTAAATGCTGCACCCCAATTCCAGGCGATGATGTCTTTGGCTTTGTTACCGTAAACGAAGGCATTAAAATTCATCGCACCACATGCCCTAACGCTACTGAACTGCTGGCTAACCATGGCAATCGCGTAATTAAAGCAAAATGGACATCGCAACACGAAGTGGCTTTTTTAACCGGTCTTAAGGTAATAGGTACCGATAGGGTGGGTCTTATTAACGATGTGTCCAAGGTAATCTCAGAAGAACTTAAAGTAAATATGAGCTCGCTTTCGTTTAAAACAGATCAAGGTATTTTTAGTGGCGAAATAATGCTTTATGTAAACGATACCCGGCATCTCGAGATGCTGATTTCTAAACTGGAGAAGGTAGAAGGAGTGGTAAAAGTTTCAAGGTTCGATTCACGCGTGACCTGATTTTGCGAACCAAAGCCTTAATCTGAGTGATGAAATACTATATTTGCGCTGCAAGAAAAATATGGCTCTTAATAGAAAAGTATTTGATGAAGTAAAACAAATTTTTACAGCATACCTGGAAAACAAGGAATTGCGTAAAACACCCGAACGGTATGCCATTCTCGAAGAAATCTATTCGTTAACCGGACATTTTGATGTTGAGTCGTTGTACATCAATATGAAAAACAAAAGCTATAGGGTAAGCAGGGCTACGGTTTACAATACATTAGATTTATTGGTTGAATGCGATTTGGTAAGTAAGCACCAGTTTGGTAAAAATCTGGCCCAGTACGAAAAATCGTATGGCTACAAACAGCACGATCATTTAATTTGTACCGAATGCCACAAAGTAGTTGAATTTTGCGATCCGCGTATTCAAACCATTCAGAATACAGTAGAAGAATTATTGCACTTTAATGTGATGCACCACTCATTAATTTTGTATGCTTCGTGTAAGAAAGCAAATTGCGAAAACAAGAAATTATGAACCTAACACAGGAACTACGAGGTAACAACCTGATATTAAGAATAGCAGGAGATTTAATAGGAGAAGACGATAACTCCCAACTCATTTCAGTTGTTAACGAAGCAATTAGCCATCAGGTAGCCACTTGTATTATTGAGATATCCGCACTTCGGTACATAAACAGTAGCGGAATTGGAATTTTGATCACCATACTAACCAAATTCAGAAACAAGGGTGGAGAGGTTTACCTGATGAATCCGTCAGAAAGTGTAACCAAACTATTGGTAATTACTAAACTCAACTCTATTTTTCAGATTATTAAATCGGAAGAAGAAATAAAGAAAGCATAAGCCAATATAAATTCAGAAATGAAAGTAGATGTATTGCTGGGCCTGCAATGGGGCGATGAAGGTAAAGGTAAAATTGTAGATGTGCTGGCACCGCGCTACGATGTGGTGGCCCGTTTTCAAGGCGGACCAAATGCAGGCCATACGCTTGAGTTTGATGGAATTAAACATGTATTGCACCAAATACCTTCCGGGATATTCAGAGAGAAAACCCGCAACATTATTGGCAATGGAGTAGTTCTGGATCCGATTGTTTTTAAAACTGAAATCGAAAAGCTGGCTAAGTTCAACATGAATGTGAAAGCCAATCTTTTCATTTCAAAGAAAGCTACCCTTATTGTGCCTACGCACCGCTTGCTTGATCAAGCCTATGAAAAAGCCAAGGGCGATCAGAAGATTGGTTCAACACTAAAAGGTATTGGCCCATCGTATCAGGATAAAATCGGGCGGCAAGGTTTACGGGTGGGCGATATACTTTCTCCAGAGTTTGAAACCAGGTTTAAAAAACTCACAGATATTCATTTTGAGATACTGAAAAACCATGCTATTGAATTCAACTGGCCGGAATTAGAAAAGCAATTCTTTGAGGCAGTTGCTTTTTTAAAAGACTTCAATCTGATCGATAGCGAATACTTTATTAATGAAGAACTAAACAAGAAGTCAACTGTTCTGGCAGAAGGAGCTCAGGGATCTTTGTTAGACATAGACTTTGGAAGCTACCCGTTTGTAACCAGTTCAAATACCGTAACTGCAGGTGCATGTACGGGTTTAGGTATTGCACCGGCAAAAATTGGCGAGGTTTACGGAATCTTTAAAGCATATAGCACACGTGTGGGTAGTGGCCCTTTCCCTACCGAGTTGTTAGATGAAGAAGGCGAACGTATGCGTAAAGAGGGCAACGAGTTTGGATCCACCACTGGCCGCCCCCGCAGGTGTGGATGGATCGATTTACCATCACTCAAGTACTCCATTATGATTAATGGAGTTACACAGTTGTTAATGATGAAAGCCGATGTGTTGAGCATATTTTCAACTATTAAGATTTGCACCCACTATAAATTAGCTGACGGTACTATTACAGAAGCACTACCTTATGAATTTGTAAACCAGAAGATTGTTCCGGTTTATACCGAACTTCCAGGTTGGAATACCCCACTTTCTGGAACCCGGGAATCGGATTTGCCAACCAATCTATTGTCATATGTTTATTTTCTGGAAAAATCTTTGGGTGTTCCAATTTCCCTTATCTCAATAGGACCAGACCGGGCACAAACCATTTTGCGCAACCAAAGTAAATTCTGAAATATTTTTAGTACCTGCTTGCGTAGGCATAGATTTCCATCTACATTTGCAGTCCCAAAATGAAAACGGGGGAGCAATCAACCAGATGGGTTGATCAAATTAAGGCTAAGGCCACTATTGAATAAAGCGATTGGAAACAAAAGCAGATATTCAAAACGTTCTTTGAATGAATGGAGATTGATAGCGGACCCGGTTATACTTGATTAGAGGGTATAGCCGAGTTGATTCTTTAGAGCGTTTTTAGCAGGGATGTTAGAGACGGGAAAAAAATTAATGAGGA
>Ga0209573_1001827_pt1 | contig 30221 bp, 28 predicted proteins | sample TNRBio252014_DNA_FD_185870 | JGI IMG/M metagenome (GOLD analysis project Ga0209573, IMG submission 185870) | Wastewater treatment Type I Accumulibacter community from EBPR Bioreactor in Madison, WI, USA - TNR Reactor_6/25/2014_ DNA (SPAdes)... | ecosystem: Engineered > Bioreactor > EBPR >...
AATTGATCGTCCAGGGCGTCGCCAGCTTCCAGTTGTTCGCTGTCAATCAACAGGGTGTTTGGGCGCGGCAACGGATTCCCGGCGGCGTCGAAATTGCGAAACAGCGGCAGGCGGCCATTTTCCAGCGTAGTCGTTCCGTCCGCATTCTGGCGCTGGAAACCGGCGATATAGTCATACACCAGCTTGGAAATGGCGGTGTTCTGGCAGACGATGATGAAGCAGGGCGGAACCTTGACGCCGCGTCCTTCCCAGAGCCGGAAGGTCTGTTCATAGTGCCCATACAGCGCCTGCAACGCGGTCTGCAAGCGCGTCGGCAGTTTCAGCGGGTCCAGCGCCTGACCGGAACCCCGACCTTTTTTCGGCATCTCCTTGCGGATGTGTTCCCACAGATTGCGGAACATCGGCAGCTCGTTGCCGGGAATGTTTTCCGCCACCGGCACCCGAGGCAGCTTGACGATGCCGCACTCAATCGCGTCCATCAGGGAAAAATCGCTCACGGTCCACGGAAACAGCGTCCCCTCGGCGTAACCGGAGCCGCGCAGAAAGAACGGCGTGGCGGACAGATCAATGACGCGGGACAAACCTAACTGGCGGTTGACCGCTTCCAGCCCGGAAATCCACAGCCGCGCCGCTTCGTTATTCTTTTCGGCCTCGCGTTTCTCATCGCCTTGCAGATCGGCGTCATCGGCGTCCTGCGGCTTTTCCCGGTAGCAGTGGTGCGCCTCATCGTTGAGGACCAGGATGTTCTTCAGGCCCATCAGTTCCGGCATCACCCGCTGGATCATCTGCCCTTCGCTTTCCAGCACATTCAGCGCAGCGCCGGTGCGGCCTTGCAGCAGTTGCCGCCCGCCTTTGGACAGCGAGACGCGCTCGCGCAGTCGGAAAGCGTGGTAGTTGGTAATGACGATCTTGGCATGGCGCAAATCCCGCAGCAGATCGCCGGGAACCAGCTCGCGTTCCTGGTAATAACTGTCCGGGTCATGCGGTTGCAAAACCCGCAAGCGATCCTTGATGGTCAGGCCCGGCGCGCAGATCAGAAATCCCCGGCTGAATCGCTCGCTCCATGGCCGGCGTAAGGCGTTGAGGGTCTGCCAGGCGATGAGCATGGCCATCACCGTGGTCTTGCCCGCCCCGGTGGCCAGTTTCAGGGCCAGCCGCAACAGTTCGGGATTGGCGTTCTGGTTAGCGGCCTCCAGATGCGCGATGCACTCTTTGCCGCGCTGGGTATGCGGGGCCACTTCGGTCAGCCAGATCGCCGTTTCCACCGCCTCGACCTGACAGAAAAACGGGCGAATCCCGTTGAACGGATGCTGCCGCCAGTGCTGGAGCAGGCGGGCGGTCTCCGGCGTCACCCGCCATTGCGCCGGGTTCGGCAAGGCCCGCCAGGCGTCTACATGACCGCGCATTTCATTGATGATTGAGGTCGGATCGTATTGCTGGGCAGCCGTGGACAGACCAGCGCCCTCATCAAAAACCATGCCCTGCTGATGCGCCGCTTTCTTCTGCTTTTTCGGCTTCGGGATCGGGGTGATGAACCGGGCGCGGCGACGCTCATGGAGAATCCGCTGCGTCGGCTGCCCGGCCTCATCGAGCTCCCAATGCTGGGCCGGGCGTTCGTAGGGCGAGTTCAGAATCGGATGGTCGAAGAATGGATTGGCCATGGTTAAAACGGGTATTCTGTGAGTTGGGCTTTAGTCTGACTCTTTAATTAACAGGACTTTCGCTTGCCTGCCTTTTCCGTCATACCCGTCCTCGCGAACGCGGGGAACGTGGGTATCCCGTCTCTTCAGGGAGTGACTGGATTCCCGCTGACGCGGGAATGACGGAAAGCGAAAGTCCTGTTTAAGAAACCAGGAAAGAGTCAGGCTAAAGCCCAACCCACGGGCCTGATGATTGAGTTAAAGACCATAAGCCCATCCTGCCCTCCCTGATGATTCAGCGTCCCAAGCCGCTTTTCAGAACTTCATTTCCTCGAAGAACTTCTTGACCCCATCCAGCCAACTACCCTGTTGCGGGGTATGGCGTTCGCCACTGGCCGCCATGGTATCGGCAAGTTGCTGCAACAGTTCCTTCTGTTCCCGAGTCAGGTTGACGGGCGTTTCCACCACCACCCGACATAACAGATCGCCCGTTAGACCGCCACGCACCGGCTTGACCCCTTTACCGCGAATCCGAAACACTTTGCCCGTCTGGGTTTCGGGAGAAATCTTCAGGCTCAGCCGCCCGTCCAGAGTCGGTACTTCCAGATCGCCGCCCAGCGCCGCCGTGGTGAAACTGATCGGTACATCGCAATATAAATCGTTGTCTTCGCGGGTGAAAATAGGATGCGGCTTGACCCGAATCTGCACATACAAATCGCCCGGCGGCCCACTGCTCTCCCCCGCCTCGCCCTCGCCCGCCAGGCGGATGCGGTCATTATTGTCCACGCCCGCCGGCACCTTGACCGATAGCGTTTTCTGCTCTTCCACCCGTCCGCTGCCCCGGCAGGTCTCGCACGGTTCAGGAATGATGGTTCCCCGGCCCTGACAGCGCGGGCAGGTCTGTTGAATCGAGAAAAAGCCCTGCTGCATTCGTACCTGACCGACGCCCCGGCAGGTCGAACAGGTGGTCGGTTTGGTGCCGGGCTTGGCGCCGCTACCCGCGCAGGCCGCACAAGTCACCAGAGTTGGCACCCGAATCCTGGCGGTCGAGCCAAATACGGCTTCTTCCAGCGTTAAATCCAGGGTGTAATGCAGATCGGCGCCCCGGTAGCCCTGACCGCCGCGCCCACCGCCGAAAATATCGCGAAAGACCCCGCCAAACAGATCATTCAAATCCGCTGGACCGCCAAATCCGCCGCCGCCTGTCATGCCGTCTACGCCCGCGTGACCGAACTGATCATAGGCGGCCCGCTTGCGCGCATCGCTCAGCGCCTCGTAGGCTTCCTTCGCCTCTTTGAACCGCTCCTCGGCCACCTGATCCCCAGGATTACGGTCAGGATGGTGTTTCATCGCCAGCCGCCGATAGGCTTGCTTGATTTCGGCTTCGCTGGCGTTGCGGGCCACATTGAGGGTTTCGTAATAATCGCGCTTGGACATGGTCGTGCGTTGCGGGCGGTTGGGGTTATGCGGGATCCAAAATCAGAAATCCGGGAGCGTCACTGAGGCTCCCGGATTCACAGTCTATCGCAACCGCAGGGGTTTACTTCTTCACCTCTTCGAACTCGGCATCCACTACGCCGTCATCCGCCGGCTTGTGGCCACTGCCGCCGGCTCCGCCGTGCGGCCCGCCTGACCCCTCTCCCGGCCCGCCGCCCGCCTGACCGTACAGCCGTTCAGCCAGTTTGCCGGACAGCTCGCCCAGCGTTCGGGTCTTGGCTTCGATGGCGCTCTTGTTGTCGGTTTTGACCGTGGTGCGCAGATCGCTGATGGCGGCTTCAATCGCCGACCGCTCGCCGCCTTCCACCTTGTCGCCCAAATCCCGCAGGGTTTTCTCGGTGGCGTGGATCAGGTTATCGGCCTGATTGCGGACGTTGACCAGTTCGTGGAACTTCTTGTCCTCTTCCGCATGCGCCTCGGCATCGCCGACCATCCGCTTGATCTCGTCCTCAGACAGCCCGGAGGACGCCTTGATAATGATGCGGTTCTCCTTACCCGTCGCCTTGTCTTTCGCCGACACATGCAGGATGCCGTTGGCGTCGATGTCGAACGTGACTTCAATCTGCGGCACGCCGCGCGGGGCCGGCGGAATATCCTGCAAGTCGAACTTGCCCAGCGACTTGTTGGCCTGGGCCATCTCGCGTTCACCCTGCATGACATGCACCGTCACCGCCGTCTGGTTGTCGTCAGCGGTCGAGAAGGTCTGCGTCGCCTTGGTCGGAATCGTGGTGTTCTTTTCGATCAGCTTGGTCATCACCCCGCCCAGGGTTTCGATGCCCAGGCTCAGCGGGGTCACGTCCAGCAGCAGCACGTCCTTGACCTGCCCGCCCAGCACGCCGCCCTGAATTGCTGCGCCGACCGCCACCGCCTCGTCGGGGTTGACGTCCTTGCGCGGTTCCTTGCCGAAGAACTCGCGCACTTTTTCCTGCACCTTGGGCATCCGGGTCTGACCGCCAACCAGCAAGACGTCATCGATCTGCCCGACGCCCAGTCCGGCGTCTTTCAGCGCCGTGCGGCAGGGACCCATGGTTTTGTCCACCAGATCCTCGACCAGCGATTCCAGCTTGGCGCGGGTCAGCTTCAGATTCAGATGCTTCGGTCCGCTCTTGTCCGCCGTGATGTACGGCAGGTTGATGTCGCTCTGCTGGCTGGAGGACAGTTCGATCTTGGCTTTCTCGGCGGCTTCCTTCAGCCGTTGCAGGGCCAGCGGATCGTTGGCCAGGTTAATGCCGGATTCCTTCTGAAACTGCTCGATCAGATGATCGATGATCCGTTTGTCGAAGTCCTCACCGCCCAGGAAGGTGTCGCCATTGGTGGACAGCACCTCGAACTGCTTTTCGCCGTCCACTTCGGCGATTTCAATGATCGAAATATCAAAGGTGCCGCCGCCCAGGTCGTAGACGGCGATTTTGCGATCCTTGGTGCTGGACTTGTCCATACCGAAAGCCAGCGCCGCCGCGGTCGGCTCGTTGATGATGCGCTTGACTTCCAGACCGGCGATGCGCCCGGCATCCTTGGTCGCCTGACGCTGGCTGTCATTGAAATAGGCCGGCACCGTGATCACCGCTTCCGTCACCGGGTGGCCGAGATAATCCTCGGCGGTTTTCTTCATCTTCATCAGCACCCGCGCGGAAATTTCCGGCGGCGCCATTTTCTTGTCGCGCGCCTCGACCCAAGCGTCGCCGTTGTCATTTTTGACGATCTTATAGGGAACGAGGTCGATATCCTTCTGCACTTCCGGTTCGTTAAAGCGGCGGCCAATCAGCCGCTTCACTGCAAACAGGGTGTTCTGGGGGTTGGTGACCGCCTGGCGTTTGGCCGGCTGACCCACGGTGATCTCGCCGTCTTCCATAAACGCGACGATGGACGGCGTGGTCCGGTCGCCCTCGCTGTTTTCAATCACCCTGGGCTTGCCGCCTTCCATGATGGCGACACAGGAATTAGTGGTGCCCAGGTCAATGCCGATAATTTTGCTGGTGCTCATTGGCTACGCTCTCTGAACTCGAAATCCGGTGGTTAATACTTTGCCTGCCCGTGGATGTGGGGGCAGCGCAAGGGGTTTTCAATGGGGGCGGGCGCGGTTGCAAACCATCCCGGCGCTTCGCGCCGCCCTTCGTTAGATCCAAGGGGGAGAACAGCCGTCAGCCGGCCGGTTTGGGCGCGGCTTGGGCGACGATGACCTTGGCGGGCCGGATCAGCCGCTCGTTGAGCACATAGCCCTTTTGCAGCACCTGGATCACCGTATTAGGTTCGGCCTGATCGGTCGGCGCCATGGCCATGGCTTCCTGCTGGTGGGGATCAAACCGGGCGCCCAGCGGATTCACCTCGCGGGCGCCGAATTTCTCCATCGCCCCCGCCAGTTGCTTGAGCGTCAGTTCGACGCCTTCCCGCAGTTGAGCGACATCCACCGCGTCGCTGGCCGCCGCCAGCCCCAGTTCCAGACTGTCGCGCACCGGCAGCAATTCGTTGAAGAAGCGCTCCAGCGCGAACTTGTGGGCATTCTGCACGTCGCGCTCGGTGCGCTTGCGCAGGTTTTCCATTTCGGCGTGAACGCCCAGATACAACTTCCAGTGTTCATCCGCCTTGGCCAGCGCCTGATCGAGATCCCGTTGCAGTGCGTCGAATTCTTCGCGGCCGACCAGAATTTCCGCTTCCTGATCGCCTGCCGGCGCGGCGGACTCCGCGAAAGGATGGTTGGCCCCGGCGGTCTCGGGGGGCGAGACCGGTTCCAAAGGGGAATCTGCTTGAGTCATTACCTGTGCTCCGCTACCCATGAGAGATCATTGGGCGGACCCATGCCGCCCCCATGACGCGGAAATGGGGCTGACTGACGGGAATTCAAGGCTGCGTGTGGAATCCGGGGCCGACCCGGCGCGCACTGGCGCTGATGCCTGGCTGACCGTGACCCTGCAAGTCGTTTAATAGAGTCAGCATCAACCGTCGTAACGGCATCTAATGAGTCAGTCGGTATTGCCGGTAGCGATGCGCTGCAAGGCATCAGCCAGCGAATCGGCGGGAAAGCTGGTCAGCCCATCCGGCCCGCACCACAGGGTCAGACTCTGCTCCGGATAGAACAGCACCCAATCGAGGTCGCCTGCTGTCGCCAGTTGGCAGCGTTCTTCCAGCGCGTCTGGCGGCAAGCCCAAGGCTTGCACGGTTAAGGGATCCACCGCGCGCTGCTGGTAGCGCGCCGCGCCGGTAGTGGTCATCGGTCAATCTCCATGTGAGTGGGCGCACTCGCCGATATACGCCCCAATTTTTTCAAAAAAGAACCTATTGTACGCCAGCGCCGCGCGTTCTGACCAGAACGCCCCGGAACGGCAACGAGCCATTGCGCCCTGCCCGGCGCTCGCTCCCTGGCGGAGCGTGGGCGCGACACCCTGCCAACTCTTGCGCTGGCGAGCGTTGCAGTCGCCATCTGCAACGGGGTCTGGTATCGTGTCCGCACTTTTTGCAACCTCCTGTCCTGGCATGACCCGATTCATTTTCATTACCGGCGGCGTGGTTTCTTCGCTCGGCAAGGGCATCGCCGCCGCCTCGCTGGCGGCAGTGCTCGAAGCCCGGGGACTGAAAGTCACCCTGATCAAGCTCGATCCCTATATCAACGTCGATCCCGGCACCATGAGTCCGTTCCAGCACGGCGAGGTGTTCGTCACCAGCGACGGCGCGGAAACCGATCTCGATCTCGGCCATTACGAGCGCTTCGTGCGCCTGACCGCCAGCCGGCGCAACAACTTCACCACCGGCCGCATTTACGAAAACGTGATTCGCAAGGAGCGGCGCGGCGACTATCTCGGCGGCACGGTGCAGGTCATTCCCCACATCACCGACGAAATCAAGCGCTGCATCCGCCTCGGCGCGGGCGAAACCGACATTGCCCTGGTGGAAGTCGGCGGCACGGTGGGCGACATCGAGTCACTGCCGTTCCTGGAGGCCATCCGCCAGATGGGCCTGGAACTGGGCCGCGACCGCTCGCTGTTCATTCACCTGACCTTGGTGCCCTTTATTAAATCGTCCGGTGAACTCAAGACCAAGCCGACCCAGCACTCGGTCAAGGAACTGCGCTCCATCGGCATCCAGCCCGACATGCTGATGTGCCGCTCGGATCGGGAGATCCCCGCCGATGAACGTCGCAAGATTGCCCTGTTCACCAACGTTGAACCCAAGGCGGTCATCAACGTCCCCGACGCCGACACCATCTACCGGATTCCGCTGCTGCTGCATGCCCAGGGCGTGGACGATATCGTCGTTCGCAAGCTGCGGCTGGATCAACCCCCCCCGGCGCAACTGGTTGACTGGGAGCGGGTGGTGCGGGCGATAGAAACGCCGGAAAGCGCGGTCGATATCGCCATGGTCGGCAAATATGTCGATCTCACCGACGCTTACAAGTCCTTGAACGAGGCCCTGCTGCACGCCGGCATCCAAACCCATACCCAGGTCCACATCCACTATGTGGATTCCGAGCGCATCGAGCGGGAGGGCGTCGCCAGTCTGGAGCGGATGGACGCCATTCTGGTGCCCGGCGGCTTTGGCCGGCGCGGCATTGAGGGCAAGATCGCGGCGGTGCGCTACGCCCGCGAGCAGCGGATTCCCTACCTCGGCATCTGCCTGGGGATGCAGGCGGCAGTGATTGAATTCGCACGCCACGTCGCCGGTCTGAACGGCGCGCACAGCACCGAATTCCGCCCGGATACTCCGCATCCGGTCATCGCGCTCATCGCCGAATGGCTGGAGGAAGATGGCACCGTGCAGCAACGCCGGGAAGGCGGCGACCTGGGCGGCACCATGCGGCTGGGCGCGCAACCCTGCCGGCTGGTCGCTAACAGTCTGGCCCGCTGTACTTACGGCAAGGACGTCATTACCGAACGCCACCGCCACCGCTACGAATTCAACAACCGCTACCGGGAACCGCTGCATGCCGCCGGGATGGCCTTCTCCGGCTACTCGCTGGATGGGCAACTGGTGGAGATGATCGAACTGCCCGACCATCCCTGGTTTCTCGGCTGCCAGTTCCACCCGGAATTCACCTCCACCCCGCGCGCCGGCCATCCGCTGTTCCAGGGTTTTGTCACGGCGGCTCTCCGCCAGCGCCAGCGCCATTGCCAAGAGGTCAGCGCGCCATGATGAAGCTGTGCGGTTTCGAGGTTGGTCTGGACCGGCCCCTGTTCCTGATTGCCGGTCCCTGCGTGATCGAATCCGAGCAACTGGCGCTGGACACCGCCGGCCGACTCAAGGAAATCACCGGCCGGCTGGGCATCCCGTTCATCTACAAATCCTCGTTCGACAAGGCCAACCGCTCCATACATCAGAGCTATCGTGGTCCTGGACTGGAGGAGGGGCTGAAGATTCTGGAGAAGGTCAAGGCCGAAATCGGCGTCCCGGTGCTGACCGACGTGCATGAGTACACGCCGCTGGCCGAGGTCGCGGCGGTGGCTGACGTGCTGCAAACCCCGGCGTTTCTGTGCCGACAGACCGATTTCATCCAGAACGTCGCCCGTCAGGGCAAGCCGGTCAACCTCAAGAAAGGCCAGTTTCTGTCGCCCTGGGAGATGCGCAACGTGGTCGCCAAGGCGCGCATCGTCGGTAACGACCATCTCATGGTCTGCGAACGCGGCGCATCCTTTGGCTACAATAATCTGGTGTCCGACATGCGCGCCCTGATGGTGATGCGCGCCACCGGCTGCCCGGTGGTGTTCGACGCCACTCATTCAGTGCAACTGCCGGGCGGTCAGGGCCATGTTTCCGGCGGCCAGCGCGAATTCGTGCCGGTGCTGGCGCGGGCGGCGGTGGCGGCGGGCGTTTCCGGGCTGTTCATGGAAACCCATCCCGACCCGGACCACGCGCTGAGCGATGGCCCCAATGCCTGGCCGCTGGACCGGATGGAGCCGCTGCTGTCCACGCTCCAGGCGCTGGACGCAGTGGTCAAGCGCCACGGCTTTCTGGAAATCGGACTAGAATAAGCACTCTATCCCCCCAAGAGCGTCATACCCAGAGGAGTTGTCAGAATGTCGAAAATCAAAGAAATCCGCGGCCGTGAAATCATGGATTCGCGCGGTAACCCGACCGTCAGCGTGGACGTGATCCTGGAATCCGGCGCCAAGGGCAGCGCCGGCGTCCCGTCCGGGGCGTCCACCGGCAGCCGCGAGGCGCTGGAGCTGCGCGATGGCGACAAGAACCGCTATCTGGGCAAGGGCGTGCTCAAGGCGGTCGCCAATGTGAATGGTGAGCTGCGCAGCGCCCTGATCGGCGTGGAAGCGGTCGGCAATCAGGCCGCCATCGACGAGAAGATGATTGCTCTGGATGGCACCCCCACCAAGAGCCGCCTCGGCGCCAACGCCCTGCTGGGCGTGTCCATGGCGGCCGCCCACGCCGCCGCCGCCGAGAAGGGCGTGCCGCTGTACAAATACCTGAACCCCACCGGCCCGTACCATCTGCCGGTGCCGATGATGAATATCCTGAATGGCGGCGCTCACGCGGATAACAGCGTGGACATGCAGGAATTCATGATCATGCCGATTGGCGCGCCCAGCTTCCGCGAGGCGTTGCGCTGGGGTGCGGAAGTGTTCCATGCCCTGAAAGCCGTGCTCAAGAAGCAGGGTATGAACACGGCGGTTGGCGACGAAGGCGGTTTCGCCCCGAATCTGCCGTCCAATGAAGCGGCCCTTGAAGTGGTCATGGAAGCCATTCGCAGCGCCGGCTACACCCCCGGCAAGGATCTTTACATCGCGCTGGACTGCGCCAGCTCCGAGTTCTACAAGAACGGCAGGTATGTGCTGGAAGCCGAGGGCAAGTCCTTCACCGCCAATGAGTTTTCCGACAAGCTGGCTGACTGGGTCAACCGCTATCCCATCGTCTCGATTGAGGACGGTCTGGACGAGAGCGACTGGGCGGGCTGGGCCTATCTGACCCAGGTGCTGGGCAAGAAGATCCAGTTGGTTGGCGATGACCTGTTCGTCACCAACACCTCGATTCTCAAGCGCGGCATCGACGAAGGCATCGCCAACTCGATCCTGATCAAGGTCAACCAGATCGGCACCCTGACCGAGACCCTGGCAGCCATTAACATGGCCGCTGCCGCTGGCTATACCTCGATCTCCTCGCACCGCTCCGGCGAAACCGAGGACACCACGATTGCCGATCTGGCCGTGGCCACCGCCGCCAGCCAGATCAAGACCGGTTCGTTGAGCCGTTCCGACCGCATTGCCAAGTACAACCGCCTGCTGGTGATCGAGGAAGAGTTGGGTTCCGCCGCGATCTATCCCGGTAAGGATGCATTCAAGGTGTTCCCCGGCTGAACTCGGTCCCGCTCGCGCTCCGTCCCTCCGCCGATGCCGGCGGCGTGGGCGGACGCCCATCTCTGACCTGCCTGCCTATTGCCCCGATCCCCGCGGACCGGCGGCCATGGGCAGGCGCTGCTGTCCCGAGCGAGGCCGCGCCGACTCCCTTTTCATTCCCCCAATCCTTCTCCATGCAGATTCTGGTCGCGGTTCTGATCGCCCTGCTGACGTTTTTGCACTACCGGCTGTGGCTTGCCGAGGATGGCGTCCGGCAGACTTACGCCCTGCGCATCAGCATCCAGGCGCAAACTGAGGAAAATGCAGAACTGGCCGAGCGCAACCACGCGCTGGCGGCGGAAGTCGAGGATCTGAAACGCGGATTCATGGCTATCGAAGAACGGGCGCGCGCCGATATGGGAATGACTCGCCCGGATGAAACTTTCTATCGCTTGCTCGACCGTCCACTGTCGCCATCGGCAACCCCCAACAAACACCCGCCACCGGGTAAACCCGGCGCCCTGCCGCACAAGCCGCCCGCGACCCTGAAATCCGCCGCGTCGTCGCCCCGCTCCACGACCACCAAACCGGCAGCGCCGGTAGCCAAAGCGGCGGCGTCCGCAGTCAAACCGGCAGCATCCGCAGTCAAACCCGCATCCGCAGCCAAACCGGCATCGCCGGCATCCAGACCCACTCCATCCGGTGGAGCGCCGCAGCGTCGTGAGTAATACCCGCTGCTGGGCGCTGGTTCCCGCTGCCGGCGTCGGCCAGCGCATGGGTTCGGCGATCCCCAAGCAATATCTGAATCTGGCGGGTCGTCCGGTGATGGCCCATGCCCTGGCAACCCTGCTGGACCATCCGCGCCTTGCCGGCGTGGTGGTCGCCATTGGCGCTGAAGATGAACGATGGCCGCCGGTCGCCGCCAGCCTTGCCACCGACAAACCGCTGCGGGTGGTCACCGGCGGAGCGGAGCGGTGTCATTCGGTGCTGAAGGGTCTGGAGGCGTTGCGGCAATGGGCGGATCCGACGGATTGGGTGCTGGTTCACGATGCCGCCCGGCCCTGTCTGACCCTTGGTGATCTGGACCGCCTGATCGCGACGCTGGCCGATGATCCGGTCGGTGGACTGCTCGCTGTGCCGGTGCGGGACACGCTGAAGCAGGCGGACGGCAGCGGGCGTAGCGCGGCGACGGTAGACCGTTCACGACTCTGGCACGCGCTGACCCCGCAAATGTTCCGGCTGACGATGCTGCATGAAGCCTTGCGCGCGGCGCTGGCGCGCGGGTTGCGGGTTACGGATGAAGCGGCGGCGATGGAAGCGGCCGGTTTCGCACCCCGACTGGTCGAGGGCCGGGCGGATAATCTGAAAATCACCCGGCCGGAAGATCTGACGCTGGCGGAGTTTTACCTGACGCGCCGGACGATGCCCTCATCCCCGCCACCGCTCCCGCCAGGGGAGAAGGGCGTTGCAGTCCTAATGTAACCGTTCATTCCCCCTCTCCCCCAACCCCTCTCCCGCTAGCGGGAGAGGGGAGTGAACGGTTACGTCCCAACATTGCCGCGCTGAAGGAACGGAAATATGCGTATTGGTCACGGCTTCGACGTTCATGCCTTTGGGGCGGGGGCGTTCATTACCCTGGGTGGGGTGCGCATCCCGCATACCCACCGGCTGATCGCGCATTCCGACGGCGATGTGCTGTTGCACGCCCTGTGCGATGCGCTGCTGGGGGCGGCGGGGCTGGGCGATATTGGCCAGCATTTTCCCGACAGCAGCCCGGAATTCAAGGATATGGATAGCCGGATTTTGCTGCGGCGGGTGGCGGCCCTGCTGGGACATCAGGGCCTGACGGTGGGCAATGTGGATGCCACGATCATCGCTCAGGCGCCGAAAATGGCCCCGCACATTCCCGCCATGCGGGAAATCATCGCGACAGACCTGAGCCTGGCGACCGCTCGGGTGAACGTCAAGGCCACGACCACCGAGCGACTCGGCGCTATCGGGCGCGGCGAAGGCATCGCCGTCCACGCTGTAGCGCTGCTGATCTGAACAGGTCTTTTGCGGCCTAAGTTCAGCGCTCCGGTTCCCGCGATTCGGCGGCCAGTGGTTCGCTCAAATCTTCATAGAGCGCCTCCACCGGACCCTCCAGTTCAACGCTCTCCAGACGCAACCGCCCGCCCGGACCGACGCTGTCCACCCACCAGCGCCCCTCCCGCCGCCGATAAATCTGCACCCGGATCCGCTCCTGATCCACCAGCACATACTCTTGCAGGCTGTCGAGCTGCTGATAAGCGGCGAACTTGTCGCCCACATCAAAAGTGGCGGTGCTGGCCGACAACACCTCGACGACCAGCACTGGCGAACGCTTGACGAGGCGGTCGGTGCGGTCGCTCTCGGCGCAGGTGACTTGCACATCCGGATAGAAGCCGCAATCCGCCGCTTCTACCCGCACCTTGACCTCAGCGATATATACCCGACAGGGCGTGCCGCGCAGGTGCCGTCGGAGCAGTGTGTAGAAATTGCCGGAAATTTCATTATGCCGGTCGGTGGTTCCCGCCATGGCGAACACCTCGCCGCGCACATATTCATGGCGCTCCGGCTGGCGTTGTTCCCATTCCAGATAATCGTCGTAGGTAAAACCGAGGCGTGGCGCGAGTGAAGGCATGGCGGTACTCCGAAATCAGATCAATGCTTTTGGGGCTTCGCTGAAAAGCGCGCGGTCAGTCGTTTCATCCCATGTATAATAGCGCCCTTTGCCAGGCGGTCTGTACCACCGCAAGCCCGGTTGCCAGGACCGTCCCGACCGACCTTATTGAGGAGTCCCGATGGAAAGCCTTCTAAACTTCCTGATCCCCAGCGCCGCCGCCCAAGCTGCTGGCGCTCCAGCGGACGGCACAATGGGTCTGATGAACCTGTTGTTTCCCATTATTCTGATCGCGGCGTTCTACTTTCTGCTGATCCGCCCGCAGACCAAGCGCGCCAAGGAGCACAAGCAGATGGTCGATACCCTCAAGAAGGGTGACGAAGTCGTCACCGGCGGTGGCGTCCTGGGGCGCGTCACCGACATCGGCGAGAATTTCCTGCAAATAGAAATCGCCGAGGGCGTGCAGATCAAGATCCAGAAGGTCTCCGTCGGGTCGCTGATGCCCAAGGGCACCTACAAGGGCACTCTCTAAAACCCAGCGCTGGCGCGCCCTCCGGCGTCTGGCGGGAACCGCTTTGTCATGTCCACTCCGTATACCCTGAATCAATATCCCTGGTGGAAGTACCTGCTGATCGGCCTGGTGATGCTCTGGGGTCTGGTCTTCGCCCTGCCGAACCTGTTCGGTGAGGATCCGGCGGTGCAGATTTCCGGAGCCAGGGCCAATATCGCCGTTGACGCCGCGCTACAGAACCGGGTCGCTGGTCTGCTGGACGCCGAGCAACTGCCGCACAAACGGCTGGAGATGGAAGACGGCCGCCTGCTGATCCGCTTTCTCGATCCGGAAGCGCAGCTCAAGGCCGCCGATATCCTGAAAGACCGGCTGGGCCGCGACTACATCGTCGCGCTCAATCTGGCGTCCGCCGCCCCTGGCGTGCTGCGGGCCTTGGGCCTGAACCCGATGTACCTGGGTCTTGACCTGCGCGGCGGGGTGCATTTCCTCATGCAGGTGGACATGGACGCCACCCTCAAGCAGATCGAGGACAGCTACGTCGATGAAATCCGCACCCAGTTGCGCGCCGAGAAAGTACAGTACGTCTCGGTGAGTCGAATCCCCAGCGGCGGGGTGCAAGTCGAATTCAAGGATGCGGCGGAGCGCGACAAGGCGGCGCAGGCGTTGCGCAAGAACCTGTCCGGCCTGCAACAGAGTGAACCGGGACCGCTCAGCCTGAAACTGAGTCTTGGCGAACGGGAGATCAAGGAAAAGCGCGACTTCGCCCTGCAACAGAACATCACCACCCTGCGCAACCGGGTCAACGAACTGGGCGTGGCCGAGCCGATCATCCAGCAGCAGGGCAGCGACCGCATCGTGGTCCAGCTCCCCGGCGTGCAGGACACCGCCCGCGCCAAGGAAATCCTCGGCGCCACCGCGACGCTGGAATTCCGGCTGGCGGATGAAGAGAACGATTGGGACCAGGCCGCCTCGACCGGGCGCGCACCCCTCAACTCGCGGCTGTACAAGGATCGTAACGGCCGGCCCGTGCTGCTGCAAAAACGGGTGATGCTGACCGGCGATTCCATCGTCGACGCCTCCTCGGGCCTTGACCAGCAAAGCGGCGGCCCGGCGGTGTACGTCACCCTGGATGGCAAGGGTGCCAAGCGCTTCGAGGACGCCACCAAGGACAATATCGGCAAACGCATGGGTGTGGTGTTCATCGAGAACAAGACCGAGACCAAGCGAGTTGATGGCGAATTGAAGAAAACCGCCTTCACGGTGGAGGAAGTCATCAATGTCGCCACCATCCGCGACCGGCTGGGCCGGCGTTTCCAGATTACCGGTCTGGACAGCACCCGCGAAGCTCGCGACCTGGCCCTGCTGCTCCGCGCCGGGGCGCTGGCCAGTCCCATCGAGATCATCGAGGAGCGCACGGTCGGCCCCAGCGCTGGCAAGGAAAATATCGCCCAAGGCTTCCGGGCCGCCGCCATTGCGCTGCTGGTGATCGCCGTATTCATGACCGGACGTTACAAGAGCTTCGGCCTGATCGCCACTGCCGCGCTGGCCGCCAATGTCGTCCTGCTCATCGCCGCGCTGTCCATGCTGCAAGCCACCCTCACTCTGCCGGGCATCGCGGGCATTGTGCTGACCATGGGCATGGCGGTGGACGCCAACGTGTTGATCTACGAGCGTATCCGTGAGGAACTGCGCAATGGCAACAGCCCGCAAGCCGCCATTCACGCCGGCTTCGACCGGGCCTTCGACACCATTCTCGACTCCAACCTGACTACGCTGATCGCAGCGATCATGCTGTTCGGCTTTGGCACTGGCCCGATCAAGGGTTTCGCGGTCACGCTCAGCATCGGCATCCTGACCTCCATGTTCACGGCGGTCACCGGCTCGCGGGCGCTGGTCAATCTCCTCTACGGCGGCCGCAAGCTGCAATCACTGTCGGTCTGATGATGCGAGATACCATGATGGGGCGATTCAGTCTTTACAATACGAGTATCGACTTTCTGCGCTGGCGCAAGCTGGCGATGGGCTGGTCCATCGCGGTGCTGCTGATCGCGGTCGGCTCGCTGCTGATCCGGGGGATGAACCTGGGTCTGGATTTTACGGGCGGTACGGTGATCGAGGCACAGTATCCCCAGCCGGCAGATCTGGCGCAGGTTCGGGAAACCTTGGCCAAGGCTGGATTTGGCGACGCCCAAACCCAGCATTTCGGTACCTCGCGCGATGTGCTGATTCGCATCCCGCCCCGTGAACAGGCCAAAGCCGCTACCTTGAGTAACGATGTGCTGCATACCCTGCAAAGCGCGGAGGGTGGAGCCGACGTTACTCTGGCGCGGGCGGAATTTGTCGGACCGCAAGTCGGCCAAGAACTGGTGGAACAGGGTGGACTGGCGGCGCTGGGCGCGTTGCTGGGCATTCTGGTCTATGTGATGTTCCGCTTTGAATGGCGGCTGGCGGTCGGCACCATCGCCGCCACCGTCCATGATGTGCTCTTCACCATCGGCTGGTTTTCGCTGTTCCAGATCGAGTTCGATTTGACGGTGCTGGCGGCGGTGCTGGCGGTGATCGGCTACTCGGTCAACGACACCGTGGTGGTGCTGGACCGCATTCGTGAAAATTTCCGCAAGCGGCGCAAGGGTTCCGCGCAGGAGATCATGAACCTGTCCATCAACGAAACCCTGTCGCGCACCATCATGACCAGTTTCGTCACCCTGTTGTCGGTCATCGTGATGTATTTCTTCGGCGGGGTGGTGATGCACGGCTTCTCGGTCGCTATGATCGTCGGCATCGTGGTCGGCACCTACTCGTCGATCTACATCGCCAGCGCGACCGCCCTGTATCTGGGCATCAGCCGCGAGGATTTGCTGCCCCGAGCCAAGGAAACGGCGGACGACCGACCCTGAAACGCCCGAAGGAGGCTTAATCCGCCTCCCTCGCCGTTTCGCGCGCCGGGTGAACGATCAGGGTTGACCGCGCAACGAGCTGAACGGATCGGACTCGTCAAGCTGCGGGATGACCTGATGATCATGGGTGCTGTCCGGGCGATGCAGCCGGTCGCTCTCCACCGCGCCGATCACCAGCCGCGCCCAGACCGTCGCCATCAGCCAGAGGATGAGGCTGAGCGTGACCAGACCGCTGGCGCTCAGCAGATTGCCCAGCGCGCCGCCGGCGAGGCCATAGCCGATTCCGGCCAGGCTGGTCAGCCAGAATACGCCAATGGGCGCGGCCGTCTGGGTGGCGCAACCGTAATGGACGACCGCCGCCGGGGGCGCGAGCAATGCAACCAGGGTTCTTTTCATGACATGGTTCCTTAGGTGGATTTGGCTTAAAGTTATGACCGTGGATTTAGAGGGTTTCCGGGCGAATAATTCCATGCGATTCGCAACGATCGCTCTAAGCTTAGCGTCGATTGTTGGCGATCGCGCGGGGATTAGTGACCGATCAGCACGACTCGAACTGTCCAAACCAGGACGCATCACGAGAGAACGACGCTTCTCAGGCCGTAGGAGGCTCGCATGACTATCAAAAAGGCGCTGGTGGTCGATGATTCCAAGGTTGCCCATTTAACCTTGCGCAAACTGTTGCTGGAACGCGGCGTCGAGGTGGACTGGGTTGGATCGGGTGAGGACTGTATCAAGTACCTGGATACCCGGAAGCCCGACATCATTTTCATGGATGTCATGATGCCCGGCATGGACGGTTTCGAGACCAGCCGGGCGGTGACCAGCCAGAAACTCCAGGGTTCGCCGCCCATCGTCATGTGTTCGGCCAACGCCACCGATGAGGACAAGCGCGATGCCCGTGAGAGCGGCGCGGTCGGATTCCTGTCCAAGCCCTATACGCCGGAACAGCTCGATGAGGTGTTGCGCACAGTGGGCGAGGGCGGAGCCGCCATCTCGCTGGAAATCCCGGCGACCCCGCCGATCCCGGTGATTCCTCCGCCTCCGGTGGTCGAGAAAGCGCCGCCCGCGCCGCCCGTTGCCGAAGCGCCCATTTCGGCGCCCGCCGTGAGCGCACCCTCCATGACCCCCACTGCGGCCAGCGAAGTCGAGCAGATCGCCGAGCGCGCGGCGTGGGCGGCGGCTGAAAAGGTGTCCCGCGACATCATTCAGGAACTGGTGCCGGGTCTGACGCGGGAAATCGCCTTGCAGACCGCGCGGGGCGTGGCTGAGGATCTGGGCCGGCGGGCGGCGCACGCTGCGGTGCGGGCGGCGCAGGAAGCCGCCAAGCAGGTGGCGACCGAAATCGCCCGAGGCACGGCGGAGCGGACCGCGCGCACTGCCGCTCAGGAAAGCGCCCGGGCGGTGGCTGAACAGGCCGCCCGTGAGGTTAGCGAGGGGGTTTCCCAGCGTAATGTGGCGCGCGGTCTGGAACTCAATCGCGATGAGCTGATGAAGCAGATCGAGGAGCAGGTGAGCCTTAAGAGCCGGGAAACTCTGGTGATGATCACCGGTACGGCGGAGTTCAAGCAGCAGATTATCCAGATGGTGCGTTCCGGTATTCAGCCGGTGATCGAAACCATCGCCCGGGAAACCGCCGAACGGGCGGTACACCAGGCTTCGACCAATCTCGTGGCCCAGGCCGGCGGTTCAGCCGGTTCGCGCGCTACGCTAGCGCTGGTGCTGGGTCTGGTTGCGGTGCTGGCCTCGGGCGCTGCGTTGCTGGGGTATGTTTTCAAGCTGTTCTGACGGTCTTTGTGTGCTTCCGCCGCCGGCGAGCAGGCAGGCACAGCCCTGCTCTTTCGGCGGCGCTAGCCGAGTGATCCCGGTGGGGGCACTCACCCTGCCCGAATCCTTGGAGGCGCGGATGAAACATCGGATTGATCCGGAAAATAGATTATGTGTTCAAAGCCCTGCTGGGGGCCGAGGAGAACCGCAATCTGCTGATTCATCGTTACAACAAGACCCTACCTATCGCTGCTGTGTAATGGCTCACTACAGTTTTTAGGACTACCCTCCTGAGCCGCGCCCCAGTCCAGCGCCGGACGAACCGGGCTGTGGAATCCCGGCAATGAAACAGCCACGCCCGGCGCTGTTCGAAAGAGCCAGATACCGCGTCTCGACACGGAGGAATGCGCCATGAGCACCATCGCCGAGGTGTGGGCCGGTTGCTTCTCAAACGGCAGCTTACCCACCTTACGCGCTACTTCTTTGGAATCTCGGCCAAGGGTAGTTGCGTAATGGCCGCAATCTGTTCCGGCGAAAAATGCAGCGCCAACAGTTCCCGCGCTACGGCCAGCGCCTTGCGCCGCTCCCCCTGTTTCATCCCTTTCTCCATCCCTTTCTCCATCCCTTTCTCCATCCCTTTCTCCATCCCTTTCTCCATCCCTTTCTCCATCCCTTTCTCCATCCCCTGCCGATAGCTGGGCAGTCGTTCAAGGTTAATTTGCAACATCGCACAGGCCTCCTGAAGGTTGCGGTTGAGTTGGCGGTTATCCGCCAGAATTTCCAGCATCTGTAGACAGTCGCGCCAGCGGCGGTCATCGGCGCCGGTCAGCGTGCGCAGTTTCTCCAACAGCCGTTGCACGACTTCTTGAGGAGCCTCGCCGCCAAAATCCCCCAGAATCGCCAAGACCACAGCGTCCGGCTGGTCGCTGGCGTACAGCACCCGATAGTCTACGGTCCGCATGTCCACCACCGCATAGCGATAATGGAGTTGCGGGCTGTCCAGCCCCGCCGCCATGCGCCAGCGCCGGGCGCCGATATAGACCAGACATTGATGCACCCGGTACCCCGGATAGGCCAGGTGCAAGTCGCTCAGATAGCGCAACATCCGCCCCGCCATCCGCCGATCATTGACATTCTGGATTTCCAGATGCAGCAGAAACGGCTGACCCTGCGCTGGCGTCACTTTCGCCACCAGGTCGGCGCGGCGCTCTTCGATGCGCGGCGTCTCGGTCGCCAGCAGTTCGGCGTCCACCAGATCCAACTGGAACAGATACACCGCCATATCCAGCAGAATCCGCTGCAGAATCCCCTTGGAGATCACGTCTTTTTGGCCCATGGCAGCATTTTGATCGGTTAAAATGAAAAAGTCTCGAAGGTCTTGACTGCCCATCACGTCATTTAAGGTCGGTTGAAGCAATAGGTTCCAACGAAACCTACCCACAACCGATATGCGAAGTGTACGCGCACAACGCGCCTGGTCGGGCTAGAATCCAAGTCTTGACCCCAAGGATATCTGCCGAATGACCACGATCCCCGCAATGCCCGCTGGCCCCGATCCGCTGGTGGCCGATATCGGCGGCACCAATGCCCGTTTCGCCCGAGTGGACACCCAGGGCCAAATTTACGCCGAGCACAGCTTGGCCAGCGCCGATTTTCCCTGCCTGACGACCGCCGCCGCTGCCTATCTCGACGCCACCGGCGGGCCGCGCCCGACCCAGGCGGCGGTCGCAGTCGCTACCCCGGTGACCGGCGACTGGATTCAGTTCACCAACAGCGCCTGGTCGTTTTCGACCGAGGCGGCGCGGCAGGCGCTGGCGCTGGAGCGTCTGCTGATCCTGAACGACTTCACCGCACTGGCGCTGGCCCTGCCGCTGCTCAGACCGGAGGAACGCCAGGCGGTCGGCGGCGGCGCAGCGATCCCGGCAACGCCTATCGGCCTGATCGGCCCCGGCACCGGTCTGGGGGTCTCGGGGCTGGTCTGGTCGGGCCAGCGCTGGCGCCCGCTGCAAACCGAAGGCGGGCATGTCACCTTTGCCGCGACGGATGAGCGGGAGTGGGCGCTGAGCCGGATTTTGCAGCGCCGGTTCGGCCATGTATCGCCGGAGCGGCTGTTGTCCGGGCCGGGACTGGTCAATCTGTACACCGCTCTGGCCGAATGGGAAGGCTGGCCGGCGGAACGGCTGGAGCCGGCCGACATCACCACCCGCGGGTTATCCGGGGAGTGCCTCCATTGCTGCGAGGTGCTGGAGCTGTTTTGCGGGGCGCTCGGCACCGCGGCAGGCAACCTGGCGATTACCCTGGGCGCGCGGGGCGGAATCTACATCGGCGGCGGCATCGTGCCCCGGCTGGGCGATTTTTTCGCCCGCTCGACGTTTCGCGCCCGCTTCGAGGCCAAGGGTCGGTTCAGCGAATATCTGGCCGCTATTCCCACCTGGGTGATCACCGCCGCCAATCCGGCCTTGCGCGGCGTCGCGGCGGCGCTGGCCTGAATCTTCCAGTTTCCATACGGTTTCGTAGACGCCCCTATGCCCACTTCCACCACCTGCATCGAACTGCCCACACCCGCGCCCGGTACGCACCGCCACCTGCGGGTCCATCGCTACGGCTCGCCCGGCGCGCGGCCCAAGGCTTATTTTCAGGCCGCCCTGCACGCCGACGAAATTCCCGGCCTGCTGGTCGCGCAGCATCTGCTGCTGGCGCTGGAGCAGGCCCAGGCCGCAGGACGCATGGTCGGTGAAGTGGTGGTGGTTCCGGTCGCGAATCCGCCCGGTTTGAGCCAGCATCTCAATGGTCACCTGCTGGGCCGGTTTGACTTTGAGAGCACCGGCAATTTCAACCGCGATTTTCCCGATCTGGCGGTGGCGGCGCAGGAGCGGTTGCGGGGACGACTGAGCGCCGACCCGGCCATCAATGAGGCGTTGATCCGGGAAATGCTGCGGGAAGTGTTAGCGGAACTGCCGGCGGTGCGGGAAACGGACGCGCTCAAGCGGACGCTGCTCGGTCTGGCGCTGGATGCCGATATCGTGTTCGATCTGCACTGCGACAGCGAGGCGCTACTGCACCTGTACGCTTCCCGCTGGCAGCAGGACGATGCGCAGACGCTGGGCGCGGAACTCGGCGCGGCGGCGGTGCTGCTGGAAGAAGAACCGGGCGGCCACCCGTTTGACGAAGCGTGCGCCGGGCCGTGGTGGAAACTGCGGGCGGCGCTGGAGAAGGAGGGACCGATTCCGCTGGCCTGTTTCGCCGCCACGGTCGAGTTGCGCGGCCAGGCCGATGTAAACGATGCGTGCGCGCAAGCCGACGCGGCGGCGCTGCTGCGGTTTTTACAGCGGCGCGGCGTGATCGCGGGTGAACCGGGACCCTTGCCGGAACCGCGCTGTATCCCGACGCCACTGGAAGGCGTGGACGTGCTGAGCGCGCCCGCCGCCGGGGTGCTGGTTTATCAGCAGGCGCTGGGTGCGGTCGTGCAGGCAGGCGAGGTGGTGGCGGAACTGGTGGATCCGCTGGGTGAACCGCTGGGCGCGGCGCGGACCCCGATCCGCAGTACCACCCGTGGCGTGCTGTTCGCCCGGATGAGCGAACGGCTGGTCCGGCCAGGGCAGAAGTTTTGCAAGATCGCGGGCCGGGAGCCGCTGAGCCATCGCCAGGCTGGGAAGCTGCTGGGGGATTGAAAGCGCTCCGTTTTCATAATGAAATGGCAACTCCTTTAGAATGGAAGCGCTACAGGATTGAGCGCATCGATCACTTCACTCTGCACGGGAGACCCTACATGGAACTGATTGGCTTTTTGTTGATTGGCCTAATCGCCGGCTGGATTGCCACGACCTTCATGCGCGGCAGCGGCATGGGCTTGGTGGGTAATCTGGTGATTGGCGTCATTGGCGCTTTCGTTGGCGGATTTCTGTTCCGCCTGCTCGGCTTCTCCGCCGTCGGCCTGATCGGCCATCTCATTACCGCCACAGTCGGCGCGATGGTGCTGCTGTATGTGGTGCGGGTGTTGAAAAGCGCATAAGTCCGTTTTCACCCATGGATGCACTTTGGCTGGCCCTGGCCTTTTTATTGGGGCTGTTCTCCCGTTACCTGGGCCTGCCGGCGCTGGTCGGTTATCTGGTGGCGGGATTTGCGCTCAATGCGCTGGGCCAGCACGGCAGCGCCCTGCTCGATCAGGTCGCCCACGCCGGCGTGTTGCTGCTGCTGTTCAGTGTCGGGCTGAAGCTGCGGCTCCAGAGCCTGGCCCGACCCGAAGTCTGGGGCGGCGGGTTGCTGCATCTGACGATCAGCGGCGGCTTGCTGAGCCTGGGTTTTCTCGCGGTGTTAACCTTGCCGGTGGGGTTGGCGCTGGTGCTGGCGATCACCCTGGGCTTTTCCAGCACGGTGCTGGCGGCCAAGGTGCTGGAGGAAAAGGCGGAATTGCGCGCTTTTCATGGCCGGCTGGCGATTGGCGTTTTGATCATTCAGGATCTCGCAGCGCTGGCGCTGATGGCCTTCGCCGGCGCGGCGGCGCTGTCGCCGTGGGCGCTGCTGGTGCTGGGCCTGCCCCTGCTGCGGCCGCTGGTGGCGCGGTTTCTGGACTGGAGCGGCCACGATGAACTGCTGGTGCTGTACGGGCTGGCGCTGGCGCTGGTGGTCGGGGGACTGGGCTTTGAACATCTGGGTCTCGGTTCCGAACTGGGCGCGTTGCTGCTCGGGGTGTTGCTGGTCGGCCACCCCAAGGCCATGGAACTGTCGCGGGCGGTGTGGGCGCTCAAGGAAGTGCTGCTGGTGGGCTTTTTCCTGCAAATCGGGCTGCTGGGCTGGCCGAGTCTGGCCACGCTGGGCGGTGCGGTGCTGTTGACCCTGCTGCTGCCGCTGAAAGCCGCGCTGTTCTTCTTCATCCTGATCGCGTTCCGGCTGCGGGCGCGCACCGCCTTTCTCACCGCGCTGGCGCTGACCAGTTACAGCGAGTTCACCCTGATCGTGGTGCAGTTCATGGTCAATAACGGGCAACTGGCCGCTGACTGGCTGGTGTTGCTGGCGCTGGCCGTCGCGTTGTCCTTTGTAATCACCGCGCCGTTGAACCGCTTTGCCCATGGACTGTACGAGCGGCTGGAAACGCGGCTGGCGCGCTTTGAGCGGCCGGAACATCATCCCGACGAGCAACCGGTGTCGCTGGGCAGCACCCAGATTCTGATCATCGGCATGGGTCACGCCGGCGCTGCCGCTTATGACTTTCTCAAGAAGCGTCAGAACGTGCCGGACCATCCGCACAAGGTACGGATGGTGTCGGGCATCGATTCCGATCTGGTCAAGGTCGAGCGACATGTCCACGCCGGGCGACGGGTGGTGTACGCCGATGCCGAAGATCCCGGATTCTGGCACCGGCTGCGGCTGGACGGATTGAAGGCGGTAATTTTGGCGATGCCCGATTCGGAGGCGAAACAGATTGCCGCCCGGCAGTTGCGGCGCCATGGATTCCAGGGCTTGATCAGCGCGATCAGTACGCATCCTGAAGAAGCAGCGCTGCTCAAGGCGGCGGGCGCGGACCTGACCTTTCTGGCGTTTAACGAGGTCGGCGTCGGTTTGGCCGAGCATGTGTGGGAGGCGCTGGAGAGACGGACGGGAACGAAGGGAGTGAGCGTGGCAGCCTGACACCAATCCCCACCAGCGTGGTCTATCGCCATATCCGCCCCACCTGCGAGGAATCCACATGAGTCACCCGATCAGCAAGACCGACGCCGAATGGCGCGCGCAACTGACCCCGGAGCAATATCGCATCTGCCGCCAGAAAGGCACCGAACCGGCCTTCACCGGCGCGTATCACGACTGCCATGAGCCGGGCGTGTACCGCTGCGTGTGCTGCGGCGCACCGCTGTTCGACGCCGCCGTTAAATTCGATTCCGGCAGCGGCTGGCCGAGTTTTTGGCAGCCTGCAACGGCGGAGCACATCGCCACTGCCGAAGACCGCGCGCTCTTCATGCGCCGCACCGAGGTGTTGTGCGCCGATTGCGGGGCGCATCTGGGCCATGTGTTCGATGATGGCCCGGAACCGACCGGCTTGCGCTACTGCATCAATTCAGCGGCGCTGGCGCTGGATCCAAACTGCTGAAGCGAAGATAAATAAAAGTTATACAGTTATGGTAAAAAAATTCTTTATTTGTATATAGCGGCAATGCTAAGGTTCACGCCAAATAGCTCAGGGCGCGGGTCGCCCAGGCCAAGCGCAACCGGACTTTCAGGCGGAAACCATGTACCAGTACGACTCCTACGATCAAACCCTGGTGGACGAGCGGGTGGCGCAATATCGCGGTCAGGTCCAGCGCTATCTGGCCGGCGAACTGAGCGACGACGAATTCCGGCCCCTGCGGCTGATGAACGGCCTCTACCTCCAGCGCCATGCGCCGATGCTGCGGGTCGCCATTCCCTACGGCCTGCTGTCATCGGAGCAACTGCGCGCGCTGGCCCACATCGCCCGCCGCTACGACCGGGGCTTCGGCCACTTCACCACCCGTCAAAATATCCAGTACAACTGGCCGAAACTGGAGGACACCCCGGACATTCTCGCTGAGCTGGCGCGGGTCGAAATGCACGCCATCCAGACCAGCGGCAACTGCATCCGCAACGTCACCGCCGATCATTTGTCCGGCGTCGCCCCGGATGAGATTGAAGACCCGCGCATTTACTGCGAAATCATTCGCCAGTGGTCCACCTTCCACCCGGAATTTTCCTACCTGCCCCGCAAGTTCAAGATTGCCGTCACCGGAGCGATTCACGACCGCGTCGCTGCTCAGGTGCATGACATCGGTTTGAACCTGCTCCGGAATGATCTGGGTGAAATCGGTTTTCGGGTACTGGTCGGCGGCGGGCTGGGCCGAACGCCGATCATCGGCCAAGTCATCCGCGAGTTTCTGCCGCAGCGGGACTTGTTGAGCTATCTGGAAGCGATCCTGCGGGTCTATAACCAGCACGGCCGCCGCGACAACATCTACAAGGCGCGGATCAAAATCCTGGTCAAGGCGCTCGGGGCCGCCGTCTTCCGCCAGCAGGTCGAGGCGGAATGGGCGCAGATCAAGGATTCCGGTCTAGTGCTGGATGCCGCTGAAGTGGAGCGGGTGCGCCGCTATTTTGCCCCGCCGCCGTATCAACCGGACGCCGCCGAAGATCTCAGCTTTCCCCAGTGGCTCAAGGCCGACCCCGCCTTTGCAGCCTGGGTGCGCCACAACGTCGCCGCCCACAAGGTCTCCGGCTATCGCAACGTGTTCGTGGCGCTGAAGGAGCCGGGTACGCCGCCGGGCGATATCACCGCCGGGCAGATGGACACGGTGGCCGATCTCGCTGACCGCTACAGTTTCGGCCAGATTCGCTCCACCCATCATCAGAATCTGCTGCTGGCCGACGTGCGCCAGGCCAATCTCTATCCGCTGTGGCATGCGCTCCAGAGCCAGAAACTGGCCGCGCCGGTGATCGGCACCCTGGCGGACATGATCTGCTGTCCCGGCCTCGATTTTTGCAGCCTGGCCAACGCCAGCTCCATCGCCATCGCCCAGCAGATCAACGAGAAATTCGACCGGCTGGACTATCTCTACGATCTGGGCGAGTTGCGCTTGAACATGTCCGGCTGCATGAACGCCTGCGGTCATCACCATGTCGGCCATATCGGCATTCTCGGCGTGGACAAGAAAGGCGAGGAGTGGTACCAGATTTCGCTGGGCGGTTCGTCGGAAAATGATGTGACCCTGGGCGACATCCTCGGTCCGTCGGTGCCGAAGGCCGAAGTCGCCAACACCCTCGAACGGATCCTGGGGGTTTACGTGGCCCAGCGCGAGGACGGCGAGCGCTTCCTGGACACCTTTCGCCGAATCGGTCTCGAACCGTTCCGGACGCGGGCTTACGCGCCGGGCAGCAACGAGGCGAAACAGGAGGAGGAACGCTATGCCATCGGTTATTAAGAACCGGGCCATCAGCGAGGATCGCTGGCAACATCTCGCCGACGACGCTGAACTGCCCAGTGGGCCGGTGATCGTGTCGTTGGCCCGCTGGCGGCGGGACCGGGCGACGTTGCAGGACCGGGGCGAGCCGGTCGGCGTGCGGCTGCCGAACACCGTCAATGTCGCCGACCTCGCCGCCGACTTGCCGACGCTGGCGCTGGTGGCGCTGGAATTTCCCAAGTTTACCGATGGCCGCGCCTATTCCCAGGCCCGGCTGCTGCGTGAGCGGTATGGCTATCGGGGGGAAATCCGCGCGGTGGGCGATGTGCTGCGCGACCAACTGCGGTTCATGGCCCGCAGCGGCTTTGATGCGTTCGAGTTGCGGGCGGATCGCAACCTGGAGGATGCGCTGGAGGCGTTCGGTGAGTTCAGTGACAGCTATCAGCCCGCCGCCGATCAGCCCTTGCCGCTGTATCGACGGGGGCGGTAGAAACAAGAGGCGTTTTTAGACCGCCTCTCAGTAATGGGCGACCCGGGCAACGCCGTCGGAACCGCTCAGGAGCCGCACCCGGTCGCCGGGATAGAACGGCTCATCAGCCGCCTGGGTCACGGCGGTCATCCGGCCATTGTCCAGGCGAACCGTGATTTCCAGACCCGGTTGCCGGGTCACCCCTTCTTCGATAGCCGCCCCGGCCACACCGCCCAGCACCGCGCCGCCGATGGCCCCGGCGATCTGACCCCGGCCCCCACCGATGTTACTGCCCGCCACGCCGCCCAGCGCTGCGCCAGAGACCGCGCCCACGCCGCTCTTGGTGCCTTCAATATTGACCTGGCGCACGCTTTCCACGTAGCCCAACTGCACGTCCTGAGCCTGACGGGCCTGATCGCGGGTGTAGGAACCACCGGACATGCTGGCCGGGCAGCCACTCAACACTAAACCGGCCGCCAGGACCACGACCACGGTCACGGTTGTTTTCATTACGTTCATCGCTATACCTCGTTTGGAAGTGGAATGATCACTTTTGGAAAGTTGCGGGCATTATAGCCAAACCATCTCCTAGAATAATCGGTTCCTCTGAATCCCGGCTGAAACCCCGTTGCCTATCGTGAACCACCGCTTCCCGTTTTCTCTGGCGCTACCGCTAGCCCGCCGCGAGGCTCTGGCCGGGATTCTGCTGACCCTGATGATCGCCGCATCGATCATGCCGGGAGCGTCATTACTGCCGGCGGGCCTGCTGGGCTGGACCGCCGCGCTGTTGTTGAGCCACCGCCTGGGTCGGCGGCAACGCATTCAGACCGGCTGGCTGATCGGACTGGGGCTGGCCGGGGTCTTGTGGGGCGTGCTGCACGGCGCGGCATGGCCCTGGACGGCGTTGCTGGCGGGCAATCAGGGTCTGGTCAGCCTGCTGGCGGCGGTATCGTTCCTGCGGCTGATCACCCGACCCGGCGGAGACAACGAAGCGCCGCCACGGGGCCGCAAGGCGCTGTGGCGAACCTTGATCGGCGTCCATCTGTTCGGCGCGGTGATCAATTTGTCCACGGTGGTGATTCTGGGCGACCGCATGGCCAGTCGGGGTCGCCTGGGCAAGCGCCGGGCGCTGGCGCTGTCCCGAGGCTTCGCCGCCGCCGCGTTCTGGTCGCCATTTTTCTCAGCGATGGCTGCCGCCCTGACCTACGCGCCGGGGGCGCAACTGAGCCTGGTTGTGCTGGCGGGCCTGCCGATGGCGGCGCTCTCGCTGTGGCTTACGGCACGGGAGATTGATCCCGAAGATGCCACGCGGGGTGCGCCCTTCATCGGCTATCCGATGCATTTTGGCGCGCTGTGGATTCCGGGACTGCTGGTGGTCATCGTCCTGGTTCTGCACACGCTGATGCCAAGCTGGTCGATTCTGGCCATCATTGCCCTGAGCGCACCGCTGCTGACGGTCGCCATTCTGATCGTGCAACAGGGCCGGGCTGCCGGGCCGCCCCTCCGAAACCATGTCACGCACGGTCTGGCCAGCACGGTCAATGAACTGGCGCTGTTTCTGGCGGCGGGAGTGCTGGCGGCGGGCCTGACCAGTCTGAGCAGGGCGCTGGGCGGCTGGCTGCCCTTTGACCATTTCGGCTCGGCCCAGGCCAGCCTGCTGTTACTGGCCATGGTCGGCATCGCCGCGCTCGGTGTGCATCCGGTCATTACGATTGCCGCCTCCGGAGTCTGGCTGGCCCCGCTGCATCCCAATCCGAATCTGCTGGCGATAACCCTGCTGATGGCCTGGGCGATTGGGGTGCCGGCCAATCCCTTATCCGGGCTGCATTTGATGATGCAGGGCCGCTATGGGATTGACGGTTACGCCTTTCTGCGCTGGAACGGAGCGTATGTGCTGAAGTGTCTGGGGGCGGCGGCAGCGCTGCTGTATGCCTATGGGGCGCTGCTGGGGGTATAGCTGAGGCCCCGATCCAGGCTGTGTTGACAATCGACTCGGAGCAATCGTTGATGAACTTGAAAAGGTCTGGATCGCAGCCCTTGCCGGTGCTGACTGACAGAACGGACGCGCCATGATCGGCGCGCTGGCAGTTTTGCTGCTGTTTCAACTGGTGGGCGAAATCGTGGTGCGCTGGAGCGGTGCGCCAGTGCCGGGGCCGGTGGTCGGCATGGTGCTGCTGTTTCTGGCGTTGCGCTGGCGCGGATCATTGCCCGATGCCCTGCGCGCCACTGCCGAAACGCTGCTGTCGCATTTGTCATTGCTGTTCATTCCCGCCGGGGTCGGCGTTATCCAGTACGGGGCGCTGTTGGCCGAGGAATGGCTGGCGTTGGTGGTATCTCTGGTGCTGAGCACGCTGATCACCGTCGCGGTGACCGCGCTGGTGATGAAAGCCCTCATTGGCCACGGTCCAGGAGCGCACCGGGATGAATAGCATCGGTGCAATCTGGGTGTATCTGGCGGCCTCGCCGCTGTTGTGGCTGAGCCTGACCCTGGTGGTTTATCTGATCGGACGCTGGCTGTTCCAGCACAGTGGCGGACGGGCGTTGTTCAATCCGGTGGCGCTGGCGATGACGCTGCTCGTGGCGCTGCTGCTGCTCACCGGGACGCCGTATGCCACCTATTTCAACGGTGCGCAGTTCATCCATTTCCTGCTGGGACCTGCAACGGTGGCGCTGGCGATTCCGCTTTATCTGCACTGGGAACGGGTGCGGCGGCTGTTCCTGCCAATCCTCGCGGGACTGCTGACCGGTTCGCTGACCGCCATGCTGTCGGCGATGGGCATCGCCGGGTGGCTGGGCGGTTCGCCGCAGACGCTCCTGTCGCTGGCGCCCAAGTCGGTGACGACCCCGGTGGCGATGGGCATCGCCGAGAAAGTGGGCGGTCTACCCTCGTTGACGGCGGTGTTGGTGATTTTGACCGGGGTGGTCGGGGCGGTTGCCGCACCGGCGCTGCTGGAGAAACTGCGGATTCGGGATGATGCCGTTAAAGGTTTCGCCATCGGGGTGGCAGCCCATGGCATCGGTACCGCGCGGGCGTTGCAGATCAGCAGTCTGGCGGGTGCGTTTGCTGGACTGGCAATTGGCCTGAATGCGTTACTGACCGCCGTGCTGGCACCGGTGATCGTGCGCTGGCTGCATTTGGGGCCGTGAGAGTGTCACCGGTACGCGGACGCTACCTGCGTCTGCGTACCGGGAGGCCACACTGGCGTTTATCCCGCTTTGCGTGAAAAGCCTCGGCTCAATGATCTTTAAAACAATGTTACATCACTCAGTCCGTTCCAGTCCCCTACCAGTGGAATCCACCCTTGGTTAGCCGGGCCGAAACCGAAGGAGAGATTTGCGGTTCCGCTGCTATTGCTGTTGCGCAGATAGAAGCGGGCGGTGGCGGGATTGTACAAGCCGATGGTTTGGGTGCCATCGCCGTCCCAGTCCCCCGACAGTGGAATCCACCCTTGGTTGGCCGGGCCGAAACCGAAGGAGAGGTTTGCGGTTCCGTTGCTATTGCTGTTGCGCAGGTAGAAACGAGCGGTGGCGGGGTTGTACAGGCCGACGGTTTGGATGCTGTCACCATTCCAATCGCCGACCAGTGGCATCCAACCCTGGTTGGCGGGGCCGTAGACAAAACTG
>Ga0209573_1001828_pt1 | contig 30198 bp, 22 predicted proteins | sample TNRBio252014_DNA_FD_185870 | JGI IMG/M metagenome (GOLD analysis project Ga0209573, IMG submission 185870) | Wastewater treatment Type I Accumulibacter community from EBPR Bioreactor in Madison, WI, USA - TNR Reactor_6/25/2014_ DNA (SPAdes)... | ecosystem: Engineered > Bioreactor > EBPR >...
TCGAGGGTGCCGGGTTGGAGTTGCTGCTGGAGAGAGACGGGGACCATGACGGTTTGGTTGCGCTGGTACGGTTTATATCTTGCCATAAACACCTCCGTCTTTACCACTTATTCGACAGTTTCAACGGTTTGCGCCATCGTCCCCTTTAGGGGATACCTGCGCTGGGGCAGGGACGGCGAAGCCGTCCAGCCAGAAAAAGGCTAAGGCGTAGAAAACTGCTTGAGATTGCCGCACGCCTTACGGGCAGTCCCCAGCGTCAGGTGCACGCTTTGTTGGGCAGGCATGGGGTGCGCTACGAATCTTTTCTTTTCAAAGCACCTTTGACCTTAATGCTTGGTAAAGGATTTATTCCTTCTTGCCGAGCAATAATTCTATGACTCCAGTTTTCAATTTCATTTTCTCCATAAATAATCATACGTATTGGAATATCTTTTACATCCATGTCGCCTAAAAAACTCCGCAAATGTTCTGGAACTTTTTCGTAGGTCTCTTTGAGAAGTTGTCTTGCCTCTTCACTTTGTTCATTTTGAAATTTTCGAAAGGCTTCTTTACATTTGTCCATTGAGGTAGGACGCCCATTTAATTTTTCAATTTCATCAGCCACTTCTTTGATAAACTCTTCTTCTTTAACCCATGCCCTAACATTAGTAACTGTAAAGTGTGCCAAGAGTGAAACTGAAACTTGAGCATTATCTGGTAAAGAAGTTACAACCCAGCCTATTGAGATTTTTTGTTTGAACTCTTCAAAATTTACCAAGCCCCAACAGTCAATCATGCCATCTTGAAAAACCTTTATTTCAGTAAGATGATACTTATCAAAATTATGAATAAAGGCGTAAGTATATTTACCTTGTATTTCAACACCATTTGCTGTTCGGCTTATTTTATCCAAAAATGCCATTGAGAATTACTCCTGCAAATGCCTGCCCAACGGTTTCGCGTTACCTGCCGTAGCGGAGGAAGTTATAGCCCTGCCAGTTCAGACGGGCAACGGAGACGGGCGGCAGGTGCACGCAGTGTTCGACGGCGTTCGGCGTGGAAGAGGCTTGGGGTGTCTGACCCGCTTCCAGCGTCGGGGCTTGATCTAACCGCGTGGGCGTGGCACGCGGGCGCGGGAGCGCATCTGTCCGAGTGTCTGACCCTGTCCGGTAGCCTCCAAAAAGGCTTGAGCGTCGCTCTGACCCTGCGGGGAAGTGGCGTCTGCCCTCCACCAGTGACAAGGCGTGTTTGCGCCCTTCCAGACGTCCGCGCCAAGAACCTGACCAAAACTTGACCCGCCAGTCATCGCGCCATTCGGGGAACCGCACGGGGGAACGGTCACAGCGTCGAGACCTGTCCGGCGTGGCGGCGGGAGTGCTTCCGGCGTCGTCGTCAATCTTGAAGAACGCCTGCCGTTGTCGAACCAATACCGCGCCGTCCGCGTCCGACCCGCCTGGACGTGAGGAAGCCGGACGGACGCGCCGCAGGCGCGGACGATGACCCCTTGTCATTTGGTCATATTTGCCCGCACCGCCTGAACCCGTGAGAGAAAAAGGGCGGTCTGCTATGTGAAAGTGCAAAAGGATTGCCAAGTGGCAAAAGTGGCAGATAGGCAGCCGTCGAACTATGTTTTATACAGCATCCTGCTGTATATACCCCCAATTTGGGGTCGTTAACAGCATTGTGCTGTATAACACCTTATATTTAACTGACAGCATTATACAATCACCAGTGAAAGGGGGCAAGCAATGAACCGGACCCAAAGCCTCACGGACAATAACCGTGCGCTCTACCCCTTTTTCCCGGAAATCCTGCCTGATTATGCAATGGTATTTTTCCACCATGCTCCACATGGTGGAAAAATACCATTGCATAAAATATCACTCCAGTCTTTCTTGTCGATTGGCAGGATCTCCAATGTTGCTGAATTATGTTCTCGCTTATAATTAGTGTATGCCAGCAACAACAACCCTGCCCAAGATGCTTCGTCCCTTTTTTTGGGACTATCCTTTCGCCCGTCTTTCCATTGCGAGGGATAGAGATTTGATCATCCGTCGATTGCTTTCAATTGGCTCATGGGATGCAGTTTGCTGGATGCGCAAGCAGTTTGGCGATCAGGAACTTCGCAACTGGTTGATCGCCCACAAAGGAAGAGGGCTCACCCCGCGCCAGATTCGTTTTTGGGGACTGATTTATGATCTTCCCGCAAGTCAGATCAACACATGGGTACGAGCTGCGCAAAATGGGGTATGGGGAAATCGATGAAATACTCCATTGAAGGTTTACCTAAAAAACAAATCAGCGTTTTAAAATCCCTGGGTTTACAGATGTCGCCTAGGAAATTCTATTTAGCCGGTGGCACTGCACTTGCTATTCATCTCTCGCACCGTATCTCTGTAGACCTGGATTGGTTCACTCCTAATTCCTTTCCGGATGGGATGATACTTGCCCAGTCACTCCGCAATTCCAATATTGAATTGGAAATCGAACAGGTTTCGCCTGGTACATTACATGGAAGTGTAAAAGGAGTGCGTGTTACCTTTCTGCAATATCAATATTCCCTTCTTAAGCCACTTGAGCACTGGAACGAAATGAATTGCCCACTTGCTTCACTCGAAGATCTTGCTTGCATGAAGCTCTCTGCCATCGCCCAGCGTGGTGCGCGCAAAGACTTTTGCGATATTTATGCCTTGGGGGAGAAAGCCTTTTCCCTTTCGCAAATGCTTGATTTTTACCAAAAGAAGTTCGGCATCCGTGATATCGGCTCAGTTCTCTATGGACTTGTCTATTTTGATGATGCGGAAAGTGAACGTATGCCCAAGATGCTTTGGGATGTTACATGGAGGGAAATTAGAAGCACCATTCTCAAATGGGTAAAGGAAGTTTCGTAAAGAGAAATTCCCTCTGTGTCTATAATCGTGAGACAATGCCGCCAATAATTTAGTGAGCAGGGCGCAGGAGAAACGAGATGACAGAGGAACAAAACAGCAAGCCAGAAACATAGGCGGTCGTCAGACCCAAGCGTCGCCAACATACCGCGGAATACAAATTGCGGATCCCCTCGCGGTATAGATGCCAGTTATTGCAACTGTGGGTACATTGTTTGTGGGCTTTCACGTAGAGACGTTACCATCCCTCATGACCACATAGGGTACTGCTAATTGAATAGCAGGTCTTGCCTCATGGTTCACGAGCAAGACAATTGCATAGGAGACTTCATGCCGCATATACTGCTGTTAATCGGCGGGTGCGTTATTTATTGTTACGATTCTTGAACAATGCGAATATGATTACTGTGCTCCAAAGGACAAAACCGCTGATGCCAAATAATACTGCCAACGTTTGTTCGTCAGAGTTTTTTATATTTTCAGTATTTCCGTATTTTTTGGTCGAGGTTGTGTTATCACTTAAAAGTGACGATGACTTTTCATCACGTAATTTGGAAGCACTATCAGTAGGTTGGGAAGTTTGGTTGGGCTCATTGTAAAGAACATCGTCTAATTCGTCATTTGGTAATTTGCTTTTAAATAATTCTTGTATATCAGTGTACTTGTTGACAAGTATACTGATATACATTCCCCAAAACACAATACCTGTTACTGTGGCTAATACTGTGAGAAATTTACTAAATCCAACAGCGGTAATTGAAGAATCGGAAATCCCCAGAAAATTCAGAACAGTCCAGTATAAATACACTTCAACGTATCGAACTATAAAAGATGATGGAGTTGGTTCAGAACGCTGCAATCCTGAAATTTCAAACCCTAAAGCAATTACGGCCAATATAACTATTCCGTTTACAAATAATCGAAGCGGAAGTCTTCCGTTTCCCGTGAGAAAATCATAAATACCCCAAAAGAAAGAACGTCTTGTTTTTCGAGTTCTCGTAGAAACGGCAACAACGATAACCTGAACAATCAATGCTATTGTAACAAGTATGACTTTTAGATGCGTATTGCTTCCAACTTTGTCAATAAAATACCAAGTCGCAATAATAGTAGGGACAAGTGACCCCACAAGGTTTCTGGGCGGCAGGTAGATTCTTTTGCTTGTTTGCGACATATATTTATTATACGATATTCAAGCGAAGCACCCAATGGCTTGCGACACCATCCCCGAGCGGAGCGAGTGGGATCGCGAAGCACAACGCTGGGGCGGGGATGGCGAAACCGCCCAGCCAGCCTGTCCTGGAGGGACAGTCCAGGGAAAAAGGTTGTGGCGTAGAAAACTGTCTCGGGTTGGAGCATAAATGGAGCAAGGATGAAAAAACAACCCTTGATCTTAAGTATCAATTTTCTTCTTTTTTGTTTTTCATCCCTTGACATTGCTGTTAATCGGTAGACACCGTGCCAAGGGTGGAAAAATTAATCTCTCATGATACTGTAAAAATTCATGTATCGGGCGACAACTTCCTTCCAACCATCATATTCGCAAAACCCTATGAGAGAATTTTTGGGTTTGTCAAAGCACTTTGCAAAATGGGGGCATTCGAGTGCGGCACGGCTAGCTCTCGCGTATTCGCGATCTGTTCCTTCATCGGTACGATAACATGCACAATCATTATCAAAAAGGATTTTATCTATTACTCTATGATCTTCTTGATAGTAACTCATTACGTTGTATGGGATTTCAATTAGATTTGGGGGGGTTTTTGATAAAAAACATGCAGCCACCCTTCTCATGCCATCATCAGTTAAAGCATATATGTATGGTATTGGAAATTTGTCTTCTGCCGATAAAGGTACTATTGATGCATTAGGATTCTCCATTAATACTTGAAATGAACTCGTGGAGCGTTTGTAGAATAGATCCGTATAAAGAGTATGAAAGGATAAAACTATGCTTTGCTGTTCTATTGTCAAGCCTTGACCTTGAGTGAGTTTACGAATAAACATTTCTTGATCTTTGAGGCTTGTTGATGACAATACTAATCGTTCGTTGATAGTTTTTTCTGCATTTTGCGCCCGAGATAATTGAAGAGCAAGTACTTTGGAATAAGGCAGTAGTTCGAGACTTATACAGATATTATCGATTACATCCAGCCAAGCAGAATTTAGGTGATTTCCTGGCGTGTCTAGAATATTCTTTATATAGCCAAGATTTAAGATTAACTTTAAGAATGCATGGGCGCTTGAATTCATAAAAGCGGATGTTTGCGCAATCCACTCTGCGGAAATATCACCTGTGTTTCCAGAATTGTTTTCAAGTAGATCAGGAGAAACGAAGCGAGGGTGCATGTAAAGCATTAATGCTATTTGACAGCATGCATATATTAGAGTTAATGCTCCTGTCGCCCCGCCATTTTCCGCAGGCATGTCAGGTAAAGTAATTTGCCATTGGTTGGGTGAAATCTGGATGAAATCTATTTGGTTTTCCTGATACAGATATAGAAATAAAGCAAAATAATCGAAGTATTGAGAATTAAAATATTGAGATGAAACTATACCTTGTCGAATTATTAATTCATTTGCAGTTGCTGCGTGTTCAAATATTTGGCTGATACTAATCGGCAATGTGATCTGATTTTCTTCAGTGGTGTATATGAGGGCGTTGTTCTCAAAGTCTAAATTAAACGGTTTTGTTTTTCGTATCTGATCTAGTTGAATTTTTACAATTTCTTTACTCCATTTCTTATGTAATATCTTTTGACATTCAACCAAAATCTTCACCGAGTTGATTAATGAAACAATGACGGGGTTATTTTGGATACTTTCATCTTCAAGTAATAATTTCGTAATAGGGATAGGCAGAGGTTTGGAAGATAGTTTGGCTAATTCTAGGCACAATTTCCATTTAGTAAGATGTAAATTGCGTTCGAGTTCAGCCGCGCAATCCCCTAACGATGTTGAGAGATATTGAATGTAATGAGTCCATTCATGGAAATAAGTTGCTAAGGCGTCGATGTCTAGATTTCTTAATCTACTATAAACTCCAGGACTTGTTAATTTGACTGAAAAATCAAACTTGAAAGCAATTCCAAGTATTGATTGACGTATTTCCTTTAAATTTTCGGTTGATTGGCTCATTTGTTATTATCGACGATATTCCACAGAAGAAAAATCAGGAAGAATACTTCCTTTTATTTTGCAAGTATCCCCATTTATTATTCCTGCGCTCTTTAAAGTTTCACTTTCAGGGACTTCGATATACCTGCCTTCTCTATCAACTAACAAAATGGATTTGAAAAACTCTCTTTTATTTAAGAGCGAATTTTTACTTGCATTTTGGGATAAATTATCAAGAAGCAAATTTAGAAATTTTTCAACGCGCATATCTTCAGATACTTCGATAAAATGCCTAGTGCCACTTTCAGTTAAGATTATCGTGATTCCAATAAAGGAAATCTTTGAAACAGATTTGGATACATAGAATATTTCTATTAAGTATGTTGTCAGAATGGCTGTCGCAATTAATAAAAAATAACCTTTCCATCCTAATGCTGTACTGTTGCCAATGCCAAATACTGCCATTGGTTCAATAAATAACCATAGCCCGCTAAATAATCCAAAGAAGGTTACGAGCCGTAATTTCCACGTCCAAATTGGTGCATCAATAATCCGCATAGAACAGCACTCTTATGTGTTTCTTGGAAAATATGAATGATAAATTATATTGAAGTATCTAATAATTATAGTTTGGAATATAGGCGGCTAACCAATCTGTTGAAAAGTCCAATTACCCCCACTGAGACTGAACACCTGCGGGGTTTTTATTCAGGGTAGGCAGGGTAGGGTGTCATCTTCGGCTTAGAACTGCCACCAAAGGAATGGATCTTGCCGATATTGTGAAACAAATCGAATGATCTCCATTGTACATCCACTTTTCGTTTGGAGCATAGGGTGAAACGATGCATTCGTTTCTGGACACAGATTTTAGAGAAGATCGGTTCGACAATCCCCAACCGCCTGCCGTAAACACGCTTGTCCTGATCTCTATCGATCTTCGCCTTCATCTCATCGATTAGGTTCGGGGACTTGTTCTGCACCTGAACGGAGAGATTGCGGCGCACCGTATCCGCATTCTTCAAACAACGCAATCTCAACGGGCAGGCGCCGCAGTCTTCGCGGCGGGCATGGTAGAGATCATAAGTGCGATACCGATTGACCTGTCCCCTGGCATGACAGGTCAGTTCTTTACCATTGGGGCAGAGATAGACCCGTTTGCTCGCATCGAGGATAAAGTCTGCGGCGCTGAACCTGGTCGTGATATTGGGATCGAATTCTTTTTTGACGAAGCGCTCCTGTTTGGCGCACCGTCCTGCGATCGGTGCAGGGAAGCGCGGTTCGCGTTTACGGTAATAGATGTCTGGGATGTAGGCATCGATCTTTTCATCCTGGCAGACCTTCAATCTGTTGAACGAGTGGTAGTTGGGATCGGCGGTGAGTTCCTTGCCTTCAAACTAGGAGGGCTCTTTCCCCAGCGCGATGACATTCTTCTTTGCACCATCGAGCATGGGCTTGAGATTGTCAAAATCCTGGCTTGCAAAAGCTTCTGCAGCCAGAACGATCTGATGTTTGCTGTCTACAAACGCCTGTGCGTTATACCCTTGCAAGACCCCGTGCGAAGTGGTCATTTTGGCGGATTCGTTATCGACCGCATTACTTTGGATCTCTTTACCTTCGCTGCTGAGTTTGGGGTTGCGATCTTGCAGGAATTCATTTAGCCGCTCGACTTGCAGTTGGAAGCGACGTTCACGCTTCTTTTAGCGTTCGAGGACGAGATCTGATTCTTTATCCGCCTGGGCATGTTCCGCCATGACGCGCTGAAGTTTTTCCTGGAGCCTGTCGCGTTTGTGCTCCAGCTCTTCGATGGTCCCACTCCATTCCTTTTTCTTTTTATCCATTGACGCTGCTGTGAATCGGGGGGGGGTGCGAGTTGAATTGAAGACTTGTTTGCAAAGATGTTTTCATACTTATTTGTCTCTGTACAACGGACGTTGACATCACTTTCTTTTGCTTTAGGAAAAAGGATAATTGGAATTACATAAAATGAGCACAATCATTGCCTAAGTAGGCTCAGCCTTGTGTGGAAAATCTCCTTCCGCAACTTTTTCTTTAGACACTTGCTCTTCCTTAAATATGAGGATTTTTTATTGGTTTTACTTTTTCTAAATTGGCATTGCAATTTTCGCAAATCAATAACGATAGTGAGTTTAATGTCCCACAATTTGGGCAAACTGCCACTTCGACACCTAGGCTTTCTGCCCTTCTTTGTTCTTTTTCGGCAGAGTCAAGAGGCTGTTCATGTTCAATTTCATTCTTGACAGGGATGTCGTTGGGTTTTGGAACAAACCTGCCAATAAGCCACCATAGCCCCAACGTTATTAACCCAGGGATAAGGACAATGTATCCAAATATTGCTCTGAAACCCGCAGGATCAACCCAAGCTCCTTCTGACCTACTTCCTAATGCGTCAAGGATTATAAATAGACCCCAAGCCGAAATAAGCGTCCCTAGAATACCGAATAGATTCTTAAGAAAGTTCATAGTCGAAATTCTCCTTGCTGGCTGTTTCTGATTATCATTATTTAATGCCGATATAGACTAAAGTCCTACTCCAGTCACTCCTGATTTTATTGTAATTGCAATATGAGCCAGAAAAGTAATGATAATCAAAATTGTTGTGAACTCTCCATTCATTCCAGCCCCTAAAGTAAAAATAAAAATACATGGCAGCAAAATAAGGCATGCATGGCAAAAGACCAAAAATCGACGCCAAGTAATGGCTTTTTTGTTGTTCCATTTGATATATCTTCTTCAGTGGAGATTTTCGTTCTGACACCGGGCGGTGTGATAATCTCCACCCGACGCCTTGGTGCTATTGCGTGAGGAATTGGTAGGTCAGCCGTCGTGGAAGGAGGCGAGGTTGAGCAACTGTGTGGAAAACCCAGAGATTGAAATCCGCTGCGAGAAGTGTCTTGGTTGACAAGACACTTCTCGCAATTAACAATTTAAAACTTTGTAACCCTTTGATCGGACTGGACTCAATTATTGACTTACAAACCCCAATGAACGACTGGAGATGCTTTAATGTGATCCCGTTCCAGATCTATCTGAGAGATTGCAAGATATCGCTTCACCATATCCAAAGTTGAGTGGCCAAGTAAGGCCTGCAATGTATACACATTACCGCCGTTTCGTAGGAACTGAATCGCAAATGTATGTCGAAATCGATGCGGGTGGCAATGATGGACACCAGAGATGAATCCGATTTTTTCGACCATCTTTAAGAGGAAATTTCTATTGATCGGATTGCCTGTTGTTGTCTGAAAAATGATACCCGTACTGGGTCTGTTCACTGTCAGTTTCCGACTCTTCATGTAATTTTCGACGGCAATTTTTGTGATTTCAGAAAAGGGGATACGTCTTCCTTTTCCTCCTTTTCCATTTCGAACAAACAGGTGCTGGTTGGTTAAATCGATATCCCTAACTTGTAACTCACACAGTTCAGAAGCTCGTAATCCGCAATCCAACAACAAAAGTAATATTGCTCTGTTGCGCATAGCCAGTTCTCGCTGATTTACCGTGCTCAGCATTTGAGTGACATCAATACGGCTTAACGGCTCGATATTTTTTGGGCTAATGCGGGGTGCTTTAATCAATCGCACGATATTTTCATCTACATGTCGTTGGAGAACAAGAAAATTCCATAATGACGAAAGCGCAGCATGATAATTCCGAATTGTTTTTTTTCCAACCCCTTGTGTATTTGCTAAAAAACCTGAAATTGCCTCTTTTTTAATTAATCGGACTGAGTAATCACCAGCCAAGTACCTTCGGAATTTCCGAAAAGTATTTTTGTAGTCAATCAAGGTGTGTTCAGATAGCCTTTCTGCTCTTTTGGCTTCTACAAATTTTTCGATTGCTATTGAGAATGTGATACTTTTGTGTCGCATAGGTTTTCTCCCATTGTTGTGATGTTGAAGTTCTCACAACTTTTATCCGGGAGGAGATCGAATTGACTTTACAGATAATTTACAGATCTAGGAGTAAATAACCTCGACTACAAATTAGTCGAGGTGGGATAGAGAAATTATGTTCATTGGACTATTGACATTCGATTACAGACACCTTACCATTAGTCAGGCATTGTTCGTTTGAGGCAAGCAATGCCTGACCGGGTTGGGAGGCCGTCTGTGAAACGGCTGTCGTGTGCATCAGGGCACATGCACTTGACTGCATGTATTTTATTGACCACTGCTGTGTTTGTCAAGTAGAAACTCACCTGGTTATTTTCGTCCAGGAGCATAGCAATGATAAAAATCAAAGTCCCCGAGTTGTTAAAAAAGCATAAGATGAATGCAACTGATTTGATGAGAAAGGGGAACGTTGCCTACAGGACCGCATTACGCTTGGCGAAAGGCGACGGAGAGGGAATTACTTTTGAAGTACTTGAAAATCTATGTGAATTATTCAACGCAAAAGTTGAAGATATATTAGAGTACGTTCCTGAAAAAAAATAGCATTCAAATTTATGTGACGTCTATTTTTTCCCGATTTGGTAAATGCAGTTCAAAGTTGTCTGTAGACACGTAAGGGATCTTTGACAATTTTGATGCAAAAAATTTGAGAGAATGCGGGAGAAATTCATGCCTACAGCTGTTAATCCATATATCGCAGGGGATCCAGTAGGTAACAGTCAATCTTTCGTCGGACGTGAGGATGTGCTGCGCGATGTTCTTAAAGTTTTGCGCAATCCAGCCCGTAATGCAATAACTCTCTTCGGCCAACGGCGCATCGGTAAAACCTCCATGCTCCAGTATCTCAAAAGTCGACTGCCCGCCGAAGGTCCATATCTAAGCGTTTACGTTGATCTGCAAGATAAAGCTGCCTGGCACCTTCCGCGCCTGCTGGCGGAATTGGCGCGAACCATCGCCGAAACCCTTGGTTGGGAGGTTCCAACTCTTCCTATGCAAGATACCGAACCCTTCCGTTTGTGGATAAAATCCCGAATTGAAACTTTGGGCAGCGAAACCAGCATCGTTTTGCTTTTCGACGAGTTTGACGTTTTGGCTGATCCGCAAGCGGGCACCGCTGCCACAGAATTTTTTCCTTACTTGCGTGGATTACTGGCTCTTGCACCGACCCGTCTCCAATTTATTTTTGTTTTGGGGCGCAATATCACCGATTTGAGCAGCCTGGCTCTTTCAGTTTTCAAGGGGATTGATTCGAAGCGTATTTCCCTGCTCAACCAAACTGATACTGCCAAACTGGTACGGTTATCAGAGCAAAACGAAACCCTCTACTGGCCCGAAAAAGCCATTGATGCTGTCTGGGCACTCACACATGGACATGCCTACCTGACTCAGGCGTTATGTTCACAGGTCTGGGAAGCCGCATATGACGAATCGCCTGATGCGCCTCCAAAAGTCACGCCGCAGATGGTCGTTGAAGCCGTGGATCCAACTCTTGACACCAGCCGCAATATGCTCGAATGGCTATGGAATGGGTTGGGACCTGCTGAAAAAGTAGTAAGCGCCGCCCTGGCAGGGGCGGGAGCAGTAATCGTAGATGAAGCGCGCCTGAACGACATCTTGCACGAGAGTGGTGTTCGTATCTTGATTCGAGAATTGCAAAATGCCCCACAACTATTGGTGGATTGGGATATTCTTGAGGCGGCAGATGGGGGGCACGTCTTTCGTGTTGAACTGCTAAGGCGCTGGCTGGCTAAATACCATCCTCTCAGCCGGACCCAGACCGAACTGGATCGCATCCTCCCCGCTGCGGACAGCCTGTTCCAAGCGGCAGAAGCGTTTTACGCACAAGGTAACTTGAATCGTGCCGAAGACCTTTTGGGGCAGGCAGTTGGCATCAATCCCAATCACTTGCGCGCAAATGAAATGTTGGCGGAGATTCTGATTGGCAGTGGACGGTTGGAAACCGCGCGTGAACGGCTTGAGACCTTATACGAGTTTGCCCCCGCCAATGCCCGCCCGCGTTTGTTGCAAGTTTATCTCTTGCAAGCCGCCACCGCCAGCGATGACGCCAGCCGTCTTACATTGTACGAAAAGGTTTTGGGTTTAGATTCAAACAACCGCGAAGCCCGCGAGGGGATCGAAAAAATCCGTCAATTGGAACTCGAAGAAAAGGAACTGGCGTTCAATTTCATCGAGGGGCGCCAGGCATTACAACGTGGTGAATGGCAACGCGCAATTGATTTCCTTCAAAAAGCAGTGGCGCGTCAGCCAAATTACATATATGACCGCCACAAAGATGCGGAAACTGCTGCGGATCTGCTCGCACGTGCCGTGCGCGAAGGCGGGCAGCCGCCCGTTCGTTGGAAAATCTGGTTGCGCAACAATCTTGCCCTTTCCGTTCTCAGTGGTGTGTTTTTAGTCTTGCTGTTTATCTTTTCTGCTTCCTTCGGCAACACGGCATTTCAGGCGGCGGTGGATCAACGTGTGGGTTGGGCTGGTACCTTTGCTCCAACTTATACCCCGACTGTTACCCCATCTTCCACCCCAACCCCATCTTCCACCCCAACCATGAGCATGACCCCTTCACCCACGCCAACCCACACACCTGAACCGGGTGCCGTCTCGACGCCTCGTGAAGCGGATGGTATGGTGATGGTGTATGTTCCGGCTGGAACCTTTCTGATGGGTTCAGATGGTAGTAGCAATGAACAGCCTATACATCCTGTGACGCTAGATGCTTTCTGGATGGACGAACACGAAGTCACCAATTCCATGTTCCTTAAGTGCTCGAATGATGATAGTTGCATCCCGCTATCAGTATTACCCACCGACAACAGTGATTCAAATTATCCTGTGGTCTATGTAGATTGGAGCGATGCTAAAGCCTATTGTGAATGGGCGGGCGGCCGTTTACCAACCGAAGCCGAATGGGAGTATGCTGCGCGCGGCGGGTTGGAGGGGAAGTTGTACCCGTGGGGCGATGACGCCCCGGTTTGTACAATTGGCGCTAGAAATGGCGTGCAATTTGACCTCTGCCCCCCAAATGTGTTAGATGTCAAAAGTTTTCAACCAAATAGTTATGGCTTGTACGACATGGCTGGTAATGTCTGGGAGTGGGTCAATGACTGGTATGGCGATTATCCGAGTGATGCGCTCGAAAACCCAATTGGACCGGTAAGTGGCGATAGAAAAGTTCTGCGGGGAGGTTCATATGGCGTCAAATCTTTTGACTTGCGAGTTTCAAGTCGACTTATGGTCAGTCCGGATAGATTCTACGCTGACCTTGGTTTTCGATGCGTCCGCTCGCCTTAATTCTAATTATCTGTTACCGAAGGGTGTTCTGCACTATCTTCATCAAATCTGTTAAGCGGTGAATATCATAACGCCAGACATCGGTTTATCTCCCTCCTGGTATTCAATGCCTTCCTAAAAATGGAGCAACCCATGCAAACCAATCCCTTCATATCTACTCAAAGTTTTAGAGGGCGTGCTAAGGAACTCAGGCGCATCATTAACCGTGTATCGAACGGGGGGCAATCGGTCGCTATTACTGGTGAGCCACGCATGGGCAAAACCACTTTGCTGCGCTACCTTCATGACCCTGACCGACGATCTGAACTTTTTAGTGATATGGCTCCACTCTTGTTTACACAATATATTGACGCTCAAACTCTTGGCATGTCCTTCGACCAACCCCAATTCTGGAAGATTGCCTTGCAACCCTTGGCTGAAAAACTCAAAGAGTCGTCCCAGCCAGATTTATCAGCTGCTTTCGCTACCTGTAAAAACGAAGGCTTTGGTGTTTTTGGACTGGAGCGTGTGCTGGCTCAGATGCAGGCACTTGGGTGGAGGCTGGTCATCCTGCTCGATGAATTTGACAACCTGCTCAATCATCCCGTCCTGCACCAGGCGGAGTTCTACGGCGGCTTACGCTCGCTAGCCAGCCGATACGAATCGCTGGCGTTGGTCACCGCCAGCCGTCAGCCGCTCGAAGCGCTCAACGAAACGACTCGCGAATACAGCAAACTCGGATCGCCCTATTTCAACTTCATGACGCCGATCGTGCTTGGCGCACTCGAAAAGAAGGATGCTTTGCAATTGTTAGATACGGGTAATCGCCATTTCACTTTAGAAGACTACGAATTCTTGTATTACATTGCAGGTGGACATCCTTTTTTCCTTCAGTCAGCTGCAAGCGCTTTGTGGGATGCCTACGAAGACGGCGAGGTGAAATCGTTGACGCGTTGGGAAAATGCTGCCCGCGATTTGCATGAAGCCGCTCGCCAGATTATTCATGATATTTGGAAAAATTGGACGCCACCGACACGTAAAGCCGTGACCGTTATTGCATTGGACACGTTACCAAAATTGGTTACCGGAAAGGAATTTGACCTAGATCATCTTCTTGAGTCTTTTTCCAATTACAACCCTGAGGTAGAAGAATTATGCAAGCGCGGAATCCTGATCAGAGAAGCGAAGACTCGAACGGGTTTCCGTCTACAATCTCAGGTAATGCTTTGGTGGTTGGCTTCCGAACTTATTCGGGTTACACGTCCGCAGGATAATGACGACCTTGGTGGCTGGCTTCGTCAGCAGGAATGGGATGGCATCATTAAGGGCGAGGAGAAAACTCAGCTCAAGAAGGCGCTTACTTCCCTAGGTAGTATGCTAAAAACAGGTATCGAGTCTTTCATCAAATCCAGTGCGGAGGGGTTTGCAAAAGGATTAATGGGAGGATAAGATCAATTTCGATGTTACTGAACTCAGGGTTTCGATTTATCCTGTATGAAAGAAAGGTTATCGTATTGTGACAAAATTCATTCGACAGAATCCATTCTCTCGCCTAAAATAAAGCAACGAAGCCCCGCGGCTGGAACCCGCAAGGCTTCAATACTCTACGCGATTCGGGCGCGTAGCGGATAGGGAAAATATAGCATACCACCTACCGCCTGCGCAAGCTGATTGCGTAGGCGGTTGTTTTTATTCCGGCATCACAGGATCTGTGCCAATGCTCACCGAATTATTTGTCAACGTCGCGGCGGAAGTCATCTCCTACACGATCGAAAAACTGGGAGTGGCGGACCAGATCAAGACTTGGCTCAGGAAAGACCTCGCCCGCCTGGGGTTTCAGAATGCGTTGGCACGCACCTATGCTGCCTTTGCACGGCATTACCCTGAATACACAAACTCGCTCTTCGATGAACCATTCCTGCGCAAGGAAGCAACACCAGAACTTGCCAAATTATTGATCCGCAACCAGCATCCCGACCCGGCATTACTGGCGCATGCCTGGGCACGGTCCATCGGCGCAAAACCCAACTTTGCCATACGGGCTGCCCGACCCATCTCCCAATTCCTCGAATGGCTGGAAGCAGAACTGAAAGTAGAAGCGGTCTTTCAGCCGTTGTTCGATTCGCGTGCCTTGGACAGTTTGCCAAATATCGAAACGGATCTGTCACGGTTGAACAATGAACTGGCTGCTGCCATGAAGGCAGCTAGTAACTATGAGCAGCCCCTTTTGAAAGTGCAAGGCGATCTCCAGGACGCAAATGTCATCCTTGGGGATGGGAGCCAGATCAACGTCTCAAATATCTACAATACCTATTACACAGGTATCTATGATCGACTGAGCGACTATTATGTCTCACCGGACAGCGTCTTCCAAAGGGTGCGCGTGGATGAATTCGTCGGGCGAGACTGGCTGACCGCCAAAGTAGACGCCTTCCTGAGTGATCCGAACCGCAAGTCAGGCGCGTTTCTGCTGGTAGGGGATGCAGGTGTGGGCAAGACCTCTTTTATGGCGCACCTGGTGAAGGAAAGAAGATACCTGCATCTATTTGCCGAACAGGTCACAGGAGATGCGAATGTGCAACGAGCCTTGCAATCCCTGGGCTCGCAGCTCGTTACCCGCTATCAGATCGCCCCCTACAAAGATCGTGACACCTTGACACAACTGACTGCCTTTCCAGATTTTCTGGAACGATTATTACGACTAGCCGCCAACACATTGACCCACGGCGAGAAGATTGTCATCGTGTGCGACGCCCTTGACGAAGCTGGGACCTTCCCCGATGGCAATGTCTTTGGCTTGCCAAATGTCCTGCCGGATGGCGTGTATTTCATCCTGTCGCAACGACCTGTACACACTAAACTACCAAACTTTGAACCCGTCAGGTTTGATCTTGAAGCCCAGGGCGTGGACAATCTTCAGGACATGCAAACCTATTTGAGCGCCGTAGCGAAGCGTCCCGAAGTGGCAGGGCAGATCCGAGCCAGGGAATATTCCGAAGCTTTCTTTATCCAGACCTTGCAAGAGAAAAGCCTCGGGGTCTGGATGTACCTGCACTACATCATCAAGGAGATCGAAAGTGGGTCGCGCGCACCACTCGACTTGGAAGACCTGCCGACCGGCTTGACCGGCTATTATGCCGATTACTGGGATGACTGGCGCTACGGTCGCAGAGGACGTGGCAAGGGAGAAGATGCCTGGAATAGCCTGTACTCGCCCTTGCTGACCACACTTGCTGCTGCGCAGGAGGCCATCACGGTCAATCAACTCATCGAATTGGCGGATGTAAAGGTCATTTCGCGCGACGTGGCACATTTATTGTCACAAGCTTGGCGCTCCTTCATTACAGAAAAAGAAAATGGCAAAAGCAAGGTCTTTGCACCCTATCACCTCAGTTTTCGAGACTTCATCACCGGCAGAGTAGATCTCTCCAAACTGGATCCCAAACGGGAAAGCTTGGTGCAAGATCTTGCTGAACAAACCGTTGAGGCGCACGTACGCATCGTGAAAGCCTTTGAGGAAAAATGCAATGGGGAATGGGAAAAACTCGTTGAGCAGGAGTACCCACGCTTGCACCTGAGCGCGCACCTTGCTGGGGCAGGGCAATATCCAACGTTGATCAACCTACTTACCGAGGGGGATCGAAACGTCAAGTGGGCAGAAGCGCGTTATCAAAAAGAGGAAACCTACGTAAATTACATAAGCGATCTTGCCTATGTATGGAGATATGCGGAGCAGGAAAATGACTACGCTCTCATGATCCGCTGCATGTTGATCGAGAACAGCATTCACTCCCTGGCTGCCAATATCCCACCGGATCTACTGGCGCAACTGGCAAAAAATGGGTTGTGGAGTTATCCCCGCTGCCTTTCTACCATTCGGGAAAATTCAAATTCCACTACTCAGGCAGAGGCACTGAAGTTGATAGCCCCTGACTTTCCTTCAGAGTTGTTGGCTGAGGCGCTTGCGACGGCACGTAAAATCAAAGATGATTCCGCTCGCGCTAAGGCCTTGTTGGCTCTAGCCCCCCGTTTGACCGATGAACTGAAAGTACAAGCGCTGGTGGAGGGTCTTACCGCCGCGCGCGAAATTAAAGGCGAATTAGCCCGCGCCCGAGCCTTCTCAGACCTTGCCCCATACCTGTCCGATGAACTGAAAGCACAGGTGCTGGCTGAGGGGTTGACCTCTGCACGCGAAAACCGGGAAGAGGGCACCCGCGCCAGCGCCTTGTCTGCTCTTGCCCCACACCTGACTGACGACCTGAAAACACAAGCGCTGGCGATTGCACGCGAAATCAATGCTGAAGGTTTACGCGCCTATGCCTTCTCATCTCTCGCCCCACACCTGACCGATAAACTCAAAGTACAGGCGCTGACTGCTGCTCGTAAAATTAAAGATGAATACGCCCGCGCCAGCACCTTGTCTGCTCTTGTGCCTCACCTGAGAGACGAATTGAAAGCCCAGGCGCAGGAGGAAGGGCTTAAATCTGCTCGCAAAATCAAAGACGAAGATGACCGTGCCCATGCCTTGTCGGCTATCGCCCCACATCTGACCCATGAATTGAAAGTACAGGTGCTGGCGGAGGGCTTGGCTGCTGCCCGCGAAATCATGGAAGAAGACGACCGTGCCCATGCTTTGTCGGCTCTCGCCCCACACCTGACCAATGAACTTAAAGCACAGGCGCTGGCAATTGCAAGCGAAATCAAATCTGAAGATGACCGCGTCAGTGTATTGTCGGCTCTCGTGCCCCACCTGAGCGACGAATTGAAAGCCCAGGCTCTGGCGGAGGGACTTGCCGCTACGCGCGAAATTAAGGCTGGATACGCCTACGCCCATGCCTTGTCGGCTTTCGCCCCACACCTGACTGACGAGCTGAAAGCCCAGGTGTTGACGGCAGCACGCGGAATCAATTCTGAGAACGACCGTGCCCATGCCTTGTCGGCTCTCGTCCCATACCTGACCGATGACCTGAAAGCCCTGGCGCTGACGGCTATCCGTGAAATCAAGACTGAATACACCCGCGCCTACGCTTTGTCGGCTCTTGCCCCACACCTTACCGATGATCTGAAAGCACAGGTACTAGCGGAGAGTCTTACCGCTGTACGCGAGATCAATGCAGACGCCCGTGCTGATGCCTTATCAGCTCTTGTCCCACACCTGACTGACGACCTGAAAGCACTGGCTCTGGCGGCTGTATGCGAAATCAAGGAAGAAGAAGACCGCGCCTACGCCTTGTCTGCTCTTGCCCCACACCTGACTGACGACCTGAAAACACAAGCGCTGACGATTGCTTGTGAAATCAAGGCTGAATACGTCCGCCCCCGTGCCTTGTCTGCTCTCGCCCCATACCTGACCGATGAACTGAAAACACAGGCTTTGGCGGCTGCACGCGAAATCAGTGCTGAAGACGCCCGTGCAAGTGCCTTGTCGGCTCTCGCCCCACACCTGAGCGACGAATTGAAAGCACAAGCATTGGCGGCTACATGCGAAATTAAGGGAGAATATGACCGCGGCCGTGCCTTATCTTTGCTCGTTCCACACCTGACCGATGACCTGAAAGCACAGGCGCTGGCGGCTGCGTGCGAAATCAAGGGAGAGTATGACCGCGGCCGTGCCTTATCTTCGCTTGTTCCACACCTGAGCGATGAATTGAAAGCACAGGCGCTGGCGGCTGCATGCGAAATCAAGGGAGAAAATGTCCGGACCCGCGCTTTGTCAGCTCTTGTCCCACACCTGGCCGATGAGATGAAAGCCCAAGCGCTGGCAGAGGGACTTGCTGCTGCTCTTGAAATCATGGACGAGGACGGCCGTGCCCATGCCTTGTTGGCTCTTGTCCCACATCTGACCGATGACCTGATAGCCCGGGCGCTGATGGCTGCGCGCGAAATCAAGGAAGAAAATACCCGCGCCCGTGCATTATCCGATCTCGCTCCACATCTGACTGAGGACTTGAAAGCCCAGGCGTTGGCAGAGGGCTTGGCTGCTGCCCGCAAAATCATGGAAGAAGAAGACCGTGCTGATGCTTTGTCTGTTCTTTCCCTACACCTGACCGATGACCTGAAAACCCAGGCGCTGACAGCTGCGCTCGAAATCAAGGCTGAATACACCCGCGCCTACGCTTTGTCGGCTCTCGCCCCACACCTGACCGATGACCTGATAGCCCGGGCGCTGACGGCTGCGCGCGAAATCAAGGATGAATACGCCCGCTCCCGCGCCTTGTCGGCTCTCGCTCCTCACCTGACCGATGAACTGAAAACCCAGGCACTGACAGAGGGTCTTGCCGCTGTACGCGAAATCAAGGAAGATAACTACCGGGTTCACGCCTTGTCGGCTCTCGTCCCACACCTGACCGATGACCTGAAAGCCCAGGCGCTGACGGCTGCGCGCGAAATCAGGGCTGAATACGCCCGGACCCGTGCCTTGTCGGCTCTTGTCTCGCACTTGACTGGCGAAATACAGATTACCGTTTTAATTGAATTGCTTTATCTACAAGGTGGTCTTGGTTATTCTCTTGCCGAGGCATTCAAAACATGGGAGGACATTAAATTTAATGGTCTGAAAGAAAATATTGCTACATTTATCCATTTCAAATCTCAAATGAATCGAGAAAAAGGCATGCAAGTTGTCCGATTTTTGACTCCTGCTCTCGTTTATTTTCGGGGATCGAGTATCACCAGAGAACTATTTCGCGCCATTATGGATACGACTCGCTGGTGGCCGTAAGCTTTAGAATTAACCAAGCCCGGCCTATAAAAATGATTCCCGTGGGTAAGGGAATTCACTTCCAAATCTATTTTGATAATAGTAAAGAGCAGGTGTCTTATGTCCGAGATTGAACGCTTAAAAAAAGAGATAAATGAATTGAAACTTGAACTTGCTAAGCTGGAGCAAGGTAGTTTGTTATGGAAGATTGCTTCTGAAAGGTTTGTTCAAACCCAATCGCAACTTGTTCGTCTACAGAGATCCGAGGAAGATGCTTATGGGGATTCCTCTATTGCCATTAGTGCAGGTGGTATGCATATCGGCGGAGATATCAGCGACTCAACAATCATGCAAGGAGATAATGCTCGCAAGATTGATGCAGGGATAAATATAGAAAAACTTGATGTCATTGTTCAAAATGTAATACGAAAATCACTACCGTACCCTGATGCCTTGGCTAAATACCTAAATAGCATCATTGCGTCGCATACTACGCTGCGTTTGCAGGGAATCCGAGCAGGTAGTCAGCCATTGAGTATCTCACTTGAGAAAGTGTATGTCTCGCTTTCAGCACAGGATAGACGTACCGGCGGATTTGCAGGGGAATCTGAGATTGAAAGGATTTCTGGAACACTTACAATTGATTCCGCACTTCGAAACTATCAGAGGTTGGTAATTATTGGTGATCCTGGTTGTGGAAAGACAACCCTGATTTCTTACCTTGGTTTGACTTATGCCCGAACACTTGCTGAAGAAAGGGATCTTGTTAGAGAGCGACTTAAATTGCAGGAGCATAAACACCTGCCTGTAATCTTACCGTTGCGGGATTTGGGGCATCATCTGAAAGAAAAGCATCCAAAGCCAGGTAAAGATGGTCCAATGCTTTTATTAGATTATTTGTACGAATACTACGAAGCCCAGCATATCCATTTGCCTGATGACTTTTTTGTTTCACATCTGGAAAATGGACAGGCTGTCCTTTTGTTAGATGGCATGGACGAAGTGGCAGATGCTACTCTTCGGCAGCGCATGGCACGTCTTATTGAGGTCTTTGCTAATCGGTATGAAAAATGTCGTTACGTTATAACAAGCCGCGAGGTTGGATATGATGGTGCCTCTCGTATCGGAGCGAATTTTGGGCTGGTAAAAGTACGTGATTTTACTTCACGTGAAGTGCGCCAATTTTTGCGAGATTGGACACGTGTAGTAGAAGTAACTTTAGCACGTAGTGATGCACCTGAGATTTTGCATGTGGCTGATGACCAATCCGAAAAGCTCATAAAGGCGATCGAAAGTAACCCGCGTGTAGCGGATTTGGCTGTAAATCCTCTTTTGTTAACAGTAGTCGCATTGGTACATCGGTATCGTGCCCAATTACCTGAGCGCCGCTCAGAATTATATGAAGAAGCAGTAGAAGTTCTACTTGGACATTGGGATGCAGCAAAAGGATTGGATACGGATTTTACCTTGTTAGGTGGGCGAATGTTAGATGGAGGCGATCGTCGTAGTCTCCTCGAGCCAGTTGCATTCTGGTTGCATGAAAACAGAAAACGGGAATTGGAACGAGATGATCTACGTGAGATCTTGTTACCAAAATTTATTAATATGATGAGCGGCGATAATGTCTATGCGTCTAAAGCACTCAATGCGTTCCTTTCGCTAATCAATGAACGTAGCGGTTTGTTAGTTGAGCGGGGGGTCGGGGTGTACGGTTTTGCGCATTTAACCTTTCAGGAATATTTGGCAGCACGTGTGCTGGCGGAGCGAGATGATTCCATCAATTACTCAATTAAAGTCTTGCCTGATGCATGGTGGCGTGAAGTGCTGTTGTTGGAAGCAGGTTATTTGAGTAATCAAGGCACGCGACGAGTGAGTTCGCTTATCCGTGCGATCATGGATGCAGATACGGATGTTGAGCCGGAACCCCATCATAATCTTTTATTGGCCGCTGAATGTCTTTTTGACGTAGGTGCTGCGAGAGTGGAAGGCGATCTTCTGGGTGATGCGCAAAGGCGCTTAAAATTACAGGCGGATGCCCCTTTAAAGAAGGGAGATAAAACTTCCGTGCTCGCCAAGATTGTTGCCAGTAATGCACTCGCACGTATTGAAAGCAGGCAGGTGGTATCATCTTTCTGGAAACCACCATACGGCGAACCGCAATGGGTGAATATTCCAGAGGGTAATTTCTGGATGGGGAGAAGGGATAATTTAGTACAAATATATTTGCCTCAATACCAGATATCTCGGGTGCCAATTACCAATGCGCAATATGCTTATTATGTTAATGATACTGGTGGTGAATTTCCTGAACATTGGCGAGGTGGTAATATACCTGCTGGGTTGGAAAACCATCCTGTAACGTATGTGTCTTGGTTTGACGCCTTTTTATATTGCAAATGGCTAAGTGAAAAAGTTCAAAAAGAAATTAATTTACCCAGTGAAGCAGAGTGGGAAAAAGCGGCCAGAGGTGATAAAGATAAAAGAACATATCCTTGGGGCGATGAATGGCGGGATCTGCACTGCAACAGCAATGAACTGGGACTAGATGACACCACCCCGGTGGGGTTGTTTTTAAACGGCAGCAGCCTGTATGGTGTGCTTGATATGAGTGGAAATGTGTGGGAATGGACACGAACTAATTACATTACTCGAGAGGATGATTTATTTTCTTTGGATCGTCGTGTGATTCGAGGTGGCTCATTTAGCGCTCGATCTGAGTTTATGAGTTGCGCTGCTCGACGTAGATATTATCCTTCTATTGGCGGATTTAGAAGTTCGGGTTTTCGAGTTGTGATATCATCGCAAAATGAAGGGTGAATTGATTATGGTTTTGCTTGGTGTTGCACTTGTATCTTATATTAAGAAGTAAATGCCATTGAAAATAAAATAATTAATGAAAAAGAAGGGGGTTAATGCCACAGATTTAATGAGGAATGGCAATATTGCGTATGGTACAGCTTTGCGTTTATCTAAAGGTGAAGGAGACGGGATTACATTTGAAGTGTTGGAATCACTTTGCAAATTATTTGAAGTGAATGTAAAAGATATTTTGGAATACATTCCTGAGGTTAAAAAATAATTTAAAATATCTCCGATAATGTAAAATCATTATTCTCAGATTCTCATAAATAGTCTATACTTAACTTTAAAGCCCCGCAGGACTGGCATCCTACGAGGCTAATGCACTACGCGATTCGGGCGCGTAGCGGATAGGGAGATCATACTATAAATCCTACCGCCTGCGCAAATTCCATTGCGTGGGCGGTTGTTTTTTGGGAGACCCTTAATGACTGCGAAAGAAAAATATTCTCTGGTATGGAAAGAATGCAGCCAAGGTTCTGACCTTGCACGTCGTTTTTATGTACCAGAATTTACCGGCTTTCTGCCTTTTTTCATTTGGGGCGCAGATCTTGAAAAAATGGAGCAGGGTGGGCAAGTCGAGCTACATGAACAACAGTTGCTTAAAGGAATTCTTTATGGCTTGTACGAGTATGATAATTCTCCTAAACCTTGGCACGATTTAAAAAGCAGACAGACTCTTATGCACCTTTTGGATATCTTAGGAAAAGGTTTCGGCTTCAAAGACCCTGAAAAAATGATTCTTGATACGGCTGCCAATGTTAGAGAGCTGAATGGTAATGAAGCAAGTTTCAAGATGTTGGAGAGCGGCACAAAGCTTCTTTCTGGTTCTTCAAAAATAAAAAGCGATTGTATTTTAGATCTATGGAACATTGCGGTTGACGATGGAGATGAAGACGGCGACACACTGACCGAATCGCAGGAAGGGATTTTGGGGCATATCCTCCTGCTTATGAAGGATATCAATTTTCAGGATATCCATCCGAAATTACGCGAAATCATTCCTTTTCTCGGTGCCTATGCATCCGTGCTCCTTAAGCGTCCTGGAGGATTCCTAGAATATTTTGTTGACTTTATCCTTCCCAATGTGAGAAACAAGGTATTGATAGAGAAAATAAATGAAGTTTTTCGCAATCCCCAAAAGGCATCCCTTTTACCTATCGAAAAACTCTTGCAATGAGATAGTTTGACGGTTCCATGATGAATTCAACCTGGAAAAAATACCTGCTCTACGCAACTTACACCCTCCTTGCCAGCGGACTTCTCTACGGTTTGCTGCAACTCATCCTCTCAGGATACGCCGTAGACTGGACAGGTTTTCAAACCAAAACCCTGTGGGATTGGATGGATTTGCTTATTATCCCAATCGTTTTAGCATTTGGTGCATTTTTCTTAAATCGTTCTGAGCGAGCATTGGAACGTGAAATTGCACAAGATCGACAAGAAGAAACTGCATTGCAGACATATCTTGATCGAATTTCTGAATTGCTACTTCAGAAAGACGATGGAGATGAAAATCGAAAGATAATACGGATACGAACATTGTCTATAATGCGTGCTCTTAATTCAGAGCGAACAAATCTGGTGATTCAGTTTCTTCGAGAAGCAAATCTTATAACGGATGAACAGTCTATTTTTTGTAAAACAAATTTTTCTGGAATAAATTTAAGTGGATTGGATTTTAAAAATGTGGTTTTATCAAAATCGGATTTTTACAAGACGGATTTTGGCAAGCGATCCATATTAATAGGTGTGAATTTAGAAAAAGCAAATCTTTGCGGCGCAAAATTGCCATACGCATATATGCATTCAGCAAATTTACATGATGCTTTACTTGAAGACGCAAACATGGAAAGAGTTACTTTACCTAATGCAAATCTGCAACAAGTGTATCTAAAGGGTGCAAATTTAAGAGAAGCATATCTTCGCGGTGCCAACCTTCAAAATGCAAACTTAGAGAGCGCAAATCTTAAAGGTGCAACACTGGCAGACACCAATCTCGCAGGGGCAAACCTCAAAGGAGCCAAAGTCACCCCTGAACAACTTGCTCAAGCCAAATCTCTCAAAGGGACCATCATGCCCGATGGGACAGTTCACGAGTAGAATCGACACATTACTTTAGCTTTAGGAGCCCTCCCTTGTTCGAGCAAACTTTCAAAAACATTGACGATAAATTGTGGAAAGACGCGGGCTGTTCCAGTGAGTTGGATTATGTGGAGCAGACTTCGTGGATTCTGTTCCTGAAATATTTGGATGATCTCGAAAAGGATAAGCAGGATGCGGCGGAGCTTTCGGGTAAGACCTACTCCCCTATCATCGATAAGAAGTTCAAGTGGGATGTGTGGGCTGCGCCGAAGAATGGTGATGGCAAGCTCGACCATCACAAAGCAATGACAGGCGATGACCTGATCGAGTTCGTGGACGGCAAGTTGTTCCCGTACCTGCGCAAGTTCAAGAGCACGGCGGAGCATCCCGACACGATCGATTACAAGATCGGTGAGATCTTCGGCGAGTTGAAGAACAAGATCCAAAGCGGGTACAACCTGCGCGAGATCATCAACCTGGTGGATGAATTGCGCTTCCGCTCATCGAAGGAAAAGCATGAGATGAGCGCCCTGTACGAGGATAAGATCAAGAACATGGGCAATGCGGGGCGCAATGGCGGGGAGTATTACACGCCGCGTCCGTTGATCCAAGCCATCGTGAAGGTGGTGAACCCGAAGATCGGCGAGACGGTGTACGATGGCGCGGTCGGTTCGGCGGGATTCCTCGTCGAGGCGTTTGAATTTATGAGGGGGCAACCAGGCATCGGCACGAAAGAGGCGAGAATCCTTCAGGAGAAAACCTTCTTCGGCAAGGAGAAGAAGTCGCTGGCGTATATCATCGGCATTATGAATATGATCCTGCATGGCATTGAAGCGCCGAACATTTTGCACACCAATACGCTGGCGGAAAATATTTCAGACATTCAGGAGCGCGACCGCTACAACGTGGTGCTGGCAAACCCGCCTTTCGGCGGCAAGGAACGCGCCGAGGTGCAGGGGAATTTCCCCATCAAAACGGGCGAGACGGCGTTTTTGTTTTTGCAGCACTTCATCAAGATTTTGAAGGCGGGCGGGCGCGCGGGCGTGGTGATCAAGAATACGTTTCTTTCGAATACCGATAACGTATCGGTGAGCCTGCGCAAGACCCTGCTCGAAACCTGCAACCTGCACACCGTGCTCGACCTGCCCGGCGGGACGTTCACCGGCGCGGGCGTGAAGACGGTGGTGTTGTTTTTTGAGAAGGGCAAGCCCACCAAAAAGATTTGGTATTACCAGTTGAATTTGGAGCGCAACCTCGGCAAGACCAACCCGCTCAACGAAAAGGATCTGGATGATTTTCTGACCTTGCAAAAGTCCAAAGCGGATTCAGAGAACTCGTGGACGGTGGACATTGCCGATGTAATTGGGCGAGGAGACCTCGCCCCTACGTATGACCTTTCGGTAAAGAATCCACACCGCAAAACGGATACGACCCTGCGAGCGCCTGCCGCCATCCTCGCGGAGATGAAGTCGCTCGATGAAGAGAGCGCGGCGATTTTGGAAAAGATTCAGGGGATGGTATGAAGAAGTTGCAAGTTGAAGGCTGGAAAGTTGAAAAGTTGGGTGATGTCGTTGAGTTTCAACGTGGCTTGACCTACTCAAAGAAGGATGAGGTAGCCGAGTCGTCAAATGTTGTTTTACGAGCCAACAATGTTGACCTAAATACCAATACGCTTGATTTTACTGAATTGAAATACATCAAGGAAAGTATTGAAATCCCAAAAGAAAAAATTGTTACCAAAGGCTCTTTGATTATATGTACCGCAAGTGGAAGTAAAAGCCATTTAGGCAAGGTTGCTCTAATTGATGATAATTATGGCTACGCATTTGGTGGTTTCATGGGGCAAATTACTCCAAAACAAAACTTGGACTCAAAGTTTCTTTTTTACCGAATGATTTCTGATGAGTACAAAGACTTTATCAGCAAACTATCTGACGGCGCAAATATAAATAATTTACGTTTCAACGATTTAGCCGAGTTTGAAATCCCCATCCCTCACCTCCCCGAACAACAGCGGATCGTCTCTCTGCTGGACGAGACCTTCGCAGGGCTGGCGCAAGTCCACGCCAACGCCGAGCGGAATCTGGTCAACGCACGGGAGGTGTTTGAGGCGGCAGTTGAAGAAACTTTTGAAGGCAAGGCAAACAAGAAGTGGCAAGAAAAAAACTTTGGGGATATGTTTGACATTAAGCACGGTTTTGCATTCAAAAGCCAGTATTTCTCAAACAAGGGTAAGTACGTTGTATTGACGCCAGGAAATTTTTACGAAGAAGGCGGTTACCGCGATAGAGGCGAAAAGACAAAGTACTACAAAGGCGAAATACCAAAAGACTACATCCTAAATGAAGGTGACTTGTTGATAGCCATGACAGAACAAGCAGCAGGTCTCTTAGGAAGTCCTATTATTGTTCCCGAACCAGACAAGTTTCTACACAATCAACGTCTTGGTCTCATTATTTATAGAAACAAAGACGAAATAGACGCCAGATATTTGTTTCATTTATTCAACACAAAACGCATACGGCATCTAATTCACGAAAGTGCAAGCGGTGTAAAAGTAAGGCATACATCACCAACAAAAGTTATGATGTTGAATGCACATATTCCTCCACTCGAAGAACAACGCGCCATCGTCAAACGTCTCGACGCGCTGGCGGCGGAAACGTCCCGTCTGGAGGCGGTGTACCAGTCCAAGCTCGAGGCGGTGGAAGAATTGCGCAAGTCCGTGCTGGGGAAGGCGTTTGAGGGAGAGTTGTAGAGATGAAAGCGCCTTTGCCCCCAAAATTATATAAATATCAATCTTTCAATGAATATTCTCTCAACAACTTACGGAGAGGGGCTTTTTGGTTTTCAAAGCCAGAGAATTTCAACGATCCTTTTGATTGCAATATTAACTTTCAACTTGGAGATGTAACAGAAGAAAACTTGGAATTGCTTTTCACCTCCCTTAGAGAAGAAGCTCCCAATAAAGAAGATTTTGACAGAATTTATCATTCCGATGGCAGGGTTACAAAATTATTCAAGGATAAAGTTTTAGAGGGTTCTCGAAATGCAACAGTGTTATTGTTGGAAAGGAAATTTTCAGTTTTAGGAGTTACCTGCTTTTCTGAGATAAATGATGACATCCTTATGTGGTCGCATTACACCTCATCTCATCAGGGCTTTTGTCTAGAGTTTGATACAACAAAATTCCCTTTCATGAGAACGGACAAGCCAGATAAAGATAATGCAATAGAAAAGGTTGATTATTGTGATACATATCCAGTAATGAGTCTTAAGGGAATAGCGTTAAATCAGTTACCTTATTTTTCTCAAAATTTGCTGGCTACAAAGTCTTCTCATTGGGCTTACGAAAGAGAATGGCGTTTGTTTTCGAGGCGTGGAAATGCTGAACTTGATTACGATAAAGCGGCTCTTACTGGGGTTTATTTGGGTTGTAGAATCACAGAAGAAAATAAAGAAATTATTAAGTCAATTCTTGGAAATTCAATCCCAATTTACGAAATGCAAAGGTCAACGACTGAGTTTAAAGTTATAGCGAGGGAATCTAAATGAATGAAGCTGAAACCAGAGCCGAACTGATCGACCCTAAACTTCAAGCCGCAGGCTGGGGTGTGCTTGAAGGCACCAAAGTCCGCCGTGAATATCACATCACTGCTGGGCGCATTCAGGCGGGCGGGCGCGGCAAACCCACCATCGCCGATTACATCCTCGTCTACAAGAACCGTCCGCTGGCAGTGGTCGAAGCCAAGAGCAACGAATATGGCGTTGGCGAAGGCGTCGGTCAGGCAAAAGAGTACGCCCAAAAACTCAACATCCGCTACACCTACGCCACCAACGGCAAAGAGATCTACGAGATCGACATGCAAGGCGGCGAAGGCAAAGTCAGCGCCTTCCCCACCCCCGAAGAACTCTGGCAGCGCACCTTCAACGTCCGCAACGAATGGCAGGAACGCTTCATCCCCGTCCCCTTTGAAGACATCAGCGGCACCAAGCCTCCGCGCTACTATCAAGAGATCGCCGTCGACAAAGCCCTCGAAGCCATCTCCCAAGATAAAAACCGCATCCTCTTGACTCTCGCCACCGGAACCGGCAAAACCACCATCGCCTTTCACATCGTCTGGAAGTTATTTGCCACACGCTGGAACTTAAAACGCGACGCCTCACGCCGCCCCCGAGTCCTGTTTCTGGCAGACCGAAACATTCTCGCCGACCAAGCCTTTTCTGAATTCACCCGCTACAACGCCTTCCCCGAAGACGCACTCGTGCGCATCAAACCCGATGGCATCCGCAAAAATGGACGCGTCCCAACAAATGGTAGCGTCTTCTTCACCATCTTCCAAACATTCATGTCGGGTCCAAACGACACCCCGTATTTTGGTGAATACCCTAAAGACTTTTTCGATTTCATCATCATCGATGAGTGTCACCGCGGCGGCGCCAATGACGAATCCACATGGCGAGACATCCTCAACTATTTCTCTCCCGCTGTGCAGCTCGGTCTCACCGCCACCCCCAAGCGTGATGAGAACGTGGATACCTACAAATACTTTGGCGAACCTGTCTACATTTATTCGCTCAAACAGGGCATCAATGACGGCTTTCTAACACCCTACAAAGTTCGCCGCATCCAAACCACGCTTGATGAATACGTCTACACCGACGAAGACACCGTCCTCGAAGGCGACATCGAAGCGGGCAAGGTTTATACAGAGTCCGATTTCAACCGCATCATCGAGATCGAAGCCCGCGAACGCAAACGCGTCGAACTCTTCATGGATGAAATTTACCAGGACGAAAAAGCCCTGGTCTTCTGCGCCACCCAAGACCACGCCGCCGCAGCTCGTAACCTGATCAACCAGGTCAAGACCAATCCCGACCCGATGTACTGCGTCCGTGTCACCGCCAACGATGGCGAACTGGGCGAAGAATACCTGCGTCAATTCCAGGACAACGAACGCACCATACCCACCATCCTAACCACCTCCCAAAAACTCTCCACCGGGGTCGACGCTCGCAACGTCCGCGCCATTGTGCTCATGCGCCCGGTCAACTCCATGATCGAATTCAAACAGATCATCGGTCGCGGCACCCGTCTCTTCGACGGCAAAGACTACTTCACCATTTACGACTTCGTCGGTGCTTATCATCACTTCGCGGACCCCGAATGGGATGGCGAACCCGAAGAGCCCGTCATTGATAATCCACGCCCCAGACCACAACCTCCACTCGGCGGTGATGGCGGAACGATCGTAGATCCTCCACCTCCCAGAGTGAAAACCAAAATCAAATTGCGCGACGGCAAAGAGCGTCAGATTACCCACATGGCATCCACCATGTTCTACGACGCTGACGGAAAACCACTCAC
>Ga0209573_1001829_pt1 | contig 30192 bp, 48 predicted proteins | sample TNRBio252014_DNA_FD_185870 | JGI IMG/M metagenome (GOLD analysis project Ga0209573, IMG submission 185870) | Wastewater treatment Type I Accumulibacter community from EBPR Bioreactor in Madison, WI, USA - TNR Reactor_6/25/2014_ DNA (SPAdes)... | ecosystem: Engineered > Bioreactor > EBPR >...
CGCTCCGCTACGCTGCGCGGGGGATTCTCCCCTCGCAACAACAGGGCAGCGCTGCTCCGCTGCAATTGTAGTGATCGACGCAGCTTAAACTCGGACAATATCTGTCTTGACAACGGGGTCCAGTTCAGGGGGTCATGCCGGAATCTTTCGACTTCAAGAAACACTATCAGCAACTGTGAGGGGGCGCGTTAAATGGCACGGGGGCGGATTTGATGCGGGAAGGGGCGAAAGGGCGCGAAGGCCCGCGGATAAAGGGTTTGCGGGGCGCGGCCGGTAAAAAACGGCCGGAAGGGTCGTTGTCACAAAAATGGGCCTGACGGCCCTTTTTTTTGCAACTCCTGGTTACTTTCCGGGCGGATTCAGGGCACGCTTGGTGTTGAAGACGAAGCGCGTCAGCAACTCCAGGTCGGCGTCGGCGATGGCCTGGATATTCTCGGCCTCGCGGCCGTAGAACATGCGGCGAAGGGCGCCCCAGACGTCGATCGCCAGGGTCACCGTCTGCTGGCGGGTATAGGCGTCGCCGAGCAGCTTCTCGGCGGCGACGATGCAGCGGGCGACCAGCGCCGTCGTTCCCGGATCGGGCTCCAAACCGCCCCATTCCGGCCCCCCTCTATATGTATACAGCGGCGCGGACGATTGCTGTGCCTGGTCAGGGAAATTGTTGGTCGTGACTACAGGGATTTCGAACGACCCGTCATCAGGCCACTCGCTAACTGACTGAACGGGCTTACCAAGAGAAAAACCTCCGGATTCTCTCTGGTTAATCAAAGCCCGAATATCTTCTGTTGGAATGTATTTTTTTGTTACACCAGCCCTTCCTCGGCTCCGCTCTTCAATATATGGAAGATCGAGGTTCTTAGCGAGCTTATCCCACCCCTGTCGACTGGTCGGAAAACCAGGCAATTTAAGAGCGGCAAGATCGCTGCACGAATAAGCAAGTGCGTTGCTTATTGTTGGCTTTGGTTGCACTTTATTTTTACCATATAAAACAGCTAGTTAGAAGACGCACAAAAAATTTACGCCTTCCACAATAAGCAACCGTTGACTATGGTTGCTCATGTGGCTTATTCTTCGTCTTGTCAATTACTAACGACCCAACTGACATGGCGAAAAAACCCACCGCTCCGCAAGACTGGACCCGGGAGTACATCAAGTACCGAATCCGCGAGGTGTTCGGCTCGATGGCGGCCATGGCCCGCTGCTACGGGCTGCACCCCTCGGTGATCAAGCGCGCGCTCGGCGTGCCGTATCCCAAGGTCGACCGGGTGATCGCGATGGCGCTCCGGGAAGACCCGGCGACGATCTGGCCGTCGCGTTACCACCGCGACGTTCCGGCAGGCAACCCGCGCCTGTGGAGACGCTGGATCAACGTCAAGAGTACCACGGACGAGGACGGCGAGACCGTCAATCCGGGGGCGGCCGACTGACATGCGGCCCCTGCCCGATACGGCCTCCGGCGACCTGTTTTGCGGCGCCGGCCCTCACCCCAGGCCCCTCTCCCAGGGGGCGAGGGGAGTGGAAGAGCGGCCCGGCGCGCTGGGCTGCCAGGTGGAAATCGCCGCGCGCATGGCGGTGGCCATGGAGCAGGCGCGCGAGCGCGGCCTGACGCGCGAACGCATCGCCGAACGAATGAGCGCGCTGCTCGGCGAAAAGATCAGCAAGGAAACCCTGGACGGCTACGTGGCGCCGTCGCACCGCGACCGGGAAATCCCGTTCAAGCGGGCGATGGCGTTCGACGCGGCGCTCGGGGAAGACGTGCTATTGGGGCTGTTCGCCGAGAAGCGCGGCGGGCGGCAAGTGGTGAGCGCGGACGATGCCGACCTGCTGGCCTGGGCGCGGCTGCACCACGAAGAACGCCGGCTGGCGGCGCGCAAGAAGGCGCTGGAGGCGGTGCTGGACCAACGAAGGAGATGAGCATGGGACGCAGATCAAGCATCAACAGCCTGCCGGCCGAGGTGCGCGCCGAAATCGACGCGCGACTGGTCGACAACGGATTCGCCGGCTACACGCCCTTTGCCGACGAGCTGCGGCACCGCGGATTCGATGTCAGCAAGAGCGCGCTGCAGCGCTACGGCGCGGTGCTGGAGAAGCGCCGGCAGATGATCCGGGCGGCGGCGGAAATCAGCGCCGCCGGGGTCGACGCCGACATCACCGCCGAATTGTGCGGCGACGCCACGCTGGTGGTGGTGGACCGGGCCTACGGGCGGGCGCGGCTGGTCAGCGTGCCGCTGCCGGCCGCCGAGGTGATCCAGGCGCTGAAGAGGATGGGGAAATGAGTGAAATCAATCCCGCGGCGGGCGAACCCCGAGCGGAGCGCCCAGAACCTCCTCAAGCATATCCAGCGCATCGTCGATACCGTCAGCGTATCGAGACCAGGATTCGGCAGCTTGATGAGGCGACCCGAGCAGCAGCCATGATCGCCGGAATTCCTCCGCGAACCGTTTGTGATCGGGATGAGTGCGCACCATGAAAACCCATTATTCCTGCGCCGATCTGGCCGCGCTGCGGCTGCCGGATTTCCCGACAACCAGACAAGGCTTCGAACTTGTTGTCGCCCGTGAAACCTGGTCCTTCGTCGAGGAAAAATCCCGCGGCCGGGGCGGCATCAAGCGCCTCTACGCCCCGCCACCCGCCGTCCTCAAGAAAATCCGCGCCCAGGAAGCGCTGTTCGACCGCGTCGACAACCCTCGCGGCATGACCCTGGTCATGAACCTGGCGACCGAGGCGCTGCGGCGCCTCGAAGAGGAGGATGCGCAGGCGCTGGCCGACCGCCAGCAGCGCGCCGAGGCCTTCCTGCAGACGGCGGCCGTGCTTTCCGGCCATGAGGCCCTGTCGCTCAAGGCGCACTGCGAAATCGCGAAATTGTGGGCGCTGTGGTGCAAGAAAAACCAGCCGATCAAGCGCTCGCACGCCTTTCCCGCCTTCGCGGCGGCCTGGGCGCGCGGCGAAGTGCCGGCCGACAAGGCGATCCGCACCGCCTACCCGGAATTTTCGGCGCGTTCGCTGATCCGCTGGGTCACGCGTTACGAGCGCGGCGATTACGGGGCGCTGATCGACCGGCGTAACGGTTCCGGCCTGAAGGGCAAGACGGTTTTTTCGGTGACGCCGCTGCTGGCGGCCTACGCCAAGAAAATCCTGATCGAGCGGCCCGGCATCACGACGGAAAACCTGCACGCCCTGCTGGCCACGTCCGCAATCGACGCCACCAGCGGCGAAGTGCTGTTCGAGGCGCCCAGCTACCACCAGTGCTACCGCTTCCAGAAGGCGTGGATCGCCGAAAACAGCGAGCTCTACCTGCAGCAAACCAACCCGGACGCCTGGAAGAACCGCGCCATGGTGGCCTACGGCAACGCCAGCGAGGACGTGCTGCGCCTCAACCAGCGCTGGGAAATGGACGCGACCCCGGCCGACTGGCTGCTGCTGGACCCGGACGGCAAGAAGCGGCGCTACACCGTAAGCTGCGTCATCGACAACTACTGCCGGCGCTCGCTGGTCGTCGTGGCGCCGACGCCGAAGACGCAAACGCACTGCTACGCGCTGCGCCTGGCGCTGCTGGCGTGGGGCGTGCCGGAACAGATCGTCACCGACAACGGCGCCGACTACCAGGCCGACCATTTCCAGCGGGTGCTGGGAGCGCTGGGCATCGAGCAGCGCACCACGGCGCCGTTCTCGGGCGAGGAAAAGCCGCACATCGAGCGCTTCATCGGCACGCTCAACCATTCGATCCTCGAGCTGCTGCCCAACTTCGCCGGCCACAACGTCGCCGAGCGCAAGGCCATCGAGGCGCGCCGCTCCTTTGCCGAGCGCCTGGCGAGGAAGGGCGAGATCGTCGATTTCGCCGACGTGGTCGACGGCTCGTGCACCGGCGAATTCCTGCAGGCGCGCATCAACGAATGGCTGGCGGGCATCTACGAGCAGCGCGAGCACGGCGGCCTGAACGGCGCCAGCCCCTTCCGGCGCGCCGCCGCCTGGACCGGCGAGGTCCGCCGCATCCGCGACGAGCGCGCCCTCGACCTCCTGCTGGCGCGGCCCGCCGGCAACGACGGACGGCGCACGGCGCAGAAGAAGGGCCTCCTGATCGACGGCGCCTGGTTCGTCCATCCCGAACTGGCGCGGATCGACGCCGGCAACGAAGTCGACGTGTTCGAGACCGAGGATCTCGGGCGCATCGTCGTCCATCACGAAAACACATTCCTCTGCATCGCCGAATGCCCGGAGCGCACCGGCGCCAGCCGCGCCGAGATCGCCGCGCTGGCCGCCGCCGTGCAGAAGGAAAAACTCAAGGAAGCCCGGAAGAAGCTCAAGGAAGAAACGCGCGGCAGCCCGGACATCGACGACCTGCTCGGCCGCCACCTGCGCGAGAAGGCCGCCGCCGCCGGCAAGCTGGTGCTGCCCGGCTTCGACCATGTCACGCACACGAGCCACGGCCTGGAACAGGCCCGCCGCGCCGCGCGCGCCCTGGATGGCGCCGCGCAGGGGACCGGCCACATGGTGATCGGCGGTGTCGTCATGCCGGTTTCCGGCCTGCCGAAAGCCACGGTCACGACCTTGCCGGCTCCGGCCGCGAAGCCGCGCTCGGAGCGCAGCGCCGCGGAAAACCATGCCGAATGGAGCGAACTCAAGCGCCGGCAGGAGGCCGGCGAAACCCTCTCGACCCTCGACGCCAACTTCGTGCAGCGCTGGCCGGGGAGCAACCAGGGGCGCGCGTATCTGAAGCGCGCCGGGTGAAGATCGTGGATCGTTGGTCGTGGATCGAAGCACCAACCACGAACAACCAACCACGAACAAAAAGGCCGCGGCCTGGTGACACAGGCGGCGGCCGGATGCAGCAAACCACTACTACATGGAGATTGAATGATGTCGCAAATCGCCGCGATTTACAACCTGGAACTGGTCCGCACCGCCGCCGAGCGGCTCAAAAACCGCACCGCCGGCCTGCCCGGAATCGCCGCGCTGTACGGCCCGGCCGGGTACGGCAAGACCACCGCCGCGCTGGCCATCGCCAACGAAAACCGCGCCTATTTCGTGCAGATGCGCAGCGCCTGGGGCCGCAAGGCCCTGCTCGAAAAGGTGTTGATCGAGATGGGCGCCCAGCCGCACGGCACCATCCCGCAGCTGCTCGACCAGGTGTGCGAGCAGCTGGCCACCAGCAACCGCATGCTGATGATCGACGAGTTCGACTACTGCGTGCGCGGCGACAGCCTGGTCGAGCTGGTGCGCGACATCTACGAAGGCAGCCAGAGCACCCTGCTGCTGCTCGGCGAGGAAATGCTGCCGCAGAAGCTCAAGCGCTGGGAGCGCTTCCACGGCCGCGTGCTGTCGTGGATCCCCGCGCAGCCCGTCAGCCTGGCCGACGTCCGCGTCCTGGCGCCGATCTACTGCCCCGGCGTGCGCATCGCCGACGACCTGCTCGACCACCTGGTCAAGCTCGCCAGCGGCAGCGTGCGCCGCGTCTCGGTCAATCTCGCGTCCATCTTCGAGACCGCCAGCCTCGAAGGCTGGGACAGCGTAGACCTCGCTACCTGGGGCGAGCGGCCGCTCTATACCGGCGATGCGCCGCGGAGGAGCGTGTGATGGCACATGTGCGCATCGCTTCAACCTTCATCATCAGCCTGAAAAACGACGACGGAGGCAACGATGCCGCGTAAGCCCGTCACCGAATACGCCGGCGGCAAAGGCCCGCGCCAGCTGGTCTGGGAGGCGATCCGCGCCCGCGGCGACGGCGAGTGGACGCGTTACCAGATCGCCCGCGCCGCCAACGTCGCGGACAACACCGTAACGACCTATTGCCAGGCGCTGGAGAAGGCCGGCATCGTCGCCATCGTCCTCCGCACGAAGATCAGCAACGTCGCCACCGAAACCGGCTACCGGCTGCAGCGCGACGAAGGCCTCGAAGCCCCGCGCCTCAAGCGCGACGGCAGCCGCGTCACCCAGGGGCTCGGCCAGGAGCAGATGTGGCGCGCGCTGCGCATGCTGCCGGGCGACCTCAACGCCCGCGAACTGGCGGCGCACGCCAGCACCGCGGCCGTGCCGGTGGCCCTCGCGGCGGCCGAGCACTACCTCGGCTGGCTGTATGCCGCCGGCTACCTGATCCGCACCCGCGCCGGCAAGGGGCTGGGCAAGCGGGGACAAGGCGCGACCGCCCGCTACCGGCTCGACCCCGTGCGCAACACCGGCCCCCGGCCGCCGATGATCTGCCGCGCCAAGGTCGTCTATGACCCGAACGAAGACGCCGTCGTCTGGGCGCCGCTGGTCACCGACGAGGATGCGATCCATGCTTGATCCAGCCACCAGGGAACTGGCGCTGCGCCTGCTCGTCGCCGCCGTCGCCGCCGACAAGAAGGGCAAGGCCGGCGTCGCCGCCCGTCTCGGCGCCGGCTGCAGCCGCTCGCTGCTCGCCCGCGTGCTCAGCCCGAACGACGAGGCCGGCATGTCCGACAAGCTCGCCCGGCGCGTGATCGACGCCTACCACGTCATCCGCGCCTGCCCGGCCACGGACGGCGAGATGCCGATCAGCGAATGCCGGCGCATCGCCCTCGGGCACGCGCCCACCCACAACCCGCTCGCCATGCGGATCTGGAAAACCTGCCAGACCTGCCCCCACAAACCTGCCAAAGGAGCCAAGCCATGAACCCGTCCGTCATCCGCAGCAACCGCCGCAACCCCACCCACGCCGAATGGCGCGAGGCCGAAGCGCGGCGCGCCGTCGCCCGCGCCGAAATCGACGCGCGGCTGGATGCCGTGCGCTACGTCTGCCACGACCTCTCCGACCGCTCGGTCATCGTCGCCAGCGTCGATCTGCGGATCGGCGAGCCCGGCAAGCCGCTGATCCGCGTCGAAGCCCGCCCGCGTCTGCACGTGATCTTCGCCGGCGAATGCAGCAGCGGCCGGCACTGGGACGCGGACGCCGGGTGCGCCGTGCACGACTTCCGCGCGCCGTGGCACGGGTGCGAGATCGCGTGGAGCGAGGTGGAGCCCCGGAGCGTCGGACGAGGGTCCCCCGCAGGGGGATCGGCCAGCGCAGTGGGCGCCCCGACCCCGGCCGGGGCGCCGTATCCCCCTCCGCGGTCGCATCCCACTGCGTGGGGCCCTGCTCCGCGCTCCGGGGGCGCGCAATGATCCGCCGCGCCCGCGTCATCGGCGCCCGCGTCGCCGACACCTGGGATCTCGTCAGCCGCCTCGGCTTTCCCGTCCGCCAGGCGTGGCGGATCGCCGGGAGGTGGCAGTCATGACCGCGGCCGTCACCGCCGACAGCCACACCGGCCGCGTCCTGCTCGCGCTGCGCGCCTCCGGCGCGCTGGCGGCCGACGAGGCCGTGGAGCGCTGGGGCAAATCCGGCGCCGCAACGCTAGAGATGCACCGCCTGGCGCACGCCGGCGAGTGGGTCGTCAAGGCCGGCGCCGAATACCGCATCACCCCGGCAGGCCGCGCCGCCTGCCCGTTCCGCAACCCATTGGCCGCAAAACCGGCCGTTAAGGAGGTTTTTGAAATGCAGGGGAGAACCCGCGTTACCCGCCAGCAAGTGCTGGCCGCCATCGTCGCCGCCGGCCCGTCCGGCATGACCCGCCGCGAACTGATCGAGAAATTTGACGGCCTGGCCGCCGGGGGCGCGATCGAGATGCACATGAGCTCCCTCAACCGCGCCCAGCCGCCGCTCGTCTACAAGCCGCGCCCCGGCCTGCTGATCGACATCCGGCTCAAGCCGGCGGGCGGAGGCGCCGACGAACCGCTGGTCGCGGCGGTTCCTGAGTCCGAAGTGGCGAAGACCGCCCGCGATTACGCCGAGATGATCGGCTTCGACATCGAACCGTGCGCCGGCGCCGAGGAAATGGCCGCGGAAACCGCGTCGACCGCAGCCGCCGAGGAGGTGATGCCCGACACCGTCGACCGCGACGCCGAGTTGATCCGCCAGGCGAAGGAGATCGCCGATCTGCGGGAACGCATCGCCGGCATGGAGCGCGAGATCGCCGCCCGCGACGCCGTTACCCGCGCCAGCACCCGCTACGCCGTCGCCTTCCCGTACGATTTCCACGACACGATCGAGAGCGCGATCGCCCATGCGGCCGAGAGCTACGACAGCAGCAGCCTGCCCTACGCCGCCGTCATCGCCTGCACCCTGCTCGGCTCCATCGCCGTGCGCCCGACCTTCGTGCCGCTGGAGGGCGACCGCGAAGCGCGGAGCAGGGGCCCCTTTGGGGATGCGACCGCGGAGCGGGATGCAGCGCCCCGTGCGGTCGCTGGCGCCCACTGCGCTGGCCGATCCCCCTGCGGGGTCCCCTCGTCCGACGCTCCGGGGCGCACCTGATGCGCGGCCGCCACACCGTTGTATTCCGCACCCGTCCCGAGCGCGTCGGCGGCATCGCCGTCGGCGGCCAGGATCACCAGATCCTGCTCGCGCTGCGCGGCTGCGGGGGCATGACCAGCGACCAGATCTTCGTCCGCTTCGCCCACCCGTCGACCGCGCTGTGCCGTCTGGCGCGCGCCGGGCTGATCGTGCGGCCGGAGCGCGGCCATAAAGGAGAGACGGTCCGGCTGACCGAAGCCGGCCGCGAGCTGGTCCGCCCCGGCGGGCCGCTTTCCCGCAGCAAATCCCTCATCACCTATTGTCAGCTTTGAAAGGAGCGCACATGGCGCCGAAAACCCGCATCAAGTCCGCCGCTGCCGCGGTCGACGTCCCCCAGAACCGCGAATCCGCCGCCGCGGCCATCGCCGCGATCGGCATCGCCAGCCGCGAGCTCGAGCGCGTCCAGGCCGACATGAACGACGTGCTCGCCGCCGTCAAGGAGGAGCACGAGAAGGTCGCCGAGCCTTTGCGGCGAAAAATCGAGGCGCTCACCCACGGCCTGCAGATCTACGCCGACGCCAACCGGGCGATCCTGACCAACAACTACAAGGTCAAGACCGTGGCGCTCACCACCGGCGAGCTGATCTGGCGCATGAACCCGCCCTCGGTGCGCCTGTGCGACACCGAGGAGAACGTCATCGCCGCCTGCGAAGCCGCTGGCCACCGCGAATTCGTTCGCTACACCCCGGCGCTCAACCGCGACGCGATCAAGGCCGACCCCGATTCCGCCGCCGGCATCGCCGGCCTGCGCATCGGCCAGAGCGAGGCCTTTGTTGTCGTTCCGTTCGCGGCCGAACTGGCGGAGGTGGCGGCATGATGGCCCTGCGCAAAGCCCCAAAACGCGCGTGCGGCTTGGCCCATGAAGGCATCGCCGCCGCCTGGAGTGTGGGCGCGGCGGGTCACCAGGTCATCGTCGTCGCCGAGAGCACGGCCGCGCTGGCGGAAGTGTCCGCCCTGGTCGACCCCGAGCATCCGTTCGATCCGGCGTGGTGCGCCGCAGTCGCGGTGTTCCTGGCCGGGAACACGGAGGACGCGTGATGCATTGCACAACGACAGTAACCTCGCTCGCACAACCTGGAACAGTGTTTGTCGAAGTGGAAGGGCCGTATTACGACCGTGAGGGAAACATGGGGAGCGTCCATATCCGTGTCTCGGTCAGGGACCGCCGGAACGACAAAATCGAAGAAGAAGTGGAATTTTTTTTCGAGGCCGCCTCCGCAATGGTGATCGGCGAAGTTCTCTTGTCGATTGGGCGCGCCGCGCAGAAACTCATGGAGGACGCATCATGAGCCCGCTGCCCCGATGGGAAGTCAGGATGCGCGGCAACGCGCCGAAGTTTGCCGACATCATGCACCCCGGCTCCGCCGATTCGGCCGGCGCCATCGCCCGCGTGCCGCTGCGCGACGGATTCACGGCCACCAACCTGCGCGAGGCGCAGATGATCGCCGGCGCCCCGGCCATGCTCGCCGCCCTCAAACGCATCCGCGACCACAAGCCCGGCGTCCTGATCGCCGACCTGGTCAACGAGGCAATCCGCATCGCCGACCCGGAGGGCGACCGCGAAGCGCGGAGCAGGGGCCCCGCAGGGGATGCGACCGCGGAGCGGGATGCAGGCGCCCCCAGCGCGGTCGCCGGCATCCCCTGCGCTGGCCGATCCCCCTTCGGGGGCCCCTCGTCCGACGCTCCGGGGCGCCACTACTGACACGTCCAGCCCAGCGGCCCGTGGCGCACATAACGGCCGCAGCGGGCGGGGAAAAAGCAAAAGCCATCCGCGCCGGCTCCTTTCCCGGCAAATCGGCGCCCTGAGCCCGCACCCTTTCTCACCCACCAGGAGCACAACCATGAACCAATCCGAACTCATCCTCAAGACCGCGCAGATCTCCGGCGTCGCCCGGAAGGAGGTCGAGCACGTCCTCAAGACCGCCGGCGACGTCGTCGCCGCCGCGCTGACCGAGCAAGGCGAAGCCGTCCTCCCCGGCCTCGGCAAGCTCGTCGTCAACCTGCGCCAGGCCCACACCGGGCGCAACCCGCGCACCGGCGAGGCGATCGCCGTGCCGGCCCACAAGGTCGTCAAGTTCCGCCCGGCCGCGGCGCTCAAGGACGGCGTCGCGTTCTAGACGGTCGCCTCAAGCCCGCGTTACCGCGCGGGCTTCGGGAGACAGTCTTAACGGAGGAAATCATGGAAAAACTGAGTGAAACGATCCACTGGCACGTCGCCGACGACGTGCTGCCGAACGCCGAGGACACGGTGCTGCTGTGCCTGCCGGACGCCCCCATCGGCGAACGGGTGTGGCCGGGATACTACGACTACTACGGAGACCGGATATGGCTGCTCGCCGACGGCATGCCGGCGGGGCGGGTGACGCACTGGGCGCACTTTCCGGCCGGCCCGGAGGGCGTGCTCGGGAAGGGAGAGGTTAGTGGTTCGTTGCCCGTGGTTCGTGGTTCGAATCACGATCCACGATCAACGATTCACGGATTTTCGAGCCACGAGCCACGAGCCACGGCGCCCTTGCCCCCGAAGGACTGAGGGATGGACGCCATCAGGAAATCCAACCTGCGCGCCATCATCTTCGCGCTGGCCGGCAAGAAGGCCCTCGGATTGACCGAAGACGAGCGCCGCGCTATCCAGATGCAGGTCACCGGCAAGGCCAGCCTGTCCGACATGAGCGCGCTCGATATGGAAGACGTGGTCCACCACCTGCGCCGGCTGCAGAACGCGCAGCAGAGCGGGACGCGGCCGGCCAACCCGTGGGCCTTCGTCTTCCGCCTGCCGCCAGAGAAGCAGATCCCTTGCCGTAAAATCTACCGCCTCGCCCAGCGCATCGGCGCCGCGCAGAAGCCGCCGGTCGGAGCGATGTCGAAAAGGTACATGGAGGGCATCGCCGAACGCATGCTCGGCGCCGACACCGTCCTCGAATTCTGCGCCCCGGAGATCCTGCGCAAGGTGGTCCAGGCGCTCGAAATCCACTGCAAGCGGCTCGGCATCTGAGATGACCCCGTTGCTGCTCGCCGAACTCTCGCGCCTGCCGCTCTTCCCGCGCAGCGCGAGCGACCTGATCCGCGTCGCCGGCCCGGAAGCCGCGGCGGCGCTGATCGGCGCCTGGCCGGGGCAGCAGTTTCCCGTCCCGGCGGTCGTCGGCGGCGGCAACCCGGCCGGCGCCCGGCGCTGGGCGCAGCTCGCCGAAATCGTCGGCGAGGCCGCCGCCGCGCGCATCGTCCAGTGGTGCCCAGGCGCCGATCTGTACATCCCGTCGCTCAAGGAGGTGATCTGGTCGCGCGCCCAGGACGCCATCCGCGCCGACTTCGACCGCCTGACGACGGCCGGCGGCTACAGCGTGCGCGAGGCGGTGTTCGAGTTGGGTATCCAGTACGGCTGCAGCGGCAAAGCCATCGAGAACGCCATCGCCCGGCCGGACAACGTCCGGGGCGAGCCGGTGCAGGGGGTCTTGTTTTGACACGGCGGAGGGCTGGACGATGATCTGGACCGACGAAGCCATTGCCGAGCGCATCGCCCACGCCGCGAGCCTCGACGATGCGCGGCGGGTGCTCTACAGATTCCAGGACAGGCTGACTTTCGACCTGTTGGAAAGCCGGGGACAGACCACGGAAAGCCGGGGACAGACCACGGTTTTATCAGGCGAAAACCGTGGTCTGTCCCCGGTTTTCAAAACCGTGGTCTGTCCCCGGTTTTCTCCCCGGTTTTCCCGGTTTTCCCCCGGTTTTCCGGCAACCCTCCACTCTTTCCCCCCGCCGTCAGTAGCCCCACATTTTTTTACAACCAGAAGGAGAGAACATGAAATCCGCATTTTTTATTGCAATACTCGCAATTTCCTGCACGGCATTTGCCGGCGACCGCGGCGAATCCAGCCACGACAAGCGCAGCAAGAGCAAGCCCGATCGGCAACCTGCCAGCATGACGCAATCGGCCAGCGCTGCGGCTTCGGCCAGATCGACCTCGGTCGCCGGCGCATTCGCGACCGGCGGTGCGGGCGGGAACGCTCACGCTGCCGGCGGGAACGCCACGGCAACCGGCGGCCAGGTGGGCAACATCAGCGTCACAACCGGGGCCGGCGGCCTGTCCGGGCGCATGGTTCCTGACGTGTCAGCCACCTCGCCGATTACCTCCACGACCTGCCGGAACGGCATCACCGCAGGTGGCTCGGGCAACGGCTGGGGCGGACTGCTCGGGTTTTTCCAGGAAGACGACGCCTGCGAATGGCGCTTGCTGGAAGCCAACTACCGGGCTACAGGCGACACCGAGAAGGCCAACGCGATTCGCAACGGTATGACGGTGCAGCGCTGCCGGAAGCTGTCTGATGACGAGCGCGCGGCGTTCGGCGATCTGTGCCCGACCTCGCCGGCTAAACCGGAAGTGAATCCGGCGTTTGCTTCGGCGGGGTAAAACCGGGGACCAGCCACGGTTTTCTCAGGCGGAAAACCGTGGTCTGTCCCATGTTTTCACTAACGTTTACCGTGGTATTGTTACAAAGCCGGTGTGGACGGATCGCGGGCGCTGCCTTACTATCGGCGCATGGATCACTTGCGAAACCTGATAGAGGGCGCGCGCCGCGTGCTTGTGCTTGGGGACGACCGCGACTATGTCCGCCCGAAAGGCGGGTTCGAGCGCGACGCGAAAGCGTTACGTGGGGATTATCGGAAGGTCGCCGAGGACCTGAGGCGAGGCATGGCGGAACATGGCCAACAGGTCGACCACTGCAAGGGTTAATCGCCGCGACGGTGAATTGACCGTCTCTCAACACGAAACCGACAGCCCCATCATTCCGGTTGCGCAGATGGAGCGCCTCCATCAATTCAAACCGGAAGCTGTCGACTGGGTCATTTCCCAGACCCAAATCGAGGCCGAGCATCGTCGCGCCGAAGACAAGCGTGTCAACACCTATATTTTCGTCGAACGCACGCTGGGGCAGGTGTTCGCCTTTCTGATCGGCATGTCCGGCGTCGTTGGCGGCGCCTATGTTGCCATTCACGAACAGCCGTGGGCAGGCGCCACCATAGCCAGCCTGGCGCTGACCGGGCTGGCCGTCGTCTTCCTAACGGGGCGCCGTCGCGAGTAAGCCGAACCCCAGCCGGCCAATCTGCTGCCCACCAGCCCCGCCCAGAGCGGGGCTTTTGTTTGCCTGTCCAACCCCGTCGCCCTGACCGGCTCGCGCGCGCGCGGATAGCCTTGCCGCATGCCATGCCGTGATTGCCTCCACTACCTGCCGTCCGAAGTCGCGCTCAAGCCGCGCTCCGGGCTGGTCGGGCGACCGTGGAGCGCGGAGCAGGGGCCCCCGGAGGGGGATGCGACCGCGGAGCGGGATGCAAGCGCTCCGGCCACGGTCGCAGGCGCTCACTGCGCTGGCCGATCCCCCTACGGGGGCCCCTCGTCCCACGCTCCGGAGCGCTACGGCTATTGCAACGCCGCGCCGACCCTCCAGACGCGCGCGCGGATGTTCAGCGCGGCGCAGGCGCCGTGCTGGCTGCCCGAAACCCGTTGCCAGGAGAAGCCCCAATGAGCCTTTGCCCCAACCTCGCCGGCCTGTTCTGGGCGGCGTATGTCTTCGCCTTCGCCATCATCATCGCCTGGGCGGTGTTGTGGTGAGCGCGCGCGCCCTGATCGCCGGCGTCCTCGCCGCGCTGGCCCTCGCCGGTTGCGCCACGCCCGGCGGCGATGTCCGCCAACCAACCCTGCAGGAGGTCCGCGACACGGCCTGTCCGGTCGCGCTCGGCCTGGTCATCGGCCTGCAGGTCGAGCCGGCCATCGACGCCGCGACCCGCGAGGGCCTGGCCAGGGCGCAGCCCCTCATCGAAAGCGCGTGCGCCGCGACGGCCACCCCCGCCGGCCTGCGCGCGATGTCCGAGACCGTCATCCCCGCCGTCATGGGCCTGATCCTCGAATCGACGATGACCGCCGAGCAGAAGCAGGCCGCCGTCGTCGCCATCACCACGGCGCGCCTGCTGATCCTGTCGCTGCCCGTGACGCCTGAGGCCACGCCATGACCGACTACCTCATCCTGCTCGGCAACGACCACTGTCGCGCCTTCCTGTCGCTGATCCGGCGCTGCGAGGGCGCCAATTACAACACCCTGTTTGGCGGCGGCGCCTTCTCCGGCTGGGCCGACCACCCGCGCCAGAAGGTCACGCGGCAATCCGGCGGGCGTCCGCTCACCAGCACGGCCGCCGGCGCCTACCAGTTCCTCAGCCGCACCTGGGACGACTGCCGGGCGGCGACGCAGCTGCCAGACTTCTCCCCGGTCTCGCAGGACATCGCCGCGCTGTGGCTGATCGACCGCCGCGAGGCGCTCGGCGACGTCATCGCCGGCGAGTGGCTGGCGGCCATCGGCAAATGCAACAAGGAGTGGGCCAGCCTGCCCGGCAGCCCCTACGGCCAGCCGACGCGCAGCATGGCGTATTGCCTCGAGCACCTGCGGCGCAGCCTGGCGCCGCTGCCGGCGCCCGGTGGTTCGTTGCCCGTGGTTCGTGGTTCGAATCACGATCCACGATCAACGATTCACGGATTTTCGAACCACGAACCACCAACCACGAACCCCGGCCTCGTCTCCCGCCTGTTCACCCTGCCTGACTTCCTCCAGGCGCTCCGGGCCGGCCAGGAACTGGCGCACCCCGAAACCTGGAAGCGCGCCTCGGTGTGGACCGGCAGCCTGACGGCGCTGCTCGGCGCCGCCACCGCCATCGCGAGGGCCTATGGCTACTCCATTCCGCTCGGCGACGCGGAGATCGCTACGCTGGTTTCTGCCGCTGCTGTTGTCGTCGGCCTGTTCCAGTCCTGGTCCACCATGGCCACCACCCGCCGCATCGGCCTGCCGCCCGGCCCTGACGCTGTGGGAGCCGGAACTGCTGACCCCGCCGGACCTCGAGTCGTGGCGCGACCAGCAGCCCTTCCGCGCCGGCCTGCCGATGCCGATGGTGACCTGCCGGTTCTAGGCGGGAAGGGGGAAGAGGGAAGGGAGAAGGGTGAAACCGCGCCTCCCCGCGACCCGGCGCGGTTCTTCCCGGGAGGCTGAGCGTGAGCGAAGAGCAGATCCCGCAGGAACAGATGCGCCGCGTCGTCGCGGCGGCCGATCTGGCCTACGACGCCGCCCGCTGGGCTGTCGGCGACAGCTTCGACCTGGCGCACATCCTGCACCAGCTCGCCTACGACAGCTTCGTCGCCGGGATGGAATACGGGCGCGGGGAGGCCGGCCAGTGAGCCACGAAAAACGCATCCTCGCCGACGGAAGGGCGGTGCTGTATCGCGGGGACAACCTCGATCTGCTCGCCGCCGGCCCAACCCTTCCCCCTTCCCCCTTCTCCCTTCCCGGCGAGCCCGGCGAGCCCAGCCATGCCGGATGACATCGACCGCGCCCAGGAGCGCGAGGAGGAAATGCGCAGCGACGCGCTGGCCGAATACCGGCGCCGCGCGCACGGCGACCCGGCCGTTCCGTCGGCCTGGCAGTGCGCGGTGTGCGGCGAGTACCTCCCCGAGCTGCGCCGGCGCCTCATCCCCGGCGTGCAGACCTGCGTCGAGTGCCAAGGCGACCGCGAAGCGCGGAGCAGGGGCCCCTTTGGGGATGCGACCGCGGAGCGGGATGCAGCGCCCCGTGCGGTCGCTGGCGCCCACTGCGCTGGCCGATCCCCCTGCGGGGGCCCCTCGTCCGACGCTCCGGGGCGCGATCTTGAGCGCGCCCTCAATCGCCACGAACCCTTACCCTTCCCGTCCCCATGACCCTGACCATCGAACTCTGGCAACTGATCAGCCTGCTGCTGACCTTCCTCGGCTGCGTCGCCGGTTTCGCGAAGATCATCCTCAGGGAAATCGAGAGGCGCGATGACGCGATCAACGAGCGGGTGGCCCAGCAATACGCGCGCATGGACGAGATCGAGCGCGGGCTCGGCGACATCGCCGCGCTGGCCAAGGCGTCGCCGACGCACGGCGATCTGACCAACGTCTACCGCGCCCAGAACCGCACCGAGGAAAAGCTCAACCAGCTGATCGGCGAGACCCGCAGCCAGAGCGACCTGCTCAGGCTGATCATGAACCAGATCACGCAGAAGGGCATGCAGTGACGAATAAGGAATACAAGCGGCGCAACGCGATTCTCTCGACGCTCAGCTTCGAGCCGCTGGCCACGGTTTCCCGGCTGCGCCACGATCTGGAGACGGTGCACGGCATCGCCGCCAGCGCCGACCGCATCCGCGCCGACCTCGACTTTCTCGCAGATGTCGGCCTGGTGCGGGTCGATGGCGACGCCGCGCGCTGCACCGAGCGCGGCATGGACGTGGCGCGCCTGCGCGCCAATTTTCCGGGGAGGGTCGACTGATGGCGCACCCGCCCGAAAAACGCCTCGAGCTGCGCACCGCCTACATCGGCGGCCTGCCGCTGGAAACCGCGGCCAGGAAGGTGCGCGTGCCCTCGGCGACGGCGCGCAACTGGTATCGCGCGGCGCGCGATGCCGGAGAGGACTGGGACAAGTTCCGCGCCGCCAGCCTGATCGTCGCCGGCGGCGGCATCGAACAGGCGATGGCGCGCATCGTCGCCGCCGGCCTGATGCGCTGCGAGGCGCTGCTGGAGACGATCGCCGACAGCACCGACGTCGCCAACGCCATGCAGGCGATGGGGCTGCTCGGCGACACCGTCGCCAAGCTCAAGGCCGCCTCGCGCGGCATGATGCCCGAGGCCGACCGCCTGGCGATCGAGAACGGCGCGATCAAGGCCTTCGTCGACCTCGCCGTCCGCCGCCATCCGGAAACGGCGCAATCCCTGCTGGCGACCGTGGAGGCCTGGGCGAGTGGGCAGCGTTAAGGCCGGGAAGAGGGAAGAGAGAAGGGGGAAGGGTAAACCCCCCGGCTCCGCACCCTTCTCCCTTCTCCCTTCTCCCTTCTCTTGGCGGGCGGCCAATGGCCAGCGTTAAGAAGCTCACTGCGCGCGAGGCGAGTAACGACCTCGCCGCCTATGCCGCGCAGCTGCGGCAGCGGATCGAGGCCGAGGTATCCGGCTTTTCGCCGGACCCGGTCGAGCGCGCCCGGCGCATCGGCGAGGCCGTGGCGTCGTTCGAGTTCTTCTGCGGCGCCTACTTCCCGCACTACGTGCGCAGCCCGCACCGGAGCGCGCTGCACCGCTACCTGTTCGCCCGCCTGCCGGAGATCGTCGCCAGCGAGAAGGGCGAGGCCGACGCCATTGCCGCGCCGCGCGGCGAGGCCAAGTCGACGCTGGTGTCGCAGCTCTTCGTGCTGTGGTGCATCGTCAGCGGCAGGAAGCGCTACCCGGTCATCGTCATGGACTCGATCGATCAGGCCTACCCGATGCTGGAGGCGATCAAGGCCGAGCTCGAGTTCAACCCGCGCCTGGCCGCCGATTTTCCCGCGGCCAGCGGCCAGGGGCGCGTCTGGCAGGCCGGGACGATCCTGACGAGGAACGACGTCAAGGTGCAGGTCGCCGGCTCCGGCAAGAAACTCAGGGGTTTGCGCCACGGTCCATGGCGGCCCGACCTGTGCGTCCTCGACGACATCGAGAACGACGAGCAGGTGCGGAACCCGGAGCAGCGCGACAAGCTGCACGCCTGGCTGTCGAAAACCGTGCTGCCGCTCGGCGGCGCCGGCGCCAAGTACGACGTCGTCTATATCGGCACCCTGCTGCATTACGACTCGGTCCTCGCCCGCACGCTCGACAACCCGCTGTGGCGCGCCGCCCGCTTCAAGGCGCTGGTCGAATGGCCGGCGCGCATGGATCTGTGGGAGCGCTGGGAAGAGCTGCTGAGGAACGACGGCGAGGCCGTGGCCGACGCCTATTACGCGGCGAAAGCCGCCGAGATGACCGCCGGCAGCGTCGTTTCCTGGGCCGCCCGGCCGCTGCTGGCGCTGATGAAGATCCGCGCCCGCGACGGCCACGACACCTTCGACAGCGAATATCAGAACGACCCGGTCGCCGGCGACAACGCGCCGTTCGCCAAGGTCATCGACTTCTGGGTCAGCCGCCTGCCCGAATGGGTGTTCTACGGCGCCTGCGACCCATCGCTCGGCCGTTCGGGCGCCAGCCGCGACCCGTCGGCGCTCCTCGTCGGCGGCTTCAACCGGGCGACCGGGATCCTCGACGTCGTCGAGGCGCAGATCAGAAAACGTCTGCCCGACCGCATCATCGAGGACATCATCGCCCTGCAGCGCCAGTACCGCTGCCTGGTGTGGGCGGTGGAAACCGTCCAGTTCCAGGAGTTCCTGCGCTCCGAGCTGGTCAAGCGCAGCGCCGCCGCCGGCGTCCCGGTTCCGGCCCGCGCCGTGCAGCCGCACGCCGACAAGCTGCTGCGCATCGAGACCCTGCAGCCGCACATGGCCAACGGCCTGATCCGCCTGCACCCGAGCCAGACGACGCTGATCGACCAGCTGCGCCACTTCCCGCGCGCCGACCACGACGACGGCCCGGACGCGCTGCACATGCTGTGGATGCTGGCGACCAGCGGCCTGGGCTCGCCCGGCATCGCCTCCCGCCCGCGCCGCGAGCGCGTCAACCTCCGGGGCTACTGACCATGAAACTCTCCGACCACATCGCCCGGCGCGGCCGTTCCATCGACTTCACCGCGCTCGGCTTCTACCTGCCGAACCCGGACCCGGTGCTGCGCGCCCGCGGCGGGCGCATCGAGCTCTACCGCGAGCTGCGCACCGACGCCCACGTCGGCGGCTGCGTGCGTCGCCGCAAGTCGGCCGTCAAGGCGCTGGAATGGGGGCTTGACCGCGGCCGCGCCCGCTCGCGCGTCGCCCGCGAGGTCGAGGCGATCTTCGCCGATCTCGACCTCGAACGCCTGATCGGCGAGGCGATGGACGCCGTCCTCTACGGCTACCAGCCGCTGGAAATTCTGTGGCGGAAGGCCGGCAGCCTGATCGTGCCGGCCGAGGTGATCGGCAAGCCGCCAGAGTGGTTCCACTTCGACGCCGAGAACGCCCTGCGCTTCAAGACCCGCGACAACCCCGTCCACGGCGAGGAGCTTCCGCCGATGAAGTTCCTTCTCCCGCGCCAGGACGCCACCTACCAGAACCCCTACGGCTTCGCCGACCTCTCGATGGTCTTCTGGCCCATCGTCTTCAAGAAAGGCGGGGTCAAGTTCTGGCTCGCCTTCACCGAGAAATTCGGCAGCGCGTTTTCCGTCGGCAAGCTGCCGCGCTCGGCGACGCCGGAAGAGCGCGCCACGCTGCTCGACAGCCTGGAAGCGCTGATCCAGGACGGCGTCGCCACCATCCCCGACGACGGCAGCGTCGAGCTGGTCGAGATGGCCGGCAAGAGCGCCAGCGCCGACCTCTACGAAAAGCTGGTCATGTACTGCCGCAGCGAGGTCAGCATCGCGCTGACCGGCACCAACCAGACCACCGAGGCCAACAGCAACCGCGCCAGCGCGACGGCCGGGCTGGAAGTCGCCAACGACCTGCGCGACGGCGACGCCGAAATCGTCGCCGCGGCGCTCAATCAGCTGATTCGCTGGATCGTCGACATCAACTGGGCCGGCGCCGTCGCGCCGCGCTTCGATCTCTGGGATCAGGAGTCCCGCGACCGGACGCAGGCCGCACGCGACAAGAGCAACTACGATGCCGGGGCGCGGTTCTCCAATGCCTACTGGATGCGCGAATACGGGTATCAGGACGGTGATCTGGCGGCGGAAGCTTCGGTCGCGCCGGCTGCTCCGGATGCGGCCGGCCCCGAAAAAACCCCGGAGTCCGTCAAGCAGGATCCCGCGGAACCGCCCCCCGAGTTCGCCGAGCCTGCCCCCAGGAAGCCCGCCGACCCGCTCGCCGCCGATGCCGGTCGCCTCGCCGCGGCCGCCCGGCCCGAAGTCGACCGCATGATCGACACCGTGCGCGGCCTGGTCGATGACGCCGCCGACCTGCCAACCCTGCAGGCCGCGCTGCTCGAAGCCTACGGCGATCTCGACAGCGACGAATTGACGCGCGTCATGGCCGCAGCCTTCGCGCTGGCCGAACTCAAGGGCGTGGCCGCCGTCCGCCTCGAAACAGGCGCCGCCGCGGCGTTTGCCGAGCCGGCCGCGCCGCAGCCGGCGCCGGCCATCTACCTGAACGTCACCGCGCCGATCACCATCCCGGAAGGCATGGTCAGGGTCGAGACCACGGTGCAGCCCGCCGCAGCGCCGGAGGTCAGGGTCGAGAACCACTTGACGCTCCCCGATGCCCCCACCCCGGCGATCAACGTCGCCGTGCAGGCGCCCGCCGCCCCGGCGCCGGTGATCCACAACGCCATCACCGTGCCGGAAACCCCCGTTACTCTCAACCTGCCCCCGCGCAAGACCGAAACCGTCGTCGTCCGCGACGGCTCCGGAAACATCGTGCGCGCCACGCAGGTCGAGTCCGATCTTCCCCCTCCGCAGGAGTAACGCCATGTCACTGGCCAACGTTTCCGAATCCGACGCCCTCGACGTTTTTCTGAAGGGCGTCGACCCCTCCTGGCGCGCCGGCGCCACCGGCTATCTCGCCCTCGTCACCGGCGTCTCGGTCGACGAAGCCGACCCGCTCGCCAACGAGTGCACCTACACCGGCTACGCCCGCGTCGCGCAGACCAAGGCCACCGCCTGGAGCGGCTCGGGCGCCACGCGGACCAACGCCAACCTGATTCAGTGGGGCAAGCGCACCGACGGCGGCGCCACGCAGACGGCGACCCACGTGATCTGGTGCGACACCGCCTCCGGCGCCGTCGGCATGGCCCTCGTCATCCCGCTCGACGACGACCTGCCGATCTCGCTCAACATCCGCCCGCAGATCGAGGCATCCGGCCTCACGGTCAACGCCGAGTAAGCCATGGGCTTCAACGGCACGCGCGACCTGATCCTGGCGAACCAGGACGGCCGCACCCACTTCTGCAGCTTCCGCAAGGCGCCCTCGCAGGCATCGAGCGCGCTCGGCTGGGTCGATCTGTCGATGGCCGCCGGCAACCCGCTGCCGCAGTACTACGCCGCGGCGCCGCTCGAAGCCGCTCGCCTGGACGGCCTGCGCGGCATCTTCCACGGCGCCGACAAGGCGCCGGCGACGATGCACCTGACCGACTGGCACGTCATGACGCCGACGGCGAACTGCGTCGGCCGCCTCAAGGCGCTGCGCTACGGGCTGTATTACCCGTTCATCGACGGCGATTCGCTCGACCAGCAGGATCTGGTCAACGGCGTGGCGGCGCAGAATCCGCCGCCCGGCGGCTGGAAAGTGATGATCGTCGCCGTCGCCCCGACCGCCGGCGGCGGCTCGCTCACCTTCAACTACCTGCGCGGGGGCGTCGAAAAAACCTCGCCGGCCATCGCCCTCAGCAGCGCCGTCGTCAACATCGCCAGCATCGCCACCGGCAATGCCGCCGTGGCCAATTCCGGCATGCCCTTCGCGCGGCTGTCCGGCGGCGACACCGGCGTGGACGCGATCGTTAGCGTGACCTTCGTCGCCCCGGCCGGCGGCCTGCTCGCCTTCGTTCTGGTCGATCCGCTCGCCGACATCGCCACCCGCGAAATCAACACCCCGGCCGAAAAGAACTTCGTGCAGGCGCACCCCGGAGCGCCGCGCATCTTCGACGGCGACTACATCAACTTCATCGGCCAGTGCGCCGGCACGGTCGCCGCCGGCATCTTCGCCGGCTTCTGCAATTTCGCCTGGAGCAAATGACATGGGCTACACCTCGCACGACGACCTGCTGACCCAGATCAGCGCCGGCAAATACCTGCGCGCCGAAGGGTCGAAGATCACCAGCCCGGCGCACACGGCCGGCGGCTGGCACCTGCTGGTCGGCAATGCCGGCTCGCCGAATGCCGGAACCTTTCCGGGCGCGTCTCTCGCCTGGCAGGGATGCAACGAATCCACCGGAGACGGAACCGGCATCATCGGCGTTCAGCACGGCGGCAACCCCGGCGGCTCCGCCACCAAGCACCTGCTTTCGGTCGGCGCCGCGCTGGTCGCCGCCGCCGGCGCGCCGTGGCAGGCCAAGCTGGTCGACCTGATCGGCTATTACAAGCTCAGCGGCGCGGACGTGACCGGGACCGGCGCCCGGACGCTCTCCGGCACGCCGACGCACCGCTACGCCAACGGCGCCGGCGTCCAGGCCTGCGTCGTCAGCGTCACCGCGCCGACGGCAGGCGGCCCGAATCTCTCGGCGTCGAGCTACACCAACGCCGCCAGCACCGCCTCGCGCGCCTTCCAGGGCAGCCCGAGCTGCGGCGCGGCGGCGGACGCCTACGCCACCCGCGTGATTCACTCGGGCAACGCCGCCGGGCGCTATGGCCCCTTCCTGCCGTTGCAGGGCGGCGATACCGGCGTCCAGAGCATCCAGTCGCTCACCCTTTCCGGCGGCACGGCCTACACCGGCTCCGGCGTCCTCGCCGTCTGCCTGGTCAAGCCGCTCGCCGACATCAGTATCCCGGTGTCGGGCATGTGGTCGGAGCGCGACCTGGTCAATCAGATCAATAGCCTGCCCAGGATCGCCGACGGCGCCTGCCTGGCGTGGATGCTGTTCTCGGCGGGGGCGACGACCAACAACTCGCCGTTCACCTTCGCCGTCGATCTGGGCTGGGGCGGCTGATGCTGGTCGTCAACGGCGTCCGCGCGGGCGGCGGCCCCTGCCGCTATTCCGGCGGCGCCGGGGCGCTGGCCATCGACCGCGCCAAAGATGCGGCGTTTGCCCTGGCGCTCGGCTTCAACGCCGGCGAGGCGACCGTCGTCGCCGGCGAGGGCATCGCCAACGTCTACGGCATCCCCGCGGGAACGCCGCGCGGCTGGGTGCTGCCGGTCAAGGGCGGTGCGATCAAGTCCTGGCGCCGCTCCGATATCGCGGTCGACGGCGCCGCCGCGGGAGAAATGGGCTACCCGGTCGCCGGTGCGGCGACCGTCACAATCGATTGCAGCGCCATCGGCGGCCTTATCGTCGGCGCCACAGGCACGGCGGAGATCCTCGTCGACGGCGTCGCCGCCATCGTCGCCTCGCTCAACAGCGGCGGCGCTGCCACCGTCGCCGTCGACGGCGACGCCGTGCTCGGCGCCATCGCCACGATGGGCGGCGAAGGCGCCATCGCCGTCGACGGCGTCGCCGAAATCATGGGGCTGGGCTACATGACGGGCAGTACCCTGGAGACCGAAGCCCTGACTCCGTCCGCCATCGCCGCCGCTGTCTGGAATGCGCTGCTGGCCAGCCACCAGGGCGCCGGCAGCGCCGGCAAGGCGTTGTCTACCGCCTCGGCCGGAGGCGTCGATCTCGGCGCGCTGGCAAGCGCCGTCGTCGCCGCTCTCGAAGCCACGGCAATCCCGGTCAACGTCAAACAGGTGAATGACACGCAGCTGATCGGCACCGGCGTCACCGGCGACGAGTGGGGGCCGGCGTGAGCTTCGTTGCCTGGCGCGCCGGGACATGGAAGCCCGCCATCTGGAAAACCGGCGCCTGGGCGACGCCGACCGCGCCGCAGCCCGAGCCGCCGCTGTTCGCCGGCGGCGGCGGGCGCCGCGACCCGCGCCGCGAAATCCGCAAAAACGACGACGACGAGGTGCTGTTGTGGGTTTTGCTGTGAGGTTTTTTACGTTTTCCGCGAAACGCACACAATCGCGCCAGGACGCGTTAAAAAAGCCGGGTGGCTACCTTGGTGTTCCCGGAAAAAGATAGCCTTTATTTAACGGTACTTAACGCCGGATACTCAAGGAAAAATTTTGATTTTATGGATTGGGATCATGGCGCTTTGCCACATTTCCCCCGGTGACGCCCTGCCAACCCCGGTGCTGCCACAAAAAACAGTCGGTCGACGGGCAGTCGCGAATGGCCAGCTTTGTGGTGTGCGAATTACGCTCCTGCTCGTTGTGGCAGTTGTGGTAGCAGTACGCGGCAATGGCCAGCTTGGCGCTGGTTGGAGAGGTCCGCGATTTTTCGCCAGGACTCGCGGCGGGTCTTCCGTTCGGCATCATCGTTCTCCGTGGGGTGAGTGCATGGGATTGTATCGCATGAAATCGTTGTTATGGCGCGCGCCGTGAGCGATCCGGATCCTCTGGCCTTCAGCTTCAACACTCCGTTCCGGGAGCAGGTCGAGTTCTTCCGCCAGAAGCTCAACCTGCCGACCGAGCACTGGGACGACATCCTGCGCGCCGCGCATGACCGCGCCTTCATCGTCGCCGGCGCGATGAAGGCCGATCTGCTCGCCGATCTGCGCGGCGCCGTCGACAAGAGCATCGCCGAGGGCCGGTCGCTCGGCGAGTTCCGCAAGGAATTCGCCGCCATCGTCGGCAAGCACGGCTGGCAGGGCTGGACGGGCGAGGGCAGCCCGGCCGGCTTCGCCTGGCGCACCAGGGTGATTTACCAGACCAACCTGGCCACCAGCTACGCCGCCGGCCGCTACCGCCAGCTGACCGACCCGGAACTCCTCCAGCTGCGCCCCTACTGGCGTTACAAGCACGCCGACAACGTCGCCAACCCGCGCCAACAGCACGTCGCCTGGAACGGCCTGACCCTGGCGCACGACCACGATTTCTGGAAAACCCACTTTCCGCCCAACGGCTGGGGCTGCCACTGCCGCGTCGTTCCCGTCGGCCGCCGCGATTACGCCCAGGCCGAGGCCGCCGGCCTGACCGAGCCGCCGAAAGGCTGGGACGACTACCCCGAAGGCGGCGACCCGCCCGGCATCGCGCGCGGCTTCGGCTATGCGCCGGGGGCCAATACCCGCGCCGCCCTGCGCGATCTCGTCGACGCCAGGAAACTCAATCTGCCGCCCGAACTGGCGCGGGCGCTGGAGGCGGATGCGGCACGGGTGCTGGGGAGCTTCACGCGCTGGCAGCCGGAGCCAGGCGGCTCGTCAGGTAAGCACCCAGAATGACGCCTGTCAGTGCGCTTGCCGCCGCTAGCCATCCGGCAAACTTCATGGCGGCGAGTTCGGCCGGGTCGATTGCTCTGAACCGATCCCGCGCCGCCCCCTTGCGCTGCCCGTCGATGGCCTGGTCGATCAAGCCCTCCACGCCCCATTCGCTCATGATCGATCGTTCCGCAAAACCGCCATGTTAAAACAGGAAACGCCATGACCGCCTTTGCCATCACCGTCGCCGACAGCGAAGTCCGCGCCGCGCTCGATGCGCTGGCCGCCAGGGCCGGCAACCTGCGCCCCTTCCTGCACGCCATCGGCGAGGACATCATGGAGCGCGCCAAACAGCGCTTCGAGACCTCCACCGATCCGGCCGGCCGGCGCTGGCAGCCGAACGCGCGGGCGACCATCGAAGCCTTCATCGCCGGGCGCGGCGGTTTCGGCAAGCGGGGTATCAATAAAAAAGGCCAGGGGCTGGCGATGGGCAAGAAGCCGCTGATCGGCGAAACCGGCAGCCTGCGCCGCCAGTTCCACGTCCAGGCCAGCGCCAACGCGGTCACCGTCGGCAACAGCATGGCCTATGCCGCCATCCACCAGTTCGGCGGCAAGGCCGGGCGCGGGCGCAAGGTGACGATCCCGGCCCGCCCCTTCCTGCCCGTCACCGCCGGCGGCGACCTCTACCCGGCGGAAAAGGCGTTGATCCTCGACGCCCTCAACGACTACCTCGCCGGGCGATAAAAAACCCCGCCGCGGCGGGGTCGGTGGGCCGGGGCGCGGCGGCTAAAGCTGCTCCACCAGGCGGCCGGCCTGGGCGGCGCTCTCCTCGATCAGGCTGTTGAGTTCGTACAGGATCGCCTCCTTCTTCGGCCCGTCGGGCAGGCCGGAGCCGCTCATGACGAGCGACCAGGTAAAGGCCAGCAGGCGGCAGCGTTCGACCAGCATGGCCAGGTCATCGAGGCTGACCGGGCCGTCGCTGCGGCTCATGCCGCACCCCCTGCCGGCGCCGCCAGCGCCTTGGCCGGCGCCGACTGCATCTGCGCGCCGACCTGCCCGAGGGCGAGCGCCAGGCGGGCGTTATGGGCGTTGTTGAGGTAACGCTGGGCGATGCGCTCCTGCATCGCCGCCAGGCGCGCCTGCTCGACCGCCAGGTGGCGGGCGGCCACCGCTTCGATCAGTTCGTCGCCGCACTCCGGCGCCCCGGCGCCGAGCGAGAACTGGTACTTGCCGTAGAGCACCAGGCTCGCCGTGCTGCGCGAGATGCCCAGCGCCTTGCCGATGTCGGCGATATTGTGGCCGGCGACGAACATCTCCAGCGCCAGGCGCTCCTTGTGCCGGGTCATCTTCAGGCCGGGCAGGACGGGGCAAGGGGCGGGCGCGGCGACGGCCGGCTGCCGCAGCGCCTGCTCCAGGGCGTTGAAGGCGGCGATGTAGCGCTCCTTCCACAGCGCCGCCTGGTGGCCGGTGAACCCCATGCACAGGAAGACGAAACCGTCGCGGGTGATCTCGTACAGCGGGTAGGTCTTGCCGCGTTCGGTGGTGTACTCTGACTCCGCAAAATTGCGGAGTGAGAATTCCGGCGAGCAGTCGAGGTTGCGGATCGCCTTCAGTACATCGTCGTGCCGCCTGCCGAAGCGGTTGGAGATGTCGACCGAGGTGACGAACAGCCGGTCGCCGGCCTGATGGACGAGGGATTGCGTTGTGTGTGCCATGATGGCCTCCATGATGATTCGTTGACGGACCGCCCCACGCGGGGCGGCCGGGCACTTCAACACGGCATCATGACCGCTCGCAGCTTTTACCCGAAGGCTGTTGCATGACTGCGCACTGCCCGGCCATCGAAAAGCAATGGCCGTAAAAAATCCGCTGGGCTGACGGGAGCGGAACCGCATGATGAGGTGTGTTGAGCACCTGCCGCCAGTCTGCCACGGTCGACGGCCAATTTGCAAGGAATTTAACGCGCGCGCACAATCCGCCGGGCGTCAACGTCATGGATTGGAGATCGACCGGAAATGGGGCAAGATAAAAAAACGAACCCGCCGCCGCCGCCGCCTCGTCGTTCGCCGCGGCCATCGAGGACGAAGCCTTTCTGGCCCGCGTCAATCAGGGGGAGCGCTTCGGCAAGGGCGACGTGCTCAAGGTCGAGCTGCGCATCGTCCAGACCGGCGCCGCCGGCCGGATCAGCGCCGAGCGCATCGTGCAGCGGGTCATCGAGCACCGCGAAGCCGCTCGCCAGCAATCGCTGATCTGATCCTGCCGGGGTGTCGAACCCCGTCCCCCTGACCGCCCCGCCCCCCGCCGATCACAATCGGCGGCATGGCGAATACCAAACCCCTCCACATCTTCAGGCCCGGCCGGCATACCGCGATGAGCGGCGCTGCGCTGGAATTCTCCGAGGCCGATCTCGCCGCGTCCGCCGCGGCGTATGACCCGGCGCTGTCGGAAGCGCCCATCGTCGTCGGCCACCCGGCCACCGATGGCCCGGCCTACGGCTGGGTCAAGTCCCTGAGTTTCGCCGGCGGCGGGCTGGAAGCCGAGCCCGACCAGGTCGATCCGGCCTTCGCCGACATGGTGGCCGCCGGCCGCTTCAAGAAGATTTCCGCTTCGTTTTACCCGCCCGCCTCGCCGCACAACCCGGCGCCCGGCGTCTATTACCTGCGTCACGTCGGCTTTCTCGGCGCCCAGCCGCCGGCCGTCAAGGGCCTGCGCGCCCCCGCTTTTGCCGAGGGCGACGACGCCGTAACCGTCGAGCTCGAATTTTCCGAACCCCACCCCAAGGAGACGTCGCCCGTGACCCCTGACGAAAAGGCCGCGCTGGAGGCCGAGAACGCCCAGCTCAAGGAGCGCCTCGCCGCCTCCGACGCCGCGCTGCTGGCGCAGAAGACGGCGCAGATCCACGCCGGCCACGCCGCCTTTGCCGAAGGGCTGGTGTCCGCCGGCCAGATGGTGCCGGCGCAGCAGGCCGTCGCCGTCGCGCTGCTCGACACCCTGGCCGCACAGGAGACCCCGGTCGAGTTCGGCGAGGGCGACGCCAGGGCCCCGCTGCTCGACGCCTTCAAGGCCTTCCTCGCCGGCCTGCCGAAGCGGGTCGAATTCTCCGAAACCGCCACCGGCCGCCGCGCCGCCGCCACCGGCGAGGCCCGCGTCGAGTTCGCCGCGCCGCAAGGCTACGGCGTCGATGCCGAGGCCCTGGCCACCCACCGCAAGGCGCTCGCCTGGCAGGCCGAGCACCAGACCGACTACCTGACGGCCGTCCGCGCCGTCGCCGCTCACTGAGGAGGCACCATGAGCCAGCAAGACCGCCCCATCCTGACCCTGACCGCCACCCTCTCGGGCAACGTCGCGGTCAACCGCTTCGTCACCCCGGCCGGCGCCCAGGCCGGCGCCGGCGCCAATACGCTCGGCGTCGCCCGCACCGCCGGCGCCTCCGGCGACAAGATCGCCGTCGATGTGCTGGGCACCGCCATCGTCGAGGCCGGCGCCGCCGTTTCCGCCGGCGACACCCTCAAGGCCGACGCCGACGGCAAGGCCATCACCTGGGCGACTTCCGGCGCCAAGGTCGGCCTCGCGCTGCAGGCGGCCGGAGCGGCCGGCGCCAGGATCGAAGTCCTGCTCATCCCCAACGTCGCCTAAGGAGGCCGCCCCATGACCCAGATGACCACTTCCCAGGCGCGCGTCGTCGATCCCATCCTGTCGACCGTCGCCCAGGGCTACCAGAACTCGGAACTGATCGGCAACGCCCTGTTCCCGCACGTGCCGGTCGCCGCCCGCGCCGGCAAGATCCTCGCCTTCGGCAAGGAATCATTCATGGCCTACGACACGGCGCGCGCGCCGGGCTCGGCGATCAAGCGCATCAGCCTCGGCTATTCGAGCGCCAGCTACGCCCTCGTCGACCACGCGCTGGCCGCCTCGGTGCCGGTCGAGGTGATGGAGGAGGCGCAGGCCGTTCCCGGCGTCAACCTCGCCTCGGCCGCCGTGCGCACCGTCCAGGACGCGCTGGCGCTGCGCCTCGAAGTCGCGCAGGCTTCGCTGGCGACGACCGCCGGCAACTACGCCTCGGGCAACAAGGCCACGCTCTCCGGCACCAGCCAGTGGAGCGACTACACCAACAACGTCTCGGACCCGGTCAACGACATCGAAGTCGCCAAGGAGGCCATCCGCGGCAAGGTCGGCAAGCGCCCCAACGTCGTCGTCATGGGCGCCGCGGTGCTGGCCAAGCTCAAGGCGCACCCGAAGATCCTCGACCGCATCAAGTACACCGGCCGCGACGTGGCCACCGTCGATCTGCTCGCCAGCCTCTTCGGCGTGCAGAAGGTGCTGGTCGGCGACGCCGTCTCGGCCAGCGATGCCGGCGCCTTCTCCGATGTCTGGGGCAAGTACGTCGTCGTCGCCTACACCGAGCTCGGCAGCCAGGCCGAGATGGGCCGCCCGTCGTTCGGCTACACCTACCAGTTGGGCGGCTACCCGATGGTCAGCCCGGCGCGCTACGACGGCGACACCCGCACCTGGCTCTACGACGTCGCCGACGCCGTGCAGCCGGTCATCGCCGCCGACCTCGCCGGCTACCTGATCTCGGCCGCGGTGGCGTAATGGCCGGCGCGAAGAAAACCCCGGCGCTGCCGCCCCAGGAGGGCGGTGTGCAGATCGAGGCCATCGAGCCGATCCGGCACGACGGCATCGATGTCGAGCCGGGCGAGACCTTCATCGCGGACGCCGTGTCGGCTGCCGCCCTGGTGGCGAGCGGCGCCGCCAGGAACCCAGAGGCGGCGTGACGATGGCGCGCGCCGCCTTCCGAGGCGTTTTCCCGGATTCCGCCGTCCGTGCTGTCGGCGGCATGGCGCAGATCATGGCCGCTGCGATCCCCGCTGCGCGGGGCCCCTCTCCGCTATGAGCTACGCCGCCTTCCGTAACCGTCCTGCCCCGCTGACGCGCCCGGTCGTCGGCGGCATGGCGCAGATCATGGCCGCTACGATCCCCGCTGCGCGGGGACCCTCTCCGCTATGAGCTACGCCGCCTTCCGTAACCGTCCTGCCCCGCTGACGCGCCCGG
>Ga0209573_1001830_pt1 | contig 30189 bp, 32 predicted proteins | sample TNRBio252014_DNA_FD_185870 | JGI IMG/M metagenome (GOLD analysis project Ga0209573, IMG submission 185870) | Wastewater treatment Type I Accumulibacter community from EBPR Bioreactor in Madison, WI, USA - TNR Reactor_6/25/2014_ DNA (SPAdes)... | ecosystem: Engineered > Bioreactor > EBPR >...
TCATGGACCGCATCGCCGCGCTCCCCGAGCGCATCCGGTCCTACTTCAATCATCCGGCCGCTGCGTATGCTGCGCAGTGAGCGTATTTAAGGGCCGGGTTAATAAACGAGGGCGTCGCAGTTGCAGGCGCCTGCAGGAGCGCCGGAAGGCGCGAATACGGCACCTCGACCCGTGCGCCCTGCTCCCCTCACCGTTCTGTTCGCGCCTGCCGGCGCTCCCGCATCGGAACACCGCGGCCCGCGCCGCCCTTACCCGCCGATCCGCAATCCTGTCTTCTTCAGGATCCCCGCCGAGAACAGCACGTCGCTGCTGCGGCAGGCGCCGGGAAACTCGGCCGCCATCAGCGTTGCGATCTCGGCGACCCGCTCGAGCGCGGCCTCCCGGCTACCGGCGTGCACCATCGCGAACAGGTTGTACGGCCAATCCGGCAGGTGACGCGGCCGGCGATAGCAGTGCGTGACGAAATCGAGCGCGCCGACGCGCGCGCCGACCGCATCGATCACCGCGTCGTCCACGTCCCACACGCTCATGCCGTTGGCGGTGTAGCCGATCGCGTAGTGGTTGGGCACTGCGCCGATGCGCCGGATGCGGCCATCGGCGAGCATGGCCGCCAGACGCGCCCGCACCAGCGCTTGATCGACGCCGAGCTCGTCCGCGATCACGCCATAAGGCCGCGGCTGCAGCGGCAGCCCGCTCTGGGTGGCAAGCACCAGGCGGCGGTCGAGCTCGGCGAAGTCGTCCGCGCGCGTCCCGGGCACGTCGGGGTGCGCACCGTCGGCTGCCGGTGTGTCTGTGCTCTGCGCCATTACGCCTCCAGCCTCATCTCGACGAAATACTCGCGTTCCTTCGGAAACAGGCGCACGGCGAGCCCGGTGGCGGCCTCGATACGGCGAGCGCAGTCGGCGATGCCCGCGGGCGTCTCGGTGGCGAGCACGAACCACATGTTGAGCGCGTGTTCGCGGCGATAGTTGTGCGCGACTTCGGGGAAGGCATTGACCGCCTCCACCGCTTGCGCCCAGCGCGCCTCGGGGACCGCGATCGCCGCCAGGCAGAATGCGCCGCCCATGCGCTCGATCTGGAACATCGGCCCGAAGCGCGTGAGCACGCGGTCGTCGAGGAGCGACTGCACGCGCGCGATGACCTCGGCCTCGGCGAGACCGAGCGCAGCGCCGATGTCCGCGAAAGGCGACTCGGTAAGCGGAAACTCGCCCTGCAGGGCGTTGATCAGGCGCCGATCGGTGTCGTCGGGCGCACGCCTCGCAGCCACGCCACGCCGCGCCGCAGGCGGGGTCGCCTTCCTGCCGGGTTCAGACATCGACGAGATCCTTCGCGCCCAGATAACGCGCGCCGGTCTGCTTGAAGCGCTTGCAGCTGAACAGCACCGCATGCGGATGACGGTCGAGCCCCAGGCGCACGGCGAGCTCCTCGCGTGCGGCGAGCACCTCCGCGCGCGCGCTGCCGTGGATCATGCAGAACAGGTTGTAGGGCCAGCCGGGTTGAACGCGCCTGCGCCGGTAGCACAGCGTGACTGCCGCTTCGCGCGCGAGCTGGCGCCCGAGCGCCGACACCTGCTCGTCGGGCACATCCCACACGCACATCGCGTTGGCTTCGAGACCGAGCTCATGGTGGCGCACCACCACGCCAAAGCGGCGGATCAGGCCATCGGTCAGCCAGCCTTCGATGCAGGCGATGACCGCCGTCTCGTCCAGCCCGACCGTCGCCGCCAGGCGCGCGAACGGGCGCGACTCGAGCACGAGCCCACCCTGCAGCGCGGCGATCAGCTGGCGCTCGACCTCTGGCAGCTTGCAGCCCTCGTCGCCATTGGCGAGCGCGATCGGCTCGCCGGCCGTGGTGGCCCCGCACGCCCTGCGCGCCTGAGCCCCTTCCTTGAGGTCGAAGCCGAGATCGATATGAAATTCTTCCTCCAGCGGCAGCACGATCACCTCACAGGCGGTATCGCGCTCGATACCGGCAACCACCTGGTCCAGATGTGTGCGCGAGGCTGCGGTGATGACGAACCAGAGGTTGTAGCGATGTTCGCGCTGATAGTTGTGGTTGATCGAGGGATCGCGGCTGACGCGCGCGGCCACTTCCTCAAGTCGTGCGGGCGGCGCTGCCAGCGCGGCGAGCGCACTTGCCCCCAGCCGGCGCGGCGCGAACACCGCGCCGACCCGGCTCACCAGCCCCTGCGTCATCATCTGTCGGTAAGCACTGAGCACCGCCTCCTCACCTCGGCCGACGGTCTCCGCGATGCACGCGAAGGGTCGCGGAACGAGCGGGAAGCCGCGCTGCCATTCGTTAAGCAGGCGGAAAGCGGTGGCGTCAACCGCTTCGGGCAGGACGAGCTGGCGCGGCATCAGAAGCCCGTGCGCGCGGCGCGCGTGGTGAAGAAGATGCCGCTCGGGCTGGCCGAGTCAAAACCACCGATCGGCTGCTTGGTGGCGGTGTCGTAGATGACGACCTTGTTGTCATCGCGCGCCGACAGCCAGACCTCGTGCCCCTTGGAGAGGAACTCCATGTGCAGGATGCCGCGCCCGGGCTGCAGGGTGTCGGTGATCTGGCCGGTGACGGTGTCGATGACCTGCACCCAGCCGTTGTCGGGGAAGGCAAAATTGACCCAGATCTCGCGCCCGTCGGGACGCGCCATCGCGAACACCGGCTGGCTCTTGACCTTGATGCGGTCGACCTCCGCCCAGGTCTCGGTGTCGACCACCAGCACCTCATGGCGACCGATCGCGGGCAGGTAGGCGCGGTTGCCGGCAATCGACCAGCCGCGCAGGTGCGGCATCTTGAACACGGGCAGCGGCTGCTCGCCACGGCCATAGCCGGAGAGGATCTTGCGGCTGCCCTTGTCGAGGTTCCACAGGTCGATCAGCGCCAGGCCGTCCTCGCCGAACAGGCCCGCGATGTAGTAACGACCGTTGGGACTCACCAGCGCATCGTAGGGCTGCTTGCCGCCGGCGAAGCGCTGCGTCACCGGATGCTTTGGATCGGAGAAGTCGGTGATGCGAATTTCGCCCGCCTCGAACAGCGAATAGATGAAGCGCTTGCCGGACAGATCGGCGAGCCCGACCACCTTGGAGCGGGTACCGTCGTCCGCGGTCGCTGGCACGTCGGCGACGAGCTCGAGCGTATTTGCGTCGAAGGCCTTGATGCCGCCGGGATCGTAGTTCTGCACCACAACGAGACTGCCGTCGTGCGAGATCGAGCCGCCGATCGCGTTGCCCGCCTGCACCACGCGGCCGACGACCTTCGCCTGCAGCAGGTCGACCTTGGTAAGGCCGCCATCGCGCCCGAACACGAAGGCGTAGCGCCCATCGCGCGAGAACACCACGGAAGCATGGGACAGATCGCCCAACCCGCCGACGGTCGCGAGCACGCTACGGCCGCTGGTCTCGATGACCTTGACGTTGCCGTCGGCACGCTCGATCACCACACCGAGATCGCCACTGCCGCGAACTGCAACGGCTGGCGCGCTCGAACAGGCCGACAGCAGCATCACCATCGCCGACAGGATCACGCCCCAGAGGGCGGGCGGTGCAAGGCGAACATCTCGGGAGGACATGAATACTCCGGGTCTGGGGTGGCTGGTGGCCACGGCGGAAGCGACGCCGCGCGAATGCGCGACAGCGGGATCAGGGTGAGGGCGGATCAGCTTCAGTCCACGCCGCGCGCCTGCGGCAGACCACCATCCGGCGGGAAGCCGCGCAGCAGGAGATCCACGATCCACACCGCCTCGGGTTCGGACAGGATGGTGTGGAAGGGCGGCATCGGCGTGCCCGGACGCCCCCCAATGATGGTGGCGACCAGCCCTTCGGCCGGGCGGTCGGCGAGCGCCTCCGCGGTCAGCGCTGGCCCAAGCCCGCCCTTGAGCGTCAACCCATGGCACGAACCACAGTCCTGGCGGACGATGTGGATGAGCTCGCGTACGCGCGCCGGATCGGGTTCAATCGACGCCTCGTCGGCTGCGGCAACATAGGCCGAAACCAGGGCTGCACCGAGAAAAACCACTGCGTGGGCAAGGAGGGGGGGGATCTTCATGCGGACATCCGACGGCAATGCATTCGAAAGTGAGGATGAACCCTGCTCCCTCGTGAAACCTTGACTCGAATCAACCTTGCCACTTCCGGGTCCCGCAGCTACTCCTCGACGACCACCACACCGAGCATCTCGGGGTGTGGCCCGCAACGGTACTCGTAGCGACCCGCTTCGGGAAAGACGCGCGACCACTTTTCGCCCGGGAAGAAGCGCTCCGACTCCTCGTTGCGGCCGATCATCAATACCGAATGGCTGACGCGCTTTTCGTTGTTGAGCCAGGTGACCGTGTCACCGCGCCTGATCCGCAACTCGGCCGGCGCAAAGGTGTACTTCTCGATTGCCACCTGATGCTCGGCGGCGAGCGCGCCCGTTCCCGTTCCGATCATCAGCGCACCTGCGAGCAGGGTGGCGTGCATTGACTTCGCCTGCATGCTTGTCTCCCTTCAACCCAATGACAGATGGACAACGGCGGAAGTCCCGGGTTCGCCGGGGCTTCCGCCGTTCGGATTGCATCGGCCGCATAGGCGGACGACGCAGGCACGGACTTACTGCTTGTTCGCCTTGATGTGCCCGTCGGCGTCAAGGCCGAGCTTGTAACCCAGCGACACGTGGTGGAAGCGACCCGCCGCGCTGTCGTCGTGAATCGCGAAACCGAAGTTGTACGCCTTGCCCGACTCCAGCGTCACGTCACCCTCGCCACCTGCCAGTTTGCGGGTGAACACCACCGACCAGTTGTCGCCGTCCTTCTTGCCTTCGGCGCTGACCAGGGCGTTGCCGCCCTCCATCACGCGCTTGTCGGCGACATAGCCGTTGAAGCCCTTGTTCTCGCCACTGCGCCACTGGTAAAGATCGTAGAACTTGCCTTCGGCAACCGAACCACCCTTGACGTACTTCGTCTTGGCCTCATCGGCGCCCGGCATGGTGCGCGAATCGGTATGGCAGGTCGCCCAGCAACCGCTCTGATCAGCGAGTTCGACCTTGCCACCGGACTCGAGCATGAACGCGATCTTGACCGGGTTCTTGTCGTCCATCTTGGCCGCACCCGAGGCCGCAGGCTGCTTCCAGGAGAAGCGGACATAAAGGTTGGCGCCGTCGTGCGCGGCCTGCACCTTCACAGGAATGAAGGCCGCCTTGCCGGCGATCGGGGTGGGCTCGATCTTCTGGCCGCTGGCCATCTTCTTGCCCATGTCGCCCGCCTCGTCGCTATGGCAGTCGGCACAGGTTTCGCCCTTCTTGAGCGCCCGCGCGCCACCGTGCTCCGTCCCCTTCTGAATCCACTCCATCGGCGAGACGCCAGGGTAGAACGCGGTGATGTCCTTGCCCTCGACCTTGCCCCAGTCCGGCGCCGCCGCGATCGCGCTGCCCGTACCGAGAGCCAGGAGAGCACCGACTGCGCCGGCAATCATCGTTTTTTTCATCGTCATATCCTCACTGTGCTTGGATTGGCCTGTGATGCAGGAGGGATCTTACTCCTCGTCCGCCTCGGTCATGCCTTCCGGCTTGTGGTGCGCAATGCCCTTGTGGCAGTCGATGCAGGTCATGTTGTCTTCCTTTGCCATCTCGTGCTGCTTGCGCGCACGCTGCTTTTGCGCTTCCGGATTCATGCTTTCCAGACTGTGGCAGTTGCGGCATTCACGCGAATCGACCGACTTCATGCGTGCCCACTCCCGGCGGGCAAGCGTGAGTCGCTTCGCTTCGAATTTCTCACGCGTGTCGATGGTGCCAGTGATCTTGCCCCAAACCTCACGAGAGGCCTGGATCTTGCGCATCATCTTGTACGTCCAGGCCTTCGGAACGTGACAATCCGAGCACACCGCACGCACGCCCGTGCGGTTCGTGTAGTGAATCGTTTCCTTGTATTCCGTGTACACGTTGTCATACATCTCATGGCACGAGATGCAGAACGCCTCCGTGTTCGTGGCTTCCATTGCGGTGTTGAAACCGCCCCAGAACAACACGCCCACCACGAATCCGACAGCCAACAGGCCACCCAGCGACTTGCCGGAAGGGCGGCGCAGGCGGGCCCACAGGCCACCCGAATTTTCTTGTTTTGAGTTGTCGCTGTTTTGATCAGACATTGAACTCTTCCCCTCGACCCCCCGCGCCACGGGCGCGGGGGTTTTTCAGGACTTGACCGGAACGCCGATCAATAAACGTCGTGCATCGTGTTGTACACGTTGAACTTGCCGGTCGGCGTGACGATCGCCGGATCGGTGATCACCTTCTTGACCTTCAGCGTCTTGTCGTCATAGATCACGATCGCCGACTGGTCGGCCTTGCCACCCCACAGCGAGATCCAGACTTCGTCACCCGCCTCGTTGTACTCGGGCTGCACCGCACGACGGATCGCCTTGCTCTCGGGCAGGCCCGAGTCCTTGGCAACGTCGAGGCGGACCGGATCCTTCTTCAGGTCGGCCTTGTCGAACACGAACACGGCTTCGGCAAGCTCACGCTCGGGGTTCATCGGCGCGTCGGCCCAGAAGTTCTTCGACTTCGGGTGGGTCTTCACGAACAGGTTGCCAGCGCCCGGCATCTTGAGCTGCTGCACGACCTTCCAGTTGTGATCCTTGTACTTGGCGTACTTGGGATCGTCGGAAGCCGTGGAGATCAGCGAGACGACAGCGTCACCGAGGTGGCCGGTCGACCAGACCGGGCCGAATTCCGGATGGACGAAGTTGGCGCCACGACCCGGGTGCGGGATCTTCGCGGTGTCAACCAGCGCGGCGAGCTTGCCGGTCTTGGTGTCGACCGCAGCGACCTTGTTCGAGGCGTTGGCAGCGACCATGAAGTAGCGGCCCGAAGCGTCCCAGCCGCCGTCATGCAGGAACTTGGCGGATTCGATCGTGGTGCTCTTCAGGTTCTTGATGTCGCTGTAGTCCACCAGCATGATCATGCCGGTTTCCTTGACGTTGACCACCCACTCCGGCTTGGTCAGCGAGCTCACGATCGAGGCCACGCGCGGCTCGGGGTGATAGTCGCCATCGACGGTGTTGCCACGGGTCGACACGACCTTCAGCGGCTCGAGCGTCTCGCCGTCCATGATCGAGTACTGGGGCGGCCAGTAGGTGCCACCGATCAGGTACTTGTCCTCGTAGCCCTTGAACCTCGAGCTGTCGACCGAACGCGCGTCCGAACCCAGGCGCACGGTGGCGACCGTGGTGGGCTCTTCGTAGTACATGTCGATGATGGTGGTGAGGCCGTCACGACCGACCGTATAGACATAGCGACCCGAAGCCGACAGACGCGAAATGTGCACCGCGTAGCCGGTGTCGAGGATCTTCCAGATCTTGTGGGTGTCGCCATCGACCAGGGCCAGCTTGCCCGCGTCGCGCAGCGTGATCGCGAACACGTTCTTCAGGTTGACCTTGTTCATCTGCTTGGTCGGACGCTTGTCAACCGGAACGAGCAGCTTCCAGCTGTCCTTCATGTCCTTGAGCGAGAACTCGGGCGGAACCGGCGGCGCGTTCTGGATGTAGCGCGCCATCAGGTTGATCTCTTCCTTGGTCAGGATGTCGTCGTAGTTGACCATCCCGCCTTCGGTACCGTAGGAGATGATCTTCTCGAGACGCTCGGTGCCGAGCTTGAGCGTGCCGCCCTCGAGCTTGGTGCCGTCCGGCGCGGCCTTGGTCCAGTGCGGCTCGAGGTTCTTGCCGGTGGCGCCCTTGCGCAGCACGCCATGGCAGCCCGCGCAGCGCTCGAAGTAGATCTGCTTGCCCTTCTCCATCTCCTCGGCGGTCAGCTTGGGCGCTTCCTGCGCCCAGGCGCTGCTCATCGCCAGCGGCAGAATCGCCATCGCCAGCGCCGAACCGAACAAACCTTTCTTTTGCATTGCCCTCTCCTTACACGACACGGGATGTGAACCAACAGTGTGATGGCAGTATGGTTTTTCCGGGCAGGCGCGATCCTTGATGTGAATTAATTTTCCCCACCATCACCAAGGATAAAGTTCGGTGACGCCGCAAGCACGCCGACATGCGTCCGGACACGAATTCGCACTGTCCACGACAAGCGCGTTCCGGCGTCGAACCGAACACTTTTTCGACCGATCGCACGCCGTCAAGCCGGCGCCGGAGCCCATACCATGCAGGCAGGAACCCACCTCCCGGACGCTTCGCAAGCAGGCACGGGCAAGCGCCGCGCACTTCGCGCGAGCCGTGGCGGTCACCCGCCCCGTTCCACGTCGGAAAACGCAGAGGACAAGCCGCAACGCCCGCTTGCACGCGGTCCCGGAAAGGTCTATCTGGTCGGCGCCGGTCCCGGCGATCCCGAACTCCTCACGGTCAAGGCCTTGCGCCTGATCAGCGGCGCGCAGGCGGTGGTCCACGACCATCTCGTCGGCGAGGCCGTCGTCGCGCTGATCCCGGTCGGCGCATGCCGCGTATACGCCGGCAAGGAAGTCGGCAATCATGCCCTGCCCCAGCACGAGATCAACGGGCTGCTCGTCCGGCTCGCGCGCGAGGGTCACGATGTCGTGCGCCTCAAGGGAGGCGACCCCTTCATCTTCGGCCGCGGCGGCGAGGAGTTACAGGCGCTGCTCGACGCGGGCATCGAGTGCGAGATCGTTCCCGGCATCACCGCGGCCGCCGGTGCGGCCTCGGCGACCGGCATTCCGCTCACCCACCGCGAACATGCGCAGACCCTGGTGTTCGCCACCGGGCACCTGAAGGACGACACCGTGGACCTCGACTGGCCCGCGCTCGCTCGCCCGCGGCAGACGGTGGTGATCTACATGGGCCTCGGTGCGCTCGACATCATCTGCGAGCGCCTGATCGCCCATGGCCTGCCCGCGCACACCCCGGCCGCCGTCATCCACGCGGCGACCACCCCCGGGCAGTGCGGCGTGCACAGCACCCTTGCGCGACTGCCTGCCGCCGTTCGCGAAGCAGGCATCCGGACCCCGGCGCTGATCATGATCGGTGAGGTCGTGGCCCTCGACCCCGGCCTCCTGCTCAGACATGCGCTGACCGCCACCGCCTGATCAAGCGCCAAGGCTTGCCGGCAGCGGCCACAGCCACAGGCTCCGAGTAGAATGTCGCCTCTTTGCAGCGCATGAGGCGCAAACACGCATGGCCGACGAAAACCAGTTCTTTCGCCCGATCCGGGACTTCTTCCAGCGCACCGTCGTCAGTTGCTCGGCAGATGACGCCTTGGTCGATATCGTCGCCCAAATGCGTGCGCGAAGCATTTCGTGCGTGGCCGTGGTCGCCGAAGGCAAGCCGTACGCGATCGTCACCGACCGCGACCTGCGCAACAAGGTCGTCGCCACCGGCAAGGATCCGGCAAGCCTGCGCGTGTCAGACGTGATGAGCAAGCCGCTGATGACCATCGCCGAGGATGACGTCCTCTACGAGGCGCTCTATCGCATGTCTCGGCACAATATCCACCGCCTGGTCGTGGTGGATCAGGCCGGTGCGCTTGCCGGCATCATCACGGTCACCGACATCCTCCGCCTGCAGGCGCACTCGCCTCATCAGCTCGTGCTGGACATCGAGAAGGCGGCCTCGATCGACACGCTGCGCGAACTCCACCAGCGCATCCAGAAACTCATCATTCACCTCGCGGGAACGGGGGTCGCCATCCGCGAGATGGTGAAGCTGATCGCCAACCTCAACGACCAGGTGCTGATCCGGCTCATCGATCTGCTGCGCGCGGAGAAGTACCCCGACCTCACCGACAACTTCGCCTTCGTGGTGATGGGCAGCGAGGGCCGCGGCGAGCAGACCCTGTCCACCGACCAGGACAACGCGATCATCTACGACGACAGCGTGAGCGGGGACGAACTCGCCCGTCTCGAGGCCTTCTCGCAGGATCTGATCGCAGCCCTGATCTCGATCGGCGTGCCGCCCTGCCCCGGCGGCATCATGGCCAAAAATCCGGAATGGCGGCGCAGCCTGTCCGGCTGGCGCCAGGAACTCACGCGCTGGCTGTCCGCGACGACACCCGACAACGTCATGACCGGCAGCATGTTCATGGACCTGCGCCCGCTCTACGGTCGCACCGATCTCGTCGACGCCTTGCGCACCCACGCCTTCCATTACATGGCCAACGAACAGGGTTTTCTGGTGCGCATGGCCCAGAACATGACCAACTTCGCCCCGCCGCTGGGCTGGTTCGGTCGCATCAAGGTGGAAAAATCCGGTCCCAACCGCGGCCAGATCGACGTCAAGAAGGCAGGCATCTTCGCGATCACCGACGGCGTCAAGGCGCTCGCGATCGAAGCCGGACGTCTGCAGGGCAGCACCCACGATCGCATGGAGGCCCTGGTCGATGCCGGTGTGTTGAAGCCCGAGCAGGCCGCCGACCTGCGCGCAGCATTCGATTTCCTCGTCCTGATGCGCCTGCAGGGACAGGTCGCGGCACTGCGCAGCAACACCACGCCGAGCAACTACATTTCGCTCGAACACCTCAACGCGATGGAACAGGGCGAACTGCGCCTGGCGTTCGAAGGTGTCGCCAAGTTCCAGTCCTTCATCCAGCACCACTTCAAGCTGCAGTTGCTGCGCAACTGAACTGGAACGAGCCCTTCAGTCCTCGATCAGTTGCCGATGAACGCAGATCGCGGTGGATCGCGGCCGCACGGGACGGCCACGCGCCTGCAGATGCGCGCGGGTAAACGCGGCACCGAACAGCAGGATCAGTGAGGAGTAGTTCACCCACAGCAGCAGGAGCACGAGCGACCCCGCCGCACCGTAGGTGGACGCCGTCGCCGTCGTCGACAGGTAGATCGCGATCAGCGCCCGTCCGAGCGCAAACAGCAGCGCGGTGACGAAGGCGCCCAGCAGCACGTCTCGCCAGCGCAGCACCACGTCCGGCAGCACGCGAAAGATCGTCGCAAACAGCAGCGTGATCACCGTCAGCGAGACGACCCAATCCAGCCCGAGGACGACAGGCACCGGCACCGGCAGCCAGTCTTCCGCAAACGTGATCACACCGCGCACGACTACGCTCAAGGTGAGCGAAACCAGCAGCACGAAGCCGAAGCCCAACACTACGGCCAAGGACAGCAGGCGCGTCTTCAGGTAGATGAATACGCCGCTGCGGGTCGGACGCGGCGCCACCCCCCAGATCGCATTGAGCGCGTCCTGCATCTGGGTGAAGACGGTCGTGGCACCGAACAGGATCGCGGCGAAGCCGGCCATGGTGGGCAGCAGCCCGCTGTGCTGGATGCGGCTGTTCTCCACCGCGGTCTGGATCGCGGCCGCCGCCTCGGGCCCGATGGTCACCTGCAAGTGCTCGGCGATCCGGCCCTGGGCAGCACTTTCACCGAGCACCAGACCCACCAGCGTGACCGCGACGATCACCACCGGCGCCACCGAGAACACGGTGAAGAAGGCCAGCGCCGCGGCATGCACGAACACCTGCGCCTCGAGCCACAGCGTCACGGTGGTCTTGATGACCGCAAACCAGTACTTCAGGACGGAAACGATTGGACCAGCCATGGGCGGATGTTACCGCCTTCTCCACACCGCAGTCTTCCGCCCGACGAGCACGCGAAACCCGCTCTGCATCCTCGCACTCAGGTCGGTCACAGTCCGCCGCATCGAGCGCCGCCGAGGATTGCCTGGATTCTTTGCGAATGCAGCACGGCGTCGCCAAACTCGACGAAGCCCCTTCCGTCAGCGGGCGGAGCGGCAAGGCCCGTCACCGTGTTGCTGCCGCAGCGTGGTGCCCAGACGCTTCTTTCGCTCAGCAGGTATACGCCATACACGACGTCGACCCCGCCAACTCCGATCTCGCTCATGAGCGCGACGACTCCGGGCGAGGTGCGACATCGGCGGTACTTCGGGACGCCCGGGGAGGCGCAACACGAATGGCCATGGCCAGTTCCGGCTTGATGCTGGCCACCGCCTGGTAATGCGACAGGTGCACCTTGCCATACAGTTCCTGCAGGAAATGCGAGCGCTCGAGCTGATCCAACACCGGTCCCTTCATCTCGGAGAGGTGGAACGTGATCCCGCCGTCCTTCAGTCGGCGATTGATCGCCTCCAGGCTTTCGAGGCCGGAGGCGTCGATCGTGTTCACTGCCGGGCACTCGAGAATCACATGACGCACCCGCGGACTGGCCGCCACCGCATCGTTCACCACGTCCTCGAGGAAGCGCGCGTTGGGAAAATACAGGCTCTCATCCACGCGCAGCGAGAGGATCTCGGGATCGGTCACCACCTCATGCCGTGCGACGTTGCGAAAGGTCATGGTTCCGGGGAGCTGGCCCACGACCGCCACGTGCGGCCGCGACGTCTTGTCCACAACGCGACGTCCACCGGTGGCAGCGTGATTGCCGGCAGGCCTTGGGGTAACTTGCCGAGAATCGCCACGCTCTGCGCATCGAGCCCAAAGCCCCACACCACCACGGTTGCAGCGACGATTGCCACGGCCGGCGCGACCTTCGACAGGAGGTCAGCGCGTCGATCGCGCAAGCCCACCGCAAGCCGCAGCGACTCGAGGCCACGGCGGGCCCAAAGCAGGAACACCGCCGAGGCCAGCCCGATCGCCGCCGTGTAGAGGTTGACTTCGCCGAGCTTGGGCAGCAGGGAGCTCAGGATGTCGCGCAGGCTCTCCCCGTGCGTCTTGATGCCGAGCAGCGGGCCGACCTGGCCAGCCGCAATCTGGACGGCTGCGGCCGTGATGAAGCCCGCAATCACCGGATGGCTGAGGAAGTTGGCGAGGAAGCCCAGGCGCAGCAGGCCCATCGCGATCAGCATGAGACCCGAGAGCATGGCGATCGCGACGGCCGCGCCCACGAGCCGGCGTTCCCTGGGCTGCGACCAGGTCGCTGGCGAACGTCTTGCCGGTGTACTCGGCCCCCCATTCCAGGATGGGCAGATAGCTTCGAAGCGGCTTCATGGGATGACTTGCCTGCCCGGGCACCGAGGAAGCGGGCCAAGATCAGCCAGACGACGGCCGGCACCGGTGCTGCATCGGTCATGCTCACCCTGCCGAGGCTCCTGTCGATACCTTCGCCTCCGCCTTGTCGGCCAGCCTGGCGAAGATCCTTGCTCCGATCCCCGCAAGGACCACCGACCACAAGGTCCACATGATCGTCATCACCACGATGCGCGGGTCCGCGTCCGGAATGGCAAGTGCCGCCGCCAGTACCGCGGCGACGTTGCGCGTCCCCATCCCCAGCGCCATGACGCTGCGCTGGTTCTGCTTCATCCCGAAGCCGAAGCCGTAGGTGATCAGCGCCATCCCGACCATGAACAGGGTCATGGCAAGCAAGGCATATTGACCGGCGGTGTCGAGCATCCCCCGACCGTAGATCACGAGACACCACACGATCGTCAGCAGTGTCGACAACATGGCGATCCCCTTCACTGCAGGGAAGATCCTGACGGCTACCGCGTCTGCGCGATACCGGATTGCCGCACCGATCACCAATGGCAGCAGGATCGTCAGGACGAGCGGCTTGGCGAGCGCCCCGACACTGATCGTCAGCCCCTGGATCAGGAGGGGTGCCATCACCGGCATGAACACCACCGTACCGACAGCAACCAGCGGGATCAGGGCCCCGGCGAAACCGATGTCTCCACCGGCCTTGCTCACCATCTGCTGGATGAACGGTGCGCACGGCGCGAGGCTGGCGAGGAGGACCACGACCACGTAGGGCTCTGCCAGCGGGAGAACCCGCGTGATCAGATAGCCGAACAGCGGCCCCAGCACCCAGCCCCACACGAAGATGAGCGCAATGGACTTCTTGTTGCGCAAGGCCGCGACCACCTCCGGCATCTTGACCTGCAGGCCCATGGCGCCAAGGTTCGACACGGTGAAGATCAGCACCAGGGGCCCGAATGTGGCCTGAAGAAACGGCATGAGCTCATTCATCGACGGTTTCCTCTCATGCTGAAAGGAGCATGTCGCATTGCTCGCGGCGCCAGCAATCGCCTGTCACTGCACATCGGCGGCGTCCTTGCCGGCATGCCCGAACGCCTCGTCGATGATTGCCTGCAACCGTGCCACCAACTCGTTGTTCTGCTCAATCGCCCGCAACCATCGCCCGGACGAGCATGCCGCCGGAAAGATTGCGCACCTTGAATCCGTTCTGCAGCAGGATCCGCGTCGCGTAGTAGGCCCGCTGCGCAGAGCGGCAGATGACCAGGATCTCGCGGTCACGCGGCAATTCGCCCAGGCGCTTGCGCAGTTGCGGCAGCGGAATGTTGACCGCGCCCGCCACGCTCTCGACCACCAGTTCCACCGGCTGGCGCACGTCGAGCAGGAACGCCCCGTCCGCGTCGCTCCAATGGGCGAGTGGCATGTCGCCGTGCAGAACGTCGGCGGCGACCATTCCGGCGAAGTTGACGGCATCCTTGGCGCTGCCGAACTGCGGCGCGTAGCACAGCTCCGCCTCCTCGAGGTCGTACACCGTCGCACCCATCTGGATCGCCACCGCGAGCGCGCTGATGCGCTTATCCACCGCGGGACCATCGAGACCGACCGCCTGCGCACCGAGCAGTCGCCCGTCGGATTTGCGGAACAGCACCTTCAGCCCGATCATCTTTGCGCCCGGGTAGTAGCCGGCATGCGAGTTCGGGAACAGGTAGATCTTTTCGTAGTCGGTGTCGCCGAGCCGCGCGAGCGTCTTCTCGCTGGCCCCGGACCAGGCGGCCGCTCCACCGAAGAGCCCGATGATCGAAGTCCCCTGCGCGCCACGGAAGCGCGCCGTGCGACCGGCGATCACGTCGGCCGCGATGCGCCCCTGCCGGTTTGCCGGGCCCGCCAACGCGACGAGGCTCCACTGCCCGGTCACCACGTCCTTGACTTCGACCGCATCGCCAACGGCAAAGATGTCCGGATCGCTGGTGTGCATCTGCTCGTCGACACGGATGCCGCCGCGCTCGCCGATCGCGAGACCCGCCGACTTGGCGAGCGCGGTGTCCGGGCGCACGCCGAGGGCGAGGATCACGAGGTCGGCCGGGAAGACCTTGCCGGACTTCGTCTGCACCTCGAGCGCGCCACCCTCCGCCTGCTTGAAGGCCGCCACCCCGTCGCCAAGCGCGAGGCGCACACCGTGCCGCTTCAAGTGCTCCTCGACCAGACGGGCGAGTTCCCGATCGAGCGGTGCGAGGATCTGATCAAGCATCTCGACCAGCGTCACCTCGAACCCGGCATGGACCAGATTCTCGGCCGTCTCCAGGCCGATGAATCCGCCGCCGATCACGACCGCACGCCGCGCCGGCTTGACGAACTGCATGCCGGAGTAGTTGTACATGCCCGCGAGGAATTCTGTGCCGCGCTGGATCCACGCGCGGATCGTGCGCACATCGGGCACGGTGCGAACCTGGAAGATGCCCGGCAGGTCGATGCCCGGCAGCGGCGGCCGCACCGACACCGCACCAGGCGCGAGCACCAGCTTGTCGTACGACTCCGTCGTCACCTCGCCGCTGGCGACGTTGCGCAGTTGCACGGTTTTTGCTTTCGCATCGACCGCAATCGCCTCGCAGTTCGTGCGCGCGTCGATCTCGAACAGGGCGCGAAACGTCTCCACGCTGCTCACCAGCAGGCTTGATTCGTTCTCGATCACGCCCGAGATGTGATACGGCAGCCCGCAGTTGGCGTACGACATGTACGGCCCGCGCTCCACCATCACGATCTCCACCTTTTCGTCCAGCCTGCGCAGCCGCGCCGCACAGGACGCGCCGCCAGCCACTCCACCAACGATGACAACCTTCATGCTGATCCTCCTGATGTGACACTTGCGCCGCCAGCCAGTCGCTGCCGCGCCGATCTACAACAACACGTGGCCTCGTCATTCACCACCACGTCTGCCCCGCGGGCTTGCGCACCGGGCCAGAACCGCTTGCCTGGATGCCGTGGCGCGACCACACCTCCTTGCGGGAGCGTAGCAAGCCGCAGGTCACACCGATCTATTTGTACTCCTCGCGGGTCCAGCCCGGTTCCTGGTCCACAATGCTCGCCGCCACCAGCGGGCATTTGGTGCAGAAGACCTCCTTCCAGCCCAGCGGGACGCAGTCGGTTCGCCTGCATCGCTCTGCCCGATCATCGCCCAGTCCTTAACACCTGTCGGGGCGGCCTGGAGTCAGCGCGCTTATGAGCCAATAACGAGGCTTATGCTGAACCTGTCCGGGGGCGGGCGCTTGACATTTCGGGACGCCATCTGGACAGTTCGGGACGCGCTCGGAGAACCGATATCGATCATGTCAGACAGCAAATTGCACTCTGCTCACCGCCCATCTTCACCCCCCGGACCGGGCGGCGACACCATGGTACGGATCGGTGCGACGATCGGATTGCCAGCCGTCCTGCAGAGTCTCGGAGCCAGGCCGGCACAGCTTCTGGCCGAGGTCGGGCTCGATCTCTCGCTGTTCGACAACCCGGGCAACCTGATTTCGTTCGCTGCGCGCGGCCGCCTGCTGGAACACGGTGTCGCGAGGACGGGCTGCCCGCACCTTGGACTGCTGGTCGGCCAGCGAGCGGGCCTGGAGTCGCTCGGCCTGTTGGGCTCGCTCGTCAAGTACTCCCCTGACGTCGGAACGGCACTCCAGTCCCTGGTTCGCTTCTTCCATGTCCACACCCGGGCTGCGAACGTGACGGCCACCGTCGACGGCCAGCTTGCCTACTTCGGCTACCAGATCAAACGGACCGGGACCGCGGCGACGGACCAGGTGGCGGACGGCGCCCTTGCCGTGCTGCTCAATATCCTGCGGTCCCTGTGCGGACCGGGGTGGAAACCCAGCCAGGTGTGCTTCGCTCACCGCAAGCCGGACGACATCGAGCCATTTCGCCAGTTTTTCCGCGCTCCCTTGCTCTTCAATGCCGAACAGAACGCACTCGTGTTTCTCGCGGATTGGCTGACGCACCGTCTCCCGGTCGACGATCCGGAACTGCGCCGGCAGCTTACGGAACAGATCCATCGCATTGAAGCGCACCACCCGGACTCGTTCCCGGATCAGGTTCGCAGCGTGCTCCGCATGGCCCTGCTGACCGACCATGCCGACGCCGGCCACATCGCGTCGCTATTCTCGATTCACCGCCGAACGCTGAACCGCCGCCTGAACGGGGACGGCATCAGCTTCAAGGATCTGCTCGACGAGGTACGCTATGAAATCGCCCGGCAGACGCTCCTGGACACCGATCTGCACGTCGGCGACGTCGCGGCAGTGCTCGGCTATGCCGACGCCAGCGCCTTCACGCGCGCGTTCCGTCGCTGGAGCGGAGCCACGCCGGCCGCATGGCGGTCAGAAGCGCGCAGTGGGGCAACACGCAAGGCAGGGAATCAGGCAGTCGGCGCCAGCGACACCGGGGCGTCCGCGAACCCTTGATCTTCGCAGTCGGGCGACCGAAGCCGGGTTTCCCGGTCGTGCTCCCTCCGTCCGCGATGGATGCCGACGGATCTCGAAAGCGCCCTCACTCCCATGCACTCATCAACGCGCCTTCCAGGCCCATGGCTCGTGAGCCGAACGACCCTGCCACGCAGATTTTTCCCGTCAGTCTTGCGGTCACCATCTTCCGCCCGCTGTTACACTATTTCCCGTTAAACCGCCGGTTTTCCGGGGCAGTCGGCGAAAGCTTGAACTTTCGAAATCCATCGATTCCCGAGACCATCATCGGCCGCAGCGACACGCGTCGGCGTCGGTTGATGAAGAGCCCGGAAAGGGCCGGCATCGAACGTCTCAAACCAATGTCGCGGCTCGCTTTCTCGCCCGAAACTTTACTGGCGGGGTCCGCCGGGAGCGCTGCCGTCGCTCGGCGCTCCGGGGGGAGTTCTCAGCCTCCGCCGCGCAATCAGGCAATCTAGGCGACTCTGCAGTCCGTGGCACATTATGGCAACAGGTAGGATCAGCTATGAATTTCGTCCTGGAGCGCCCAACCGAGCGTCCCTCCTACAACACAGGCAATTTTTCCCTGGTGGCGGGCGGGCCGCTGTTCCAGTTGCTGCGGCGCGCCCGACTCGAGGACGATGCCGCACAACTGATCCGCCGGCGCATCGTCGCTTTCGTTGTGCTGACCTGGGTGCCGCTGCTGGTGGCGGCTGCCGCCGAGGGGCTGGCATGGGATGGACGGGTGGCCGTGCCGTTCCTGCGCGATGCCGCGGTGCATGCACGCCTCCTGGCAGCCCTGCCCCTGCTGATCGTCGCAGAGCTGGTCGTGCATATGCGCATCCGCGATGTCGTCGCGCAGTTTCTCGAGCGCGACCTCATCGCTGAAGCCGACATGGGGCGGTTCGAGGGCGCGATCCATTCGGCGATGCGGCTGCGCAACTCGGTAACGGCCGAAGTGCTGATGATCGTTCTGGTGTATGGCATCGCCATATCCGGCATCTGGCGCCAATACATCGGGCTGGAGGCGGCAACCTAGTACTCCCCCGCTGTCGGCCCCGGAGCTGATTTCTCGGCGGCAGGCTGGTGGCTCTTCTATGTCAGTCTGCCGGTGTTCCAGTTCCTGCTGCTGCGCTGGTATTTTCGCCTGTTCGTCTGGGCGCGTTTCCTGTGGCAGGTTTCGCGCCTCGATCTCCGCCTGCTGGCGACGCACTCCGATGGGGTCGCCGGCTTGGCCTTCCTCGGCAGCGTCTCACACGCGATGGCTCCGCTTGCCGCGGCGCACGGCGCGTTGGTGGCCGGTGTGCTGGCCGATGCGATCTTCCACACGGGCGCGAAACTCGACGAGTTCAGTATCGAGGTCGTCATGGTGGTGGCGCTCATGGTGTGCCTGGTGGTCGGCCCGCTGCTGGTGTTCGCGCCCCAGCTCTCGGCAGCCAAACGGGCCGCCAGCCGCTCCTATGGCGTGCTGGCGCAGCGATTGGCGCGCGAGTTCGACACCAAGTGGCAGGGCGGCGGCGCGCCGGCTGGGGAGCCATTCCTCGGCAGTCCCGATATCTCGGCGCTAACCGATTACACCAGCGCGCTGAACGTGGTGCGCACGATGCAGATCGTGCCGTTCACGCGCCAGGCGCTGCTGCAGCTCGCGGTGGCCACCGTGCTGCCGATCACCCCCCTGCTGCTGACGATCATGCCAGTGGAGCAATTGCTGAAACTGCTGCTGGGCGTGGTGGTGTAGGGCGCCGGCCCGCTACGCTGTCTTCACCACGATCGTCTTCTCGGACACGAAGCGCTCCGGCATCGCTTCCTTGGATAGATCTCGACAGGCATTCGCCCGTTGCGCCAACGCATCAGGCCGACTTTTCGATAGACCTCGATCGAAAAAACCTACTCCCACTCGATCGTCGCCGGCGGCTTGCCAGAGATGTCGTAGACCACGCGGTTGATGCCGCGCACCTCGTTGATGATGCGGTTGCTGACCTTGCCGAGCAGGCTGTGCGGCAGCTCGGCCCAGTGCGCGGTCATGAAGTCCTGCGTCTGCACCGCGCGCAGCGCCACCACGTATTCGTAGGTGCGGCCATCGCCCATCACGCCGACGCTCTTTACCGGCAGGAACACCGCGAAGGCCTGGCTGGTCTTGTCGTACCAGTCGGCGGCGCGCAGCTCGTCGATGAAGATCGCGTCGGCGCGCCGCAGCAGGTCGGCAAAGTCCTGGCGGACCTCGCCGAGGATGCGCACGCCCAGGCCCGGACCCGGGAAGGGGTGGCGATAGACCATGTCGTGCGGCAGGCCCAGGGCCACGCCGAGCTCGCGCACCTCGTCCTTGAACAGGTCGCGCAGCGGCTCGAGCAGCTTCAGGCCCAGCGTCTCGGGCAAGCCGCCGACGTTGTGGTGGCTCTTGATGGTGTGCGCCTTCTTGCTCTTGGCACCGCCCGACTCGATCACGTCGGGGTAGATCGTGCCTTGCGCCAGCCACCTGGCGTTCGGCAGCTTCTTGGCCTCGGTCTGGAAGACCTCGACGAACTCGCGGCCGATGATCTTGCGCTTCTGCTCGGGGTCGGTGACGCCCTTCAGGTGGCCCATGAACTGCTCGGTGGCGTCGACATGCACGACCCTGGCATGCAGCCGCCCGGCGAACATCTCCATCACCAGCTTGCCTTCGTTGAGGCGCAAGAGGCCGTGGTCGACGAACACGCAGGTGAGCTGGTCGCCGATCGCGCGATGGATCAGCGCCGCCGCCACCGAGGAATCCACGCCGCCCGACAAGCCGAGGATGACCTCCTCGTCGCCCACCTGCTCGCGGATCTTCTGCACCGCCTCGGCGATGTAATCGGGCATGTTCCAGTCGTGGCCGCAGCCGCAGATGTCGTGCACGAAGCGGCCGATCATCTCGCGCCCCTTGATCGTGTGCGTGACCTCGGGGTGGAACTGCACGCCGTAGAAGCCGCGCGCCTCGTCGGCCATGGCCGCGATCGGGGTCGATTCGTTGCTGCCGATGACCTTGAAGCCCGGTGGCAGCTCGGTGACCTTGTCACCGTGGCTCATCCACACGTCGAGCAGGCCGTGGCCCTCGGCGTTGGTGCGATCCTCGATGCCGGTGAACAGCTTCGAGTGCCCGCGCGCGCGCATCTCGGCGTAGCCGAACTCGCGCTTGGCCGAGCTCTCGACCTTGCCGCCGAGCTGGCTCGCCATGGTCTGCATGCCGTAGCAGATGCCCAGCACCGGCACGCCGAGCTCGAACACCGCCTGCGGCGCGCGCCAGTCCTCGGCTTCGTACACCGAATTGGGACCGCCGGACAGGATCACGCCCTGGGCGCCGAAGCTGCGTACGAACTCGTCCGAAACATCGAAGGGATGCAGCTCGCAATACACCTGCTGCTCGCGCACACGGCGCGCGATGAGCTGGGAGACCTGGGAGCCGAAGTCGAGGATGAGGATTTTCTGGTGAGCCATGGCGCGAAGTTCTCGTGCGTCGAAAAAGGAAGGGCGGCCTCGCAGCCGCCCAGGTGTCTCGAAAGGCGCCGATCAGCTGATCTGGTAGTTCGGCGCTTCCTTGGTGATCTGCACGTCGTGTACGTGCGACTCACGCATGCCGGCTGCGCTGATCTGCACGAACTGGGCACGCTCGTGCAGGGTCGGGATATCCGCACTGCCGAGATAGCCCATAGAGGCCCGCAGGCCACCGATCAACTGATGGATGACAACGTTGACCGAGCCCTTGTAGGGGACACGCCCCTCGATGCCCTCGGGCACGAGCTTGTCGATGTTGCCGGTGTTCTCTTCCTGGAAGTAGCGGTCGGCCGCGCCCTTCTCCATCGCGCCGAGCGAACCCATGCCACGGTAGGACTTGTACGAGCGCCCCTGGAACAGCACCGTCTCGCCCGGTGCCTCCTCGGTGCCCGCAAACAGGCCGCCCAGCATCACGCAGTCTGCGCCCGCAGCTATCGCCTTGGCGATATCGCCCGAGAAACGAATGCCGCCATCAGCGATCATCGGCACGCCCGTGCCGGCAAGCGCGCTGGCCACATTGTCGATCGCGGTGATCTGCGGCACGCCCACCCCGGCGACGATCCGCGTGGTGCAGATCGAGCCCGGGCCGATGCCGACCTTCACACCATCCGCACCGGCATCGACCAGCGCACGCGCCGCGTCGGCGGTGGCGATGTTGCCGCCGACCACCTCGATCTGCGGGAAGCGCTTCTTGACCCAGCTCACGCGGTCGAGCACGCCCTGCGAATGGCCATGCGCGGTGTCGACGACGATCATGTCCACGCCGGCCTCGGCCAGCAGCTCGGCGCGTTCCTCGGTGCCGGCACCGACGCCGATCGCCGCAGCCACGCGCAGGCGCCCCTGTTCGTCCTTGGCGGCGAACGGGTGCTCGGTGGACTTCATCATGTCCTTGACCGTGATGAGGCCGCACAACTCGCCCGCGTCGTTCATGACCAGCACGCGCTCGAGACGGTGCTCGCGCAGCAGCTCGCGCGCCTCGTCGAGGCTCGCGCCTTCGCGCACGGTGACCAGACGGTCCTGCGGGGTCATGATCTTGGTGACGAGCTGCTCCAGATTGGTCTCGAAGCGGGTGTCGCGGTTGGTAACGATGCCCACGACCTTGCCGCGCTCGACGACCGGCACGCCCGAGAAGCGGTGTTGACGCTGCAGCGCGATAACCTCCGCCACCGTCATGGTGGGCGGAATGGTGATCGGATCCTTGAGAATGCCGGACTCGTGGCGCTTGACCTTATGCACCTCAGCAGCCTGTTCGGCCGGGCTCAGGTTCTTGTGCACCACGCCGATGCCGCCTTCCTGCGCAAGCGCGATCGCCAGGCGGCTTTCGGTGACGGTGTCCATCGCTGCAGAGAGCAGCGGAATGTTTAGACGGATGCGCCGCGTTACCTGGCTCTGCAGGCTCACGTCGCGCGGGAGAACCGTGGAGTGGGCGGGAACGAGAAGGACGTCATCGAAGGTCAGCGCCTTCTGAATCACTCGCATGGCTTTTTTCCTTTCGACCAAAACCGTATTATACAGAGTGCTCCAATACCACGTAAGCGGCACGCCGCGGAGAGTCGCCGATGATCCACCCAGCCCTGCTCGCTGCGCTCCTCCTCACTGCCCTCCCCGCCAGCGCGCAGATCTACAGCTGGAAGGACAAGGACGGCCGGACGCACTTCGGCGACAGCCCCCCTGCGTCAGGTGAAGTGATCGAAATTCGCCCCGCGCAGGCCCGTCCAGCCCCGCCCCCCCCAGCTGCGGAGGCGCGCGGTGACGAACGGGAACCGGCACGGTCGGGGTCGCTCTCCGAACGTGAGCAGGCTTTCCGCGAACGTCGCGCAGCGGCGGCCGAGGCAGAAGCCGCTGCGGCTGAAGAGGCCGCTGGCAGACAGGCGCTGCAACAGTTCTGCGTGTCAGCGAGCAATGAACTCGCGGCGCTCAGGGCGGGCCAGCGCATGGTTCGCTTTAACGCCCGCGGCGAGCGCGAGTTTCTCGACGACGGCATGCGCGCAGCCGAGATCCGGCGCCTCGAAAAACAGTCCGCCGAGCGCTGCAGGTAAGGCGGCGCACGCGAGTTCGCAGCCGCGACGCGCGCACTTCCTACTCCGCCGCCTCCGCAGGCCCGCCCCCCTTCTTCATGACCTTGCCCTCGTCGGCGCGCTTCTTGCGCACGGCTTTGGGATCCGCGATCAGCGGACGGTAGATCTCGACCCGGTCGCGGTCGCGCAGTTCGGTGTCGAGCTTGACCAGCCGGGCAAAGATGCCGAGCTTGTTGGCGCGATCGGGCAGGATCTCGGGGTACTTCTGCAGCAGCCCCGACGCATCGAGCGCCTCGCGCACCGACGCACCTTCAGGGAGGCGCACGCCGACCAGTTCCTGGCGATGCGGCAGCGCGTACACCACCTCCACATTGATCATCCCGGCCATCCTCAGCTCCCCTGCCGCGGCCGGTAGATCTGGCCGGCGCGCTTGACGAACGAATCCACGAAAGTATTCGCGATGTGACTGAACACAGGCCCGAGCACCTTCTCGAGCAGCTTGCTCGAGAACTGGTAACGCAACTGGAATTCGACCTTGCACGCAGTGTCACCGAGCGCCGTAAACCGCCAGTGCCCGTCGAGGTGGGTGAAGGGGCCGTCGGTCAGACGCAGCATCATCTCCTGAGGGTATCGCTTGGTGTTCTCGGTGCTGAAGTGCGCCTTGATGCCGTGGTAGTTGATGTGCAGGGTCGCAGCAGTCACCGTTTCGGTGCGCTTGTGCAGCTCGATACCCCCGCACCAGGGCAGGAACAGAGGATAGTCCTCGCAGCGATCGACGAGTTCGAACATCTGCTTGGGAGTGAATTCGATCAGAACGAGCTTGTTGACTTCGGCCATGGGCAACCTGGCGACAGCGCGCGTCGGAGAGGAAACGAAGACGGCGCCGAGCTGTTAAAATCGGCAATTCTACCGCATGCGGCCACGCCGGCTCAGCGCCACGCGGCCCCTGGAAGTCGAAACATGAGCATCATCGAAAACCGCAAGGCCTTCCACGACTACTTCATCGAGGAGAAGCACGAGGCCGGGATGGTCCTCGAAGGCTGGGAAGTCAAGGCGATCCGCGCTGGACGGTCAAACATCAAGGAGTCTTACGTCGTTGTCCGCGGCGAGGAGATCTTCCTGTTCGGCATGCACATCACGCCGCTGGCCACCGCGTCGAGCCATGTGCATCACGACCCGACCCGGACTCGCAAGCTGCTGCTCCACAAAAAGGAAATCGCCCGCCTGATCGGCAAGGTCGAGCGCGCCGGCTACACGCTGGTGCCGCTCGACATGCACTACAAGCAGGGCCTCATCAAGATCGAGATCGGTCTTGCCAAGGGCAAGAAACTGCACGACAAGCGCGAGGACGAGAAGAAGAAGGACTGGGAGCGCGAGAAGCAGCGCCTCATGCGCTCCCAGGCTTGAGCGTCCTGCCGGGTTCGAGCGTCATCACAGCAGCGTCAGCGAGGCGGCGGCCACGGCGAGCAGCGCGAGCCAGGTCAGCACGCCGAAACTGATCACCTGCATCGCGATCTCGCTCGCTTCCACCTCTTCATTCACTCCGAGCAGGCGGTCAACGCCGTGACGGACCAGCATCGCCGACGCGCCCAACGCGACCAGCCCGACCAGCACGGTGAACCAGACGCTGCCGAAGACGACCGCGAGCGAGGACAGCCACAGCGGCACCGGAGCGATCGCGGCGACCGCGTAGGCGTCGTCAAGGTCACCGCTGCCATCCTTGGCGATCGAGGCGAGGCGAATCGAGTTGGCCATGATCGGTACGCTGAAATGCTCGGCCATGAAGAACAATACCGCCGCGATCAGCCAGTTGGCGAAGCGCGCCTCCGGAAACACCTCGGCGCCCACTCCAGCGCCGGCAAACAGGATCATCAGCGGTGGCAGCAGCGACAGCGGCAGCACCACGCGGCGGAACACGAGATCCATCGGTGGCCGCATGCGCTCGACCGTGTCCCAGCCCTCCCGACTCGACACCACCATGCGGGGAAATTGCATCACGTCCATGATCCTGCCTCCGGTTCGGCTTGAAATGAGGGCCGCGCATCGAACGAACCACTCGGACTGCGCGGAAATGCATCACAATTTGATATTAATACCGATCCCCCCGATTGCAAATTGAAAATCATCATCGCGGCACCGCTCGCCGCGCGTGCCGGACGCCCGACGTGCGTCCGGGGCAGCTTCTCGCAGCGACGCGGGACCGGAACGCGATAAAATGGGCTCACGATGAGCACCCCACTAGACAAGTCCGAATTCGAGGCCCTCGCCGACTTCCGCTATCGCCTGCGTCGCTTCCTGCGCTTCTCGGAACTGCTGACCCGGCGCCATGGCATCACGAATCTGCAGTACCTCCTTCTGCTTCAGATCAAGGGCTTCCCCGGTCGCGAGTGGGCCTTCGTCGGCGAACTCGCCGAGCGCCTGCAGGCACACCAGCATGGCGTGGTGTCGCTGGTGTCACGCTGCGAACGGCTTGGCCTGGTCGAACGCCGCCCTGGGCGCGAAGACCGGCGTGCGGTCGAGGTGCACCTGACCTCCGCCGGAGAACGCTTGGTCGAGACGATTGCCCTGCACCACCGCGAGGAGGTCAAACTCCTCGGCGGCGTGGTCCGCGAACTTGCCAGCCACCTGCGCTGAGCCCCTCGCCGAGCCACGCACCCTCCCCTTGGACCGACCCTTCCGCCACCAGTCCTTGGTACGGCTCAGGCCTCGGGTGACTGGCCGAGGCCGTGTTCCACCGCGAACACGGCTGCCTGTACCCGACTGCTCAGGTTCAGCTTGCGCAGCATGTTCTGCACATGGATCTTCACCGTGCTCTCGGACAGATCGAGCGCACGCGCGATCTCCTTGTTGCTCCGGCCGCGGGCGATGAACTGCAGGATCTCGCGCTCGCGCGGCGAGAGCCGGTCGACGTCGCCGCCTTCGACCGTACCGACGACCGCGCCCCTGCCGCCAGCGACCTGTCCCGGCACTGCAACAGGCGCGGCGCCGCTGGCGCCGCGGCCCGCGGCACTGCGCACCCCGCCGAGCAGTTTGCCCATCATCTGCGGCGACACCACCGACTCGCCCTGGGCTGCGGTCTTGATTGCCGACACCAGCGTTTCGGCCTGGATGTTCTTGAGCAGGTAGCCACAGGCGCCGGCACGCAGGGTCTCGATGAGATCCTCGGCATCCTCCGACACGGTCAGCATCAGCACCCGCGTCTCGGGCACCTCCTCGAGCAGCAGGCGGGCCGCCTCGCGCCCGGACAGCCCGGGCATGTTGTTGTCGAGCAGCACCACGTCAGGCCGCAACTGGCCCGCGAGACGGATTCCCTCGCGTCCGTCACCCGCTTCGCCGACCACCTCGAAGCACGTGTAGCTCTGCAGCAGGGAGCGGATGCCGCTGCGGAACAGAGTGTGATCGTCGACCAGCAGAACGCGTATCTTTTCTACGGCCATCAGGCCTCCACCGTGTTGGTTCGTGGCAGTTGCAAACGGATCTCGGTGCCGCGACCCGGCGAGGATCGCACCGCAAACTGCCCGCCGATGCGCATCGCGCGCTCGCGCATGATGTGCAGCCCGATGTGCGCTTCGCCGTCCGGGGCGTCACCTCCCTCGACGAATCCCACCCCGTCATCGCGCACGGTAACCGCGAGCCCGTCACGGCCCCGGCGCACACTCACCGATACCTTGCTGGCACCAGCGTGCTTGCGCACGTTCGAGAGCGCCTCCTGCACGATGTAAAGCACCTGGGTCTCCGCCTCTGGGTCGAGCGGCGCGCCGTCGCCCTGCACGTCGAGGTCCGTCGCGATGCCGGTCTGCTCGGCGACCCGACGCAGCGCGGATGCGATCGCGGCGTCCAGATCCTGCTGCTCGACCCGGGTGCGGAAATGCACCAGCAGCTCGCGCACATCCTCGTAGCTTTCCTGAATGCCCTGGCGGAGCATGTCCACGGTCGCGTTCACGTCCTTGCTGCGATGCTCGGCGAGCGCACGCTCGAGCATCTGGACCTGCAGATTCAGGAATGCGAGGCCCTGCGCGATCGAGTCATGCAGTTCGCGCGCGAGCAGGTTGCGCTCTTCGGACACCGCAAGCTCGCGCTCGCGTGCATGCAGGCGCTGGTTTTCGATCGCAATGCCTAGCTGCTGGCCGAGCGTCTCGAGCAGCTGACGGTCGGCATCGCTGATCGATTGTGCGTGATTGAAATAGAGGTTGAACACCCCCAGCGCCCGCTTGCTGGCGGTGATGGAAGTGGCTGACACGGTCTGGAAGCCAGCGCGCATGCAGGCGTCGCGTGTGACGGAGAGCGTCGCGGTACGCACATCCAGCGTCAGCGAACTTCCGCTACCCTGCGCCGCTTCGCCACACACGCATTCGCCGCAGGCAAGCACCTCCTCACGGTCGAGGAAGTCCTCGCCGAGGCCGTCGTGCACGATCATGCACAGGTTGCGCGACTCCAGATCGAGCAGGCGGGCAGAACTCGCGCTCGCGCCCATCGTCTTCTGCACGCGCTCGAGGAAACCCTTGCACAGCGAGTCCACATCGCTGGGTTCGCGCAGGAAGGCGACGATCTCGTAGAGGATCTCGAGCTCGCGGTTCTTTTGCTCGAGACTGCGGGTCTTCACCGCGACGCGCTCTTCCAGGGTGTCGTAGACGTTCTGCAGGTGCGCCGCCATGCGGTTGAAACCGGCCGACAGCTCGCCGAATTCATCATTCGACAGCACCGGGACGCGCGCGTCGAAGTCCTCCTGTCCCATGCGCTTGACGCCCTCCTGCAGTTCGAACACCGGGCGAATCACGGTGAGGAAGAAGAAGCGCAACAACAGAATGGTGCCGATCACGGCCAGCGCGATCAGGATGACCTGGGAGCTACGCAGGATGTTGGTGTTGCGCGCGTAGCTGCGCTCCATGCGCAGGACGAAGTCGTTTATGGTGTCCACGTAGCCGCGCGCCGCACGGTCGAACTCCTGCCCGTGGCGATGCACGTTGTCAGGACCGGGATTGGCCGCGATCTCGAGCAGGATCGGCCGCAGCTGAACGGTCCACTCGTCGGCCATCTCCGCGAGCGCCTCGGGAATGCCGCCTTCACGCGGCACGAAAAGGGGCCGCGAGGGGTCGCCGCTGCGCAGCACGTCCAGCGTGCGGTCAAAGTCGTTGACGCGCTCGTTCAGGTCGGCGGCGAAGGCCTGGCGGTCACTGGTATGAAGATCCGCGCGGGCGAGATGGTGGGCGAGGCGGAACACCCGCATGCGCAGGCTGCCGGCATCGTTGATTGCCGCAGCCGCCCCTTCCAGGTGCCAGGAGATGAACAGCGTCAGGGCGATCGCGGCAAGCGCGACGAGGAAGAAGCCGAGCAGCATGCCGGTAATCTTGACCGACAAACCCGAGCCGCGGATGTACATGAGAATCGGTGCTTTCTTGCGCATGCGCGCAAGCTAGGGGCAAAGACGCAGAAAGGCAAGGCCGGCAGCCGTGGCGGCCACCGGCCCTGCCTCTTCACGTCAGCCTCAGGCGATGCGGCGCTTGGTGCGGACGATCTGGTAGGCGCGCGTCAGGTAGCTGAACGGCGCAGTCAGGATGTGCACCAGGCGGGTGAAGGGGAAGGCCAGGAACACCGTCATGCCGAAGAAGATGTGGGCACGGAAGATCGGATCGACCTTGTCCATCAACTCCGGTTGCGGGTTGAGCAGCAGCACGCTCTTCACCCAATCGGCCAGCGCCAGCATCACCGTCGGATCACCCTTGTTGGCATGACCGATCGAGAACGGCACGGTGATCAGGCCAAGAACCAGGGTGACCATCAGCCAGGTGATGATGAACACGTCGCTGCGCCGGCTGTTGATGCGCACACGCGGGTTGTACATGCGGCGATACCACAGCATGCTGCCGCCGACCAGGCACATGATGCCGAAGATCACACCCGCGATGATCGCGATCCACTGGTGGGCCAGGTCGGAAATGCCCAGGCCCAGCCACAGGCCGTGCGGAAGGACCAGACCGGCGAAGTGGCCGAAGAAGATCATGATGATGCCGACGTGGAACAGGTTACTCGCCAGCATCATGCCCTGCTTCGACAGCAGCTGCGACGAATCGGTCTTCCAGGTGTACTGCTCGTTGTCGTAACGGATCCAGGACCCGATCACGAACACGGTCAGCGCGATGTAGGGATAGACCCCGAAAAAAAAGTTGTTCAGAGAAATCATCGTCTTCTCCTCAGGCGGCCAGACGGGCCAGCGAGCTGTGGTTTTCAATCACGCGAACGAGCACCGCATAGGGGCTCTCCGCCTTTTCCAGGTTGGTCGCGAGCACGTTGAACACCTTGACCGCGTCGGTCAGGAACACGCGCGCCTCGGTCTCCTCGAGCAGCGCGACAAATTCCAGCATCATCGGCAGGTAATCCGGGATCTCATGCTCGTCGTGCTGCAGCCCGTAGGACTTGTAGAACTCGGACAGGTCGATGAGCGCGGGACCACGGTTCTTGTCGTCGCCGAACACGTGGTGCGTCAGGTGCAGGCTGTGCTCGGGGGTGAGGTCGAAGGTCTTGACGTACTGCCCTTCGAGCTCGGTCTGGTCCTGAGCCAGCATCCAGTCGATGAAACCGGCGATGCTGTTGTGCTCAGTCCCGGTGAACACCTTGTCGGTGTCCACCGAGCGCACCAGACCCAGCGCCCCGCCCTGGCCCGCGACCGCAGAACGCAGGTCGCCGACGATTTCGCCGCCCGGATAATCGAGCAACACGGCAAGCAGCTTGTAGGTCTGCATGGTTCCTGCCTCCTCAGTAGCGTTCGCCGGCGACGTCGTGCTGGTCGTCGGCATGCGGCGCGAGCTTGCGCGGTTCCATCGATTCCTTGCGACGCTCGGGGAACAGCGAGTTCGGCGAGATGCCCACCGAGGACGCGTTGCCGAAGCTGAAGCCGGCCTGACCCTGGAAGCCGTGGTAGTCCTCGAGGCGCATCTCTTCCTTGGAGGTCGGGATCACGAAGCGGTCTTCGTAGTTCGCGATCGCCAGATAGCGATACATCTCCTTGGCCATGTCCTCGGTCATGCCCACAGCGTCGAGTGCGCGCATGTCGGCCTTGCCCTCGACGTGCACCGAGCGCTGGTAGGAGCGCATCGCGATCATGCGGTTGAGCGCGTCGACGATCGGCTGCTCCTTGCCGGCGGTCATCAGGTTGGCGAGGTACTTGACCGGCAGGCGCATCGCGGAAGCTTTCGGGATCACACCGTCGGCTTCGGTCGGCAGGGCCTTCTGGTCGATCTGCGACTGCACCGGCGAGAGCGGCGGCACGTACCAGATCATCGGCAGCGTGCGGTACTCGGGGTGCAGCGGGAAGGCGATCTTCCACTGCACGGCCATCTTGTAGATCGGCG
>Ga0209573_1001831_pt1 | contig 30184 bp, 27 predicted proteins | sample TNRBio252014_DNA_FD_185870 | JGI IMG/M metagenome (GOLD analysis project Ga0209573, IMG submission 185870) | Wastewater treatment Type I Accumulibacter community from EBPR Bioreactor in Madison, WI, USA - TNR Reactor_6/25/2014_ DNA (SPAdes)... | ecosystem: Engineered > Bioreactor > EBPR >...
TTCGATTACACCATACATCTCTCCTGCGCTCCGCCGCAGACGTTTTCCTTTTCCTTCCATTTCTTTTTGTGGACAAATTTAAGGGGCGCTAAAACCGCTTGCAAGATGGGGATGGACAGAGGGATACAATGCATTGGATAATAAAGTTTCACGACAAGCATTGCATCGTTATGAGAAAGGCGAAGTCATACCGGATAGTAAAATGATCAACTTATTAAGTAATGCTATGAAGGTTCAGCCTGAGTACTTTTTCAGAAATACCAGAGTAGAAATTGGGCAAATTGAATATCGTAAACTCAAAAAACTTCCTGCTAAAGAAGAAGAAAAAATAATCGAACAGACTAGGGAATACCTTTCAAGGTATTTAGAATTAGAGGAAATCATAGGGGTTTATTGTGATTTTGTCAACCCACTACATGAATTCAAGAGTATTAACAAATATGAGCAAGTTAATGAAGCTGCAAATCAACTACGGGAGTTTTGGAGACTTGGTTCAGATCCGATTTTCAATGTAGCGGAACTATTGGAAGACAAGCATATAAAAATAGTAAAAGTTAATGCAGATATCACTTTTGATGGGCTTCAAACTTGGGTCAATGGCAACATACCTGTTATTGCGTATAACGTTTGTAATGTCCAAAAAACAGATCGTATTCGTTTTACTTTATTGCACGAGTTGGCACATTTGCTATTAGGGGGGTGTTTCGACAACAACCTTACTGTACATCAAAAAGAAAGACTTTGCCATCAATTTGCTGGCGCGATGCTTATACCCGAAAAAACTCTTAAAGAAGAACTAGGTGAATTTCGTACCCGTTTATCTATCCCTGAATTAGGAAATATTAAAAAACAATATGGTATTTCAATGCAGGCAATAGTTATGAGAGCCAAAGTTTGCGGAATCATTAATGATAACTTTGCCAAGCACTTTTTCTTTATGATGAAGCAAATGAATTGGAAAATTGATGAGCCAATACAATACGAAGGTATAGAAGAATCTAACAGATTTGACCAATTACTTTTCCGGGCATTGGCGGAGGAACAAATTTCTATCAGTAAAGCTGCCGCTTTAAAAAATAAAAAATTAGCTGAATTTCGTGATGAGACATTACTTGTTTGATTGAAGCATAAGTCATTCTATGATTTAATAACGCCAAAAGTAATGCACAATGATAGTCAAGACAGGGGCTCCCCTTTACAAATCCAACACTTTCCTAACGGCCTCTTTAATTTCGTACAAGGTAACATTATCAATGGAGCCAAGTTTTTTTATCAATCGTTCCTGCGAAAGTGAACGAATTTGAAAACAATCCGCAGAAGAAGTTTTAGAAAGCCCATTGACCATGTTGGGTTCTATTTTTACCATCCAAGGGGCGATGTCATAGCGGTCTTTCCAATCGGTAATGGGTATAATGATTTTAAGCGGTAGTTTACCCAGCCTATCATCATTTACAATAATAGCAGGCCTTTTCTTCTGTATTTCAGCCCCTTTGGTAGGGTCAAGGTCTATTAGCCAAATTTCACTTTGCTTCATAAAAGTGTTCAATATCTAATGCCGTAAAAGCCGTTAATTCTTTGTCGTTTACATAATCATCATAAAGTTCATTGGCCGCCAATTCCATTTGGTGACGCATTTCTTCCTTTTTGATGGATTTCAAAGTTTCTTCCACTATATAGAATCTATTAGCAAGTGAAAGCCTTTGAATTTCCTGAATAATATCTACTGTTTGCATATTGTTGAACTTTTCAGGTAGTGAATCCCATGAAAGACGTTAACACTACAAATTTCCTGATGATTTGATACTGTAAAGTTACAAAATTACCTTCTATGGTCAAGAGGGTAAACAATTATTTAATCTGGGCAGCGGGACATCTTATCATCCAACTTCAATGCAGCATCGGTTGAATTTCGGTAAGTTTGTTCCAGGATTTCCAGATAATCGTCTTCGGCGGCAAGGGTGATATTAACTTGTATCATAACAAAAGAAGGTTATTCAGGCCGAATTTTTTGTCTTGCTTTTTGCTGAACGGTTTCCCATGAAACCACTTTGCCTTCTAACGCCTGAACAGTTCCAATTTCAATTTTTCCTTTTTCTTCTTCTGAAATCATATCCCACCAATCCACTTCCTCATCACGCAGTGCAGCAAACATTGCTGCAATTTGCTCAAGGATAACAGGGTCGTCGGTTTCTACCACCATCCTGTGAAGATTATTTTTCAGATCACTGGTACTCATTGTGTTCAAAATATAAAGATGAATCCATTGTACAAAACTACAAAAACTTTCTAACAGCTTCATTTTAAATACGGCCCTCCACATCATCAATCCTTCCTTTTTCACAAACAAGCAATAGTTCCTCCCCCTTCGGGGGCTGGGGGGCTTTTATTCCACCTCTCCCTCAATCACCAGCAACTCCGGCTTCTTTTGCCCATGCAAATACACCTTCAGTTTTTTATAAAAATAACCGATGTCCCGTGCGTCGTATTCCACTGAAATGACACCAACCGAATCGGGTAGAACCGGTTCGTACGACCAGTCGGGCACCGTGCAGCCGCAGGAAGCGCGTACGTTGTCAACCGTCAGCGGTTCGCCGCTCGTATTGCGGAAGCGGAACTCGTGTGTGCTGGGTTTGCGGTGCTGGAGTACGCCAAAATCGTGTTCAACCGGGCTGAGCCATTCCACTTTAGCCACCGCATCGGGTGTTGTCCACCACAAAGAAATCGAAACCAGTAAGTAAAACATGTTGTTTAATTTTGTGTATCGCCTTTCGACAAATGGATAACGCAAAAGCGAAGGATTGTGGATAAAATCTTGGTAAAAAATTTGCGGCGGCGGTCATTTAGAGAGTACTTTACAGTTCAGGGGCAAAGAAGCAATCGTTGTTGGTTGTTCGTTGTAAGTTGTTCGTTTTGTGCCGTAAAACGACCATTTTTCGGAAACTGAACGAACAACGATCAACCAACAACGATCAACTTTTTCCAGTAACAAGTAACCAATACACCAGTAACAACGAGCACATGCCAGAATTCGTCCACCTCCACTGCCACACCCAATATTCCCTGCTCGACGGCGCTGCCGACATCGGCACGATGATGGACAAAGCCGTTCGGGACGGGCAAAAAGGCGTGGCGCTCACCGACCACGGCAACATGTTCGGCGCGTTCAAATTTGTGGCGGAAGCGGGCAAACGCAACTTAAAACCCATCGTTGGCTGCGAGTTTTATTTGGTGGAAGACCGCCACAAAAAAGCGTTTTCCCGCGCCAACGGCGAAAACGACAACCGCTACCACCAACTGTTATTAGCCAAAAACAAAACGGGCTACGAAAACCTCTCCAAGCTCTGTTCGCTGGGTTTTATTGACGGGTTGTACGGCAAATTTCCACGCATTGACAAAGAACTGATCGAAAAATACCACGAAGGGCTGGTGGCCACCAGTTGCTGCATCGGCGCCGAAGTGCCGCAAGCTATCCTGCACGGCAAATTGGAGGAAGCCGAACGCAAACTGCGCTGGTGGCTCGACATTTTTGGGGAAGACTACTACATCGAATTGCAGCGCCACCGCGGCTTAGAAAATATAGATGGCCTTGGCGTCAGCCAGGAAGACGTGAACCAGAAATTGCTGGAATTCGCTAAAAAATACAACGTCAAGGTCATTGCTACCAACGACTCGCACTACGTAGACGAAGAGGATTCCCAGCCGCACGACATCCTCCTGTGCGTGAACACCAACAGCCTCGTGGCGGAAAAAGAGCGTTTCCGCTTTCCAAGCTCCGACTTCTATTTTAAGACGCAGGGGCAAATGGCCGAACTTTTCAGAGACGTTCCCCAGGCGCTTGACACCACGATGGAGATTTTCGATAAAATCGAAGACATCAAACTCATCCGCGACGTACTGCTGCCGAATTTTCCGCTGCCACCGGGTTTTGCTACGCAGGACGACTACCTGCGCCACCTCACGTTTGAAGGGGCCAAAAAGCGCTACGGGATTATGACCCGCGAAATCGAGGACCGTCTCAATTTTGAGTTGGAAGTCATTCGCAATTCGGGCTACCCGGGCTACTTCCTCATCGTGCAGGATTTCACAAATACAGCCCGCAAAATGGGCGTTGCCGTGGGGCCTGGACGTGGTTCTGCTGCGGGTTCTGCGGTAGCGTATTGCACCGGGATTACCAATGTGGATCCCATCAAATACGACTTGCTGTTCGAGCGCTTCCTCAACCCGGAGCGCGTGTCCATGCCCGATATTGATATTGACTTCGACGACGAAGGCCGCGAAAAGGTCATCAATTATGTGATCGAAAAATACGGCCGCAACCAGGTGGCGCAGATCGTGACCTACGGCACCATGGCCGCCAAGTTGTCGCTGCGCGATGTGGGGCGCGTGATGAACGTGCCGCTGTCGGAAGTAGACCGCGTATCCAAAAGTTTTCCGCTGCACCTCAAAGCCACCCTGAAAGGCGTGTTGGCAAAAGGCGATGTGGATGCCAAACTCAAAGGCGACCTCAACAGCGAAGAATTGGACCGGGCTTACAAGTTCCGCGACCTGGCTGCCGGCGAAGACGACATCGGCCAGATGATCCGCACGGCCATGAAGCTGGAAGGCTCTGTGCGCAACACCGGCATCCACGCCTGCGGGGTGGTGATCACGCCCGACGAAATCACCAAGTACGTGCCGGTGAAAGTAGACAAGGAGTCGGACATGCTGGTGACGCAATTCGACAACAGCGTGGCGGAAAGTGCGGGGTTGCTGAAAATGGACTTCCTTGGGTTGCGCACGCTGAGCATCATTAAAGACGCCATCAAAATGATCCGCGTCAACCACGGCGTGGAAATAGATGTGGACACCATTCCGCTCGATGATGAACTGACGTACAAGCTTTTTCAGCGCGGCGATACCGTAGCGATTTTCCAGTATGAAAGTCCTGGAATGCAGAAGTACATGAAGGAACTGACGCCGACGACTTTTGAAGACCTGATCGCCATGAACGCCCTCTACCGCCCGGGGCCGCTGGAATACATTCCTACCTTTATTGCCCGCAAACTTGGCCGGGAACCGATCACTTACGATTTGCCGGCCATGGAGGGCTATTTGAAAGATACTTACGGGGTGTGCCTTTCCGGCGATACTTTAGTTTTTGACGCGACCACCGGCGCACGGGTTCGGATAGATGAATTAGGAAGTGCAGGTGATTTTTATGTCCAGGGCGTAGATGAAAACCTGCTGCCTCAACGGGCCCGAATGACGCACTGGATTTGTAACGGTACACGCGAAGTGCTCGAAGTGAAGCTGCGCAGCGGCGCTCGGCTGAAACTCACTCCTGATCATCAGGTGCTGACTGAAAAAGGCTGGATGGAAATGGGGGCGTTGCACCCCGGCGATTACATTGCTACCCCTAGAAAACTTGAAGTGAGCGAAGAACAAAGTGGAGATCGGGATCAGCTCAGGGTGTTGTTGGCTTATCTTTTGGCAGACGGTTCGCTTTCCGCCAAGGGCGGCTGTCGTTCTGACGAAAAATTCATTCCGGATTTTGTATTTGGCCTGAATCAGCAAGACATTGCTTTCTTTTTGGCTTCTTTATGGGATTGCGATGGCCATGTAGGTGAAAAACTTTGTCATATTAAAACCATTTCTACCCGCTTGGCACACGATGTCCGAACCTTACTGCTGCGGCTGGGCATTTATTCCACGATTTACGAATCCCAATATTTCAACAACCGCCGGAATCAGCAAATGACGGCTTATCAGGTCACCGTTTATGATCTGAAAGCGTTCGCTGAAAATATTGCGCCGTATTTGGTTAACGTGAGATCAAGAAAAAAAGATGGGTATTTGAATGATGTAGAAACCTCCTTAGCGGACTTAGCGAGACCTTTGCGCTCTTTGCGGGAAACAGTCTCCCGCCAAGGACGCAAAGGATACGCCAAGGACGCAAAGAGGCTGCTCGTATCTTCAAAAAGATTCGGTTTCAGTCAATTTCAATTAGTGCCCGAACCCACGTTGCATAACAAATCTATATCAAACGGGGACTTTAGCAGCGAAAAGAGCCAGAATTCTGTTGACCGCAGCCTGAATGTCCGTTGGGAAGAAATTGTATCCATTGAACCTGCCGGCAAAGAATTGGTGTACGACATCACCGTGGAAGGCATCCACAATTTCGTTGCCAACAACGTGATCGTGCACAATTGCGTCTACCAGGAGCAGGTCATGTTGCTTTCGCAAAAACTCGCCAACTTTTCCAAAGGCCAGGCCGACGTTTTGCGCAAAGCCATGGGAAAAAAGCAGAAGTCGGTGTTGGACGCCATGTACCCAAAATTTGTGGAAGGCGGCGCCACCAACGGCCACCCGGCCAAAATACTCGAAAAAGTCTGGAAAGACTGGGAAGCATTTGCCTCCTACGCTTTTAATAAATCGCACTCAACTTGTTATGCACTGGTAGCGTTCCACACCGCCTACCTCAAAGCGCATTACCCCGCCGAATTCATGGCTTCGGTGCTCACGCACAACAAAAGCAACCTGTCGGACATCACTTTTTTCCTGCAGGAGTGCAAGCGCATGGGGATCCCGGTACTCGGTCCCGATGTGAACGAAAGTATTTCCGATTTTTCAGCCAACAAAAAAGGCGAACTCCGCTTTGGATTGTCGGCCCTCAAAGGCGTGGGGGAAGGGCCGGTAGAAGATATTTTGCGCGAACGCGAAAAGAACGGCCCGTTCACAAGCATTTATGATTTTGTCCGGCGGCTCAGTTCGGGCGCCATCAACAAAAAAGTGACGGAGGGCCTGGCGTTGGGCGGGGCATTCGATAGTTTTGAAGACCTCCACCGGGCGCAGTATTTTGCCCCTTCCGAAAAATATGATACCTACTTAGAGCACCTGATGCGGTACGGCAGCGCCTACCAGTCGCAAAAAGCCATGGCGTCCACCTCTTTATTTGGTTCTTCGGATGAAGGCATGGTGCCGGAACCGACGCCGCCCAATTGTCCGCCCTGGAGCCTCATCGAGCGACTGACCCGGGAAAAGGAAGTCACCGGGATTTTCATCAGCGGCCACCCGTTAGACGACTACCGCCTTGAAATTGACCATTTTGTGACTTGCACGCTGGATCAAATGGATCAGCATCAGCAAAAAGCTACCCTGAACTTAGCGGGGATGGTTTCTTCGGTACGACACGCAGTGAGTAAAAACGGCAACGGCTGGGGTATTTTTGAGTTGAGCGATTACGCCGGCAAATTAGAGTTGAGGCTCTTTGGCGACGATTACCAAAAATTCAAACACCTTTTTGAACCGGGTAAAGCTCTGTTTTTCAAAGGCGCCTACCAGCGGGGCTGGCGCGGCGATGAATTGGAATTCAAACTGAAAGATGCGCGGCTGCTCGAAGGCATTGGCGAAAGCCTGACCGAATCCATTACCCTGAAAATTGCGCTGGATGCCCTCACGCCGGAAATGGTGGATCACTTAGATGACCTCTGCAAGCGCTACAAAGGCAAACACCGCCTGCGCATGGAGTTGACCGACAAAGCCAATCGGCTCAGACTGAATATGATCTCGAAAGAGCGCACGGTGCAGGCGACCAATGAGTTTATTGCGGAAGTTGCCCGCCTGGGTCTGGAATACCGGGTGAATTAAGTGGATTCCTAAACTTTCTCTACCTTTACGCGCATATTTTCAATCAATATAAAATCTGCAAACTTCATGTCAAGAGCGCTTATTATCGGTGCAGGCGGCGTTGGACGGGTCGTAGCCTACAAATGCGCCCAGCATCCGGAAGTCTTTTCGGACATCCTGCTTGCCAGCCGTACCAAATCCAAATGCGACGAAATTGCCACTGCGGTGAAACGCGATACGGGCCATAAAAGCTTTGAAACGGCGGCCATAGACGCAGAAAACGTACCTGAATTAGTGGCGTTGATCCGATCCTTCAAACCAGACCTCGTTATCCATGTGGCCTTGCCCTACCAGGATTTGACCATCATGGACGCTTGCTTAGAAGCGGGCGTCAATTATATGGATACGGCGAATTACGAACCCAAAGACGTTGCCAAATTTGAATACCACTGGCAGTGGGCCTACCAGGATCGCTTTGCAGAACGCGGCCTCATGGCGTTGCTGGGTTGTGGGTTCGACCCCGGGGTAACGAATGTTTTTACGGCTTACGCCGCAAAACACTACTTCGATGAAATCCACTACTTGGACATCGTGGATGCTAACGCAGGCAGCCACGGCAAAGCGTTTGCCACCAATTTTAACCCGGAAATCAACATCCGCGAAATTACCCAAAACGGGCGCTATTACGAAAATGGCGAGTGGGTGGAAATTCCGCCGCATTCCGTCATGAAACCATTGAATTATCCGGATATTGGCCCGAAAAACTCATACGTCCTGTACCACGAAGAATTGGAAAGCTTGGTGAAGCATTTCCCAACCCTGAAACGGGCGCGGTTTTGGATGACCTTCGGCGATGAATACCTGACCCACCTGCGTGTCATTCAGAACATTGGTATGGCAGGCATCGAGCCGGTACGCTTCAAAGGCGTGGATATTGTGCCGTTAGAGTTTTTGAAAGCCGTATTGCCCGACCCAGGCGACCTCGGCGAAAACTATTCCGGCTTCACGTCCATTGGTTGCCGCATTCGGGGCATCAAAGACGGCAAAGAGCGAACCTATTATGTCTGGAACAACTGCAGCCACCCCGAAGCGTATAAAGAAACGGGTACCCAGGCTGTTTCCTACACCACCGGGGTGCCTGCTATGATCGGCGCGATGATGGTGCTACAGGGCAAGTGGTCGGGCAAAGGCGTCTTCAATGTAGAACAAATGGATCCCGACCCGTTTATGACCGAATTGAATCGCTGCGGCCTGCCCTGGCACGAAGCGTTTGATATAGACCTGGAGCTGTAGGTTACTGCACTTTAACGAACTTAAGGAGGCGCTCACGGGCGCCTTCTTTCATTAAAAGCTGGAGTGAATCTTCCGTGAGTTTTACAATTTCAACCGCCTTTTCCGTTGAAGCCTGGTTCAGCGTATCCAAGGTGTAGAGGTATTTTGATTCCACGTAATAGCTGCCCGATTCTTCATACTTGAGCGGGCCATTGTAAGTATACCCTTTGTTTTTTGCCAAATTGAGTTTGATGTATTGCGGATCCACTTCGAGCGAATCCCCTTCTTCCAGTACGGCGATGGCCTGCCAGTTTCCGACAATCTGGTGATCGGTCTTAGGTCCGCATGAACTGGCGAACAATAGCGTACAAAAAAATAATCCGGCTCCCTTGAGCGATAAATTCTGCATGTTTCGATTGGTTGTATACTTGTTCATAATGTCGTTCGGTAGAATAAGGTTGGCTTCACGCGGCAAATTTAACCACCTGCAACCGGAATTCTTAATAAAGCTTGGACATTTGGATGAACACGAGTGCGCCGGCAAGAAATCCAAGCGCAGCCAACCAGGCTATTTTTTTCATGTACCAGATAAAATCTATGCGTTCCATGCCCATTGCGGCCACGCCTGCTGCCGAACCAATAATGAGCATGCTGCCTCCGGTGCCTGCCGAGTAGGCGATGAAATGCCAGAGGTGGTCGTCAATCGGGTTCTCATACATCCCCATCGTAGCGGCCACTAACGGTACGTTGTCTACCACTGCCGACAATACGCCAATCAAAATAATGACAATGTTTTGATCGGGAACTGCTGTTTCGAGTCGTACCGCTAAGCTTTGTAAAAGGCCCATTTGTGTGCCGTCGGGGCCTGATACCATCATCGTTTCTAAGGAGCCGACCGCCAACAGGATACCCAGGAAAAACAGGATACTGGACATCTCGATGCGGGATAAGGCATGAAGGGCGGTATATTTTTGCTTGCGCTCTTCCGAAAAATCTTCTTCGGGGTGAATGTACTCTGAAATCAACCACACCACGCCCAAGCCCAGCGCCATACCAATATACGGGGGCAGGTGGGTCAGGGCTTTAAAAACCGGCACAAAAATCAGTGCGCTGATTCCGGCAATAAACATCACATTGCTGCTGAGCAGTTTTTGCTTTTCTTTTTCTCCACTGAGGTTGAGTTCCGGTGCAGCCAATTTTCCAGAAAAGGTTTTGGAGAAATAAAGCACCAGTACCGGAACCGCAAGGCAAATTACGGACGGTAAAAAGAGAATTTCAATCAGGTGGAGCGTAGATACTTTTTTGTCAATCCACAACATCGTTGTCGTCACATCGCCGATGGGGGTCCAGGCGCCGCCGGCATTCGCTGCAATAACGACGATGGAGGCATACCAAAGGCGGTCTTCCCGATTCGGCACCAATTTGCGCAACAGCGAAATGAGCACAATAGTCGTGGTCAGGTTGTCCAATACAGACGAAAGAAAAAAAGCAAGTACGCTGATGATGAGGAGCATTTTGCGCTTGCTGTCAGTATTGATCCGGTTGGTAATGACGGAAAATCCTTTGTGCAGATCTACCAATTCCACGATGGTCATGGCGCCGATCAGGAAAAACAGGATTTCCGCAATTTTACCAACGCGATGCAACAGGATGGAATTCAGTCCATCGTAGTACTTTTCAGCATCGCCGGTATAAGTTACAATTAAGTCATGTTCGCCAACGATGCCGAGGTGTCCGATGGAAATCATCGCCCAGCACAGCGCGCCCATGACGAGCGCAGGAACTGTTTTATCCAATTTAAGCGGGTGCTCAAAGGCGATCGCTAAGTAGCCAATGATGAAACAGACAATGACTCCGGTAAGCATGGTTTGTCGTTTTGTTGTTGTTTTGTGACTGAAATTTACTCATGCAAAGACGGATGTAAATGTATAATATTCCATCATTATTTCTCCTTCGATAAAATGCTTTGAAAGAAGAATTTACAAACTTTTTTGAGTAGCTGATCTCCGGACAAACCACGCCCTTTTTTGCGGACAACAAAATTTTAAGTGAACAAAATAAAGGTTACCGCGCCGGCAAGAAATCCAATTGCAGCTAACCAGGCTATTTTTTTCAGGTACCAGATAAAATCAATGCGTTCCATGCCCATGGCTGCCACGCCCGCTGCCGATCCGATGATGAGCATACTGCCGCCGGTACCCGCTGAGTAGGCAATGAAATGCCAGAGGTTATCGTCAATTGGATTTTGATACATGCCCATCGTTGCAGCTACAATCGGCACGTTGTCCACCACTGCCGACAGTACGCCAATCAGGATGATCACGATATTTTGATCCGGAACCGCCGTTTCAAGTTTCAGCGCCAAGCTGGCTAAGAAGCCCATCGCTTTGCCATCCGGTCCCGTCACCAGCATGGTTTCCAGGGCGCCAACCGCCAGCAAAATACCCAGGAAAAACAAGATACTGGACATCTCAATGCGGGACAAGGCATGAAGTGCGGTGTATTTTTGCTTGCGCTCTTCCGTAAAGTCTTCTTCGGGATGGATGTACTCCGAGATTAGCCAAACTACGCCCAGTCCCAAAGCCATACCCACATAAGGAGGCAGGTGCGTCAGTGCTTTAAAAATGGGTACGAAGATCAATGCGCCTATCCCGGCGATAAACATGATATTGCTGCTGAGCAGTTTTTGCTTTTCTTTTTCGCCGCTGAGGTTGAGTTCCGGTATTGTAAGTTTACCTGCAAAGTTTTTGGAAAAATAGAGTACCAATAAAGGAACAGCCAGACAAATCACCGATGGAATAAAAAGGATTTCAATCAATGCCAAGGAGGTGACTTTTTTGTTAATCCACAACATGGTTGTCGTCACATCGCCGATAGGCGACCAGGCGCCCCCTGCATTGGCCGCAATGACCACGATGGAAGCATACCAAAGGCGGTCTTCCCGATTGGGGACTAATTTGCGCAAGAGTGAAATCAGTACAATCGTGGTGGTCAGGTTATCCAATACAGCGGAAAGAAAAAAGGCGATGACACTAATGATAATCAGCATTTTGCGCTTGCTGTCCGTTTTAATTCGCCCCGTAATGACCGAAAATCCTTTGTGCAAATCCACCAATTCCACAATGGTCATAGCGCCGATCAGGAAAAACAGAATCTCCGCAATCTTGCCAACGTGGTGCAACAGCACAACATTCAACCCATCGTAATACTGCTCCGGATCTGCGCCATACGTAATCACCGCGTCGTGATCGCCAACGATGCCGAGGTGACCAATAGAAATCATCGCCCAGCACAGGGCGCCCATCACAAGGGCGGGTACGGTTTTATCCAACTTCAGTGGATGCTCAAAAGCAATGGTCAGGTAGCCAATGATAAAACATACGATAACTCCGGTAAGCATAAGTCTTGCAGTTTGTTTTTCGATGTGGGAATGTACCCTTTGTTTTGATGGTGGCAGTAAAAATAGAATATTCTACCTTGCAGGGTAGCCGTTGCGATTAAAATTCACTAAAAATTTATATTGTCTGAAAAAAATGAACGGGTTGTGCCCTTTTCGGTTGCACTCAAAATGGATTATTGCGTTATGTTACAGAGAAAACCGGATTACTACACCTAACAATATTTTGCCTGATGAACTACACCCTCAAACTCTCAAGCCTTGCAGCGAGCCTATGGCTATTTACCGGAGGCGTGGCCTGTGCGCAGGTTTCAGCCGGACACAAGCTTTATGCGCAGGGGAAGTATGAAGAAGCTTATACCGCCTACGGCAAAGATCAGGATGGTTCCAAAAAAAGCGCCGAAGCCCTTTACGGATTAGCGGGCGTTTTTAATCAGGAGACTTTTTCGGGCTATAACCCCGATTCATCCTGGGTTTACCTCAACAAAGCGCAACTTAAAAAGCGAAAACTCCCCTCCTCCGCACAAAACAAACTGCGGAAAAAAGGATACGATGAAGCATTCGTGAGCCGGATGAAAAGCCAGCTCCGCGAAAAAGCTGTCCGCCAGGCCATTACCCTGGGCAGTACAACCGCTTTGGATCAGGTCATGGAGACTTATAAACCATTGAACAACAAGCAACGCCAGACGATCCTGACCGCCCGGAATATATTGGCGCTGGGCCAAATCGAATCCAGCTACGGCTACGACTCTTTAGTTACTTTTTTGAGAAAATACCAAAGCAGCATTCTCGAATACACCCCCGAAATGGCGCCCCGGATTCAACAATCGGCCTGGAGACTCTATTTTTTGCAAAAAGACAGCACTCATACCCGCGATGTGCTTGAATTGCTCCGCGATTTCCCCAGCCTGGCTGCCCGGGCCGACCTCCCGCTTTCTAAAGCGCTGACACAAAGACCTTATATCGTCGAAACAGAAGCCTTGCTCAAAGAAGCCCAACTGCGCGAGATGCCCCAAACCTTGCGCGTTATCTATTTTCATTATTGGCTGAGCGGCGAAGAAGCCGATCTGACTACTTTTCAAAGCCGCTATCCGGCTTTTGCACAAACGTTCGGCGTAGCTAAAGAATTAGAATTAGCCGCGCGGGCGCCGGGCTGGACGTTCCCTTATTCGGAAGTTGATCGCGACTTATACGAAGCCTATATCCGGGAAGCGGCGCCGCGCCAGAGTGCCATTAAGGCGCTCCACCGGATGCTTGAGCCTGATGTTAAAGCCGATCGCTGGCAGGCGGCTATTGACCGGGTGGAAAGCCTGCGCAATGCTTTTCCGGGAGACGATCCGCGCATCACCGGTTTGCTGCGCACACTCCGCGCGCCTTCAGTGAAGGGCATCGTTCCCGAACCAATAAAAGGCGATGCGAACTCCGACCAGGGCGAATACGCGCCGGTGATTTCTGCCAATGGCCAGTACCTCTATTTTTGCCGCAATGAAAATGAGACAGGAATCAGCACCGGCAACGAAAACATCTACGTTGCCACCAATAAAGACGGGCAATGGACAGACGTGCGGCCGGCAGGAAACTGGAAAGATCCATACATCCACGAAGCACCGCTGGATATTTCCGCCGATGGCTCCATGTTGCTGCTGTTCAAAAGCGGAACCCTGATGTACAGCTTCAAAGAGCGGTTCGGATGGTCGAAGGAAGAACTGTTTTTTGAAAAAGCAAATACCCCCGAATGGCGCGGCGCTGCTTCCGTGGCCGCCAACCGCGAAGCCGTAATTTTTGAAGCGCGGCGCAAAGATTGTTTCGGGATCAAAAAAGATGGCAATATTGATATTTTTGTCGCAATGAAAGAAGCGGATGGTTCCTGGAGCGAACCGATCAACCTCGGCGGCATCATCAATACGCCGTTCAATGACCGTTCCCCTTTTCTGCACCCGGATATGCGTACGCTTTATTTCAGTTCAGAAGGGCACGGCAGCCTTGGCCGGATGGATGTTTATAAAACGACCCGCATTGGAGAAGGTTGGTTAGACTGGTCGCCACCGGTAAACCTGGGTAAAGAGATCAACACAACCGGCGACGACTGGGGCTACCGGATTTCAACCGACGGCGCCATGGCTTATTTTGCTGCGGATGCCAAAAATGGCAAAGAAGATATTTTTAGCGTGACCCTGCCCGATGCGGCCCGTCCGGACGCCGTCGGCACCATTTCGGGGAAACTGACGGGATTGGACGGAAAACCCATCGCTGCAAAAATTGAAATCCGGGATTTGGCCACCAATGAAAAAATTGACGTGGTAAGTCCGGATCCTGAAACAGGAGAATACTATATTGTGGTGCCTTTGGGCAAAATTTATGGCTATGTGGTCAGCGGAGAATCTTATTTCCCGGTGAGCGGCTCCGTAGATTTGCGCGAGATCAAATCCGCTCAAAATACCGTGGAAAATATCACCGCCCCAAGCATGGTGGAAATGGAAAAGGAAAGCGTGGCCGTGCCGCTGAAGAACCTGTTTTTCGACCACGACGAGGCTACCCTGAAACCTGAATCCTTTACCCAATTGAGCCAATTGGTGGCGTTTATGAAAACAACGCCTTATCGCATTGAAATCGTGGGGCATACCGACAACACCGGCGCGGCGCAGTACAACCTGGAACTGTCAAGAAACCGCGCAATGGCCGTGCGGCAGTACTTAGTGCAGCAAGGTTGTGAAGCAGGCCGAATCGAAGCGCTCGGTCTCGGTATGTCGAAACCTGTTGCCCCCAACGATACGGAATCGGGTCGTGCTCAAAACCGCCGTGTGGAAATTCGGATAACGTCTAACATCTAATAAGGACTATGTACAAACCAATTCTCTTTGCCCTCCTTACTTCTCTATTGCTGCTCAATTGCAAACGCAGTTCTGAATCGCAGGAAAGCGCGCAAACCGTTGTGCCGGCACAAATTGTGGAACGGTCGCCTGCAGCTTTGCGCCAGGCATACATCCAGCGCATGGCCGCCCGGAAAGCGCCTTTGCCACTGAAACAGGAAAAATCGGCCGGCCGGTTATTGCCGGTGGATGAAGCGCCGTTGGACACGGCATTTTTTGTCTTTCGGGAAGACCTGTTAGACATCATTGCCAAAAAAGATGCGCACCGGCTGCTGGCTTATATAGATCCGCACATCAAATGCGGCTTCGGCGCGGAAAACGGCCTGCCCGATTTTGTGCGCCAATGGAACCTCGATGCCCCGGAAAAAGTAGCCGGATCGGCGCTCTGGCAGCATTTGGAAGACGTGCTGCAACGCGGTGGCGTGTTTGGGTCCGGGCGTCAGAATTTTCAGGCGCCTTATTACGCCGCTACCTTTCCGGACACGGAAGACGCGCTCACAAGCGCAGCGATCAACGCCCGCGAAGTGCGTATGCGCGAAGGTCCCGGCCTGACCGGCAAAGTCATCCAAAACATTTCTTTCGACATTGTGACTGTTCTGGAACGATCAGAACAGGAAGACACTATCGAAGGCCGGACTTACCCCTGGTTCAAAATCAAGACCCGGAGCGGAAAAGAAGGCTGGGTTTACGGGCGTTTCATCGGCCTGCCTGCCGGTTACCGCGCGGTGTTTGAACCGCTTGGCAGTAAATGGCGCATGACGCTGTTTTTGGCAGGAGATTGAGGCAAGTTTGCAAGAAAGCAAGTTTGCAAGTAGGCAAATTGGCAGACGTGTTCTTTGCCAACTTGCCAATTTGCCCCTTGCCCCTTGCCAACTTGCCCTAAATTGAATATTATTAAAAACTCAACACCCATGCACCGCTTGCTTGCTTTATCCATGATCCTGGCTTGCGCCTCCTGTCATTCACCCTCATCAAACATGCAACATACTGGTATGACAACACAATTCGACTGGCAGGGGCACCGCGGCGTGCGCGGGCTGGCGCCTGAAAATACGACTACTGCTTTTCTCAAAGCGCTGGAATACGCCGAAGTCACCACGCTGGAACTGGACGTAGCAGTTTCTGCGGATAGCCAGGTGGTCGTTTCGCACGAACCCTGGATGTCGGAAACGATATGCAGCCATCCCGACGGGCGTGCTGTTGAAGCAACCGAAGCCCAATCGCTCAACCTGCACCAGATGCGCTATGCTGAAATTCGGGGTTTCGACTGCGGTCAACGTGGGCACGAGCGCTTTCCGGAGCAACGCAAGCAGACGGCGGAAAAACCGTTGCTGCGCGAAGTCATTTCAACGGTTGACGCCTATTGCAAAAAACACCGGCGCCCTTTGCCCCGCTTCAACATCGAGGTTAAAAGCAAACCGGAGTGGGACGGCATCTACACCCCCGTGCCAGATGTATTTGCCCGGTTGGTGCTGGCCGAAATAGATGCTGCGGGCATCCGGTCGCGCACCTGCGTGCAGTCTTTCGACAAGCGTGCCTTGCAGGCGATGCAGCAATTAGCGCCCAAAATCACGATGGCGCTGCTCATCGAAGACGCTGCCGGGGTAGGGGCACAACTTGCCGAACTGGGCTTTACGCCAAACGTGTACAGTCCCTATTACCAGTTGGTGACCGCCCACTTAGTGCAGGCCGTGCATGAGGCGGGTATGCGCATCATTCCCTGGACCGTCAACGAAACGGAAGTCATGCAAAGCCTGATAGAGCTGGGGGTAGACGGCATCATCACCGATTACCCCGACCGCATTCCCCGATAATTTCCCTGAATTTTGCTATTTTGCAGCCTCCAAAAAAGCGATACATGTTCCGTTGTATAATTATTATGCTGCTGCTATGGGGGATTGCCGGTGGGCTGTACGGCCAGGGAAACTCCGTAAAATACTACCGGTCAGAAGCCCAGCGGGGCGATGGCGTCTATTCTCTGTTGCGTCGCTTTGCGCTCGACAAATACTCCTGCAATTTCGAAACGTTTTACAAACTCAACAAAATGCGCAAAAACGCAGCGCTTACGGTCGGAAAAACCTACAGCCTGCCCATTTTGCTTTATGTATTCGACGGCAAAACCATCCGTTCCAGCATTGGTATTGACGATTGGGATCGGGCGTTGAGCATTCAGAAGTACAACGAAGCGATGCTGGACGAGCGCCTGCGCAAAGAATCGTTCAAATCAGATAAGATTCTCTGGGTACCTTATCACCAGTTGAACTGCCCGGAGCCGGATCTCGACATTCTGCCACCAGTGCTTAACAATCCGGAAGAGAATAAAGCCGGCGACCGTATCTTTCCCATTTTTGGCGCTCCGTACGCTTATACGCCTTTAGAGAGCAGCCGACTGAAGGGCAGGGTGTTTTACATCTCCAGCGGCCACGGTGGCGTTGACCCCGGCGCTATGGCTACCCGGGGCGGGCGCAGCATTTGTGAAGACGAATACGCCTACGACGTTTCGCTGCGTTTGTGTCGGAAACTGATTGCGCATGGTGCAACAACCTATATGGTGGTACGCGATGAGGACGACGGAATCCGATCCGGCGAGTATTTGGAATGCGATAAAGATGAAAAGCTCTGGGGCGGCGTCCGGATGGTTTTGCAGCAAAAAGCACGACTTTTCCAGCGATCCAACATCATCAACGAGTTGTATGAAAAACACCGGCTGCAAGGGGTTAAAGACCAATTGCTCGTCGAAATACACATAGACTCGCGTAGCCACAGCGAACGCACCGACGTCTTTTTCTACTACCACTCCAGCAGCGACGAGGGCAAGGAACTGGCGGAGCAAATGCACCAAACGCTGAAAACAAAGTACAAACAATACCGATCCGGGGGTTACTATCATGGCACCGTCAGTTCGCGGGACTTACACATGTTGCGCGAATCCAAACCCAATTCTGTGTATGTGGAACTTGCCAACATCCGCAATTATTCCGACCAGCAGCGCATCGTGCTGGAGAGCAACCGGCAATTGTTGGCGAATTGGCTGTTTGAAGGCATCACGAAGTGAGATGAATACAGTTGGCAGGGTTTCAGTGGGCAATTGGCAGGATTGTGTTCGTTATGATGAAGATAGAGGTGCCAATCTGATGAATGTAAAGCCAATCGTATAATAATCAACACGTTAAAACACGGAATACCCCTGCCAACTGTAAAACTGCCGGCTGCCAACTGAGTAAACGGCCAACTGATCAACTAAAAACTGAATAAAATGGCGGAAGAAAAAATCAAAGTCCTGATCGTTGACGACCAGACGATGTTTGCGGAAAGCTTAACCGCGCTGCTTCAGTTGAGCCACGAAGTGGAGGTCTTGGGCTGCTGTTTTTCAGGGGAAATGGCCATAGAATTTGTGAAAAACAAACAACCCGATGTCATCCTGATGGATTACAGTATGCCCGGCGGAATGAATGGCGCGGAAGCAACCGAGTCCATCGTACGCGATTTTCCTGAAATGAGAATATTAATTTTGACTTTCTACGATACCCTTGAATACGTAAAAGAAGCGCTGGCTCAGGGCGCTAAAGGCTATTTGCTCAAAAACACAGGCAAAGACGGTTTAATCTACGCCATCAAAATGGTCATGGCAGGCAAATATTATATTGACAGCGAAGTGGGCCACAAAGCCCTGATCGGGGAAAAACCGAGCGCAGCGCCCACTACCTCCAACCTGCTCACGAAGCGCGAAGCAGACGTATTGCGCCTCGTGGCAGACGGGAAAACCAGCCAGCAGGTTGCTTCGGAACTATTTGTAAGCAAAGAAACCGTGGAAACGCACCGCAAAAACTTGCTAAGCAAAACGGGTTGCAAAAACGTAGCGGAACTCATCCGCTGGGCGGTAAGAGAAGGATTGGTTTAACGTTAATTACTGCCTGCACATCGCAGAAACGTGCTGAGTAAGACTGGATGCAAGAAATCGGTTGATCTGCCTGTGCCAAAGGAAAGGGGTATATTTAACAAAAATCCGGAATTTTTTCGGATACCGTGTAACCAAATCCGACTTGCTCCGTAGAACCATACATTGCTCCCAATTTCAATACTCCCATCCGGTTTCACGCTACAACAAAACAAAAAAGAGGCATCTACATTCCAAATTCATCAGTTGGCTTATTTCTGTATTTCTATAATCTATCTACCCGTATGATGAACACTTGGAACTTTTACGACAATGTTTTTACAAACAAGGTTGACCGGGCCATTCTTGCATTAGAGGCCATGTCGGACGAATCCGGAAGCTTAGTTCTGGATTTTCTGATAGAACATGAGACAGCTTCTGCACTGGATTTATTAGTTCAGACGCGACTGGATTCCGGAACCCTTGAGGATTTATTGGCTACGCTTTGCGCGAGCGGCATCTTGCTGAAAGGAGCAACCGATCAGGAGGTCTGCTACCGGGCAAATATGGCTAAAATCAGCCGAATCCGGCAAGTTGTTGCGCAAATCAACCAACCGCTTGTCACTGCGCTCTGATGTACATTGGGCGAGGCAGGGAAAAATGCCCTTCGTTTTTCAACCCGCCTCGCCCTTAACTTCAAAACAGCGCATCAATCCGTTTTGCGCTCAAGATTCAACTGGCCATAATAGCCCATGTCCATATCCTTCAACGCTTTTACGGCGTAGGTAATCTGACCGGTATGGTACGAAAAATGCTCTACAACGTGCACCAGAATGCTCAACCCGCTTTCTTCAAAAACCTGTACGGGGTGCATTTTTAGCAAATCCTCAGGCGTTAAGCGATCCAGCACTTCATTCACTTCGACCATCAAAACATCTAAGCCTTCCAGCATTTGTTGCAGCGGAACCGGCCCGCGTTCATCGAACTCGGCCTGCCTGCGCCGATGATCAGGCGCTTTGCCCAAGCCCGACACAATCCATTGCCGCGCATTGCCGCAAAGGTGCAAAATCAAATTGCCGATGCTGTTGGAATGGTCGTTTGGGCGGTACCAGATTTCCGGTTCGCTCAATTGCGCAACGCATTTTTTGATCCTCGGCACAGATTCCCCGATCAGGCGCCGTTTTGTTTCCGCGATAAGCGCATCCCGGAATTGTTGCTCGTAAGTCATGGCCATGCTGCGTGAATTTTTTTCCCAAAGTGGGCGTTAATGGAAAATTCAGGCTAATTTTTTGGAAGAAAATCAACTACGGGGGGATGAAGGTGCAGATTCTGTGAAATCAAACACCGGAAATGGTCAAAAAAGTGCATCTTTGCCGCCCGGTATCCTTCAAAGGGAGCTTTACCGAAATGTAATTTTACTATGGAAACCATCAAGCAAAAGCAGACCGCCGAAACCATTAAACGGCACTTCAGCATCATTCTTCAGGAAGAAGGCGGCTACATTTATGGACACGACGTCTTAGTCACGGTCACCCAGGTGCGCATGACGCCCGACCTCAGCCTTGCCAAAATTTACCTCAGCATTTACAATACGGAAAATAAACAGGCGCCGATACTCCAGCTCCAGGAAGAACAGGTTCGCCTGCGCCAGGCTTTAGCCCACCGCGTCCGCAAACAAATGCGCCGCGTACCCGACATCGCCTTTTTTATGGACGATACCCTCGATGAGATGTACCGCGTAGACGAAATTTTTCAGCGCCTCCGGCGGGAAGGACAGATGGGGGAAGAAGAGTAGGGTTAGGCTACCAACACATCCATCACCGATTTCAGCGACACAAACATCGCTTCGCGGCCTTCTTTGGTGATGATATTGTCTTCGTCGTCTTCTTCTTCCGATACGGCGTCTTCGATAAAGGCCAGCAAGTCTTCCTGCACCGGATTTTCAAAAAAAGGATCCAGCCGATCGTGGAACGTAGCGCCGGACGATTGTTCCAGAATGGCCCAGTTCACTTCTTCGGCAGCTTCGATGTCCTCGGGCGTTGCCATAGCCGGGGCGCCCACTTTACAAATTGATTTCCACATAATCAGGGCGAGGTAGAGGAAAAAATCCCGTTCCTCTTCCGAAAAAACCTGAAAATCTTCTGATAAAGCCAGCGCAACGATCGCAGGCTGCTGATCGGCCATTTCTTCAATGGCTTTTTCATAAGCGTCGTCTTTGTCGAGCGCTTCGCCAACGGCGTCAATTATTTTTTCTGATACGAATGGTAGCATGGAGGAATGATTTGAAGATATGTTGATTTGAAGATTTGAAAATTGGAGCGATAACCGTTATGTCGGGACCAGTTCCGGTAGAGGTTGTGTGATAAGGTGCAAAAGGCAAAGTGCAATGATTCCGGGAAATTAAATTATTTCGTAGAATTTGCCAACTTGCCCCTTGCCAACTTGCCCCTTGCCCTTGTTCAAAGTTTGATGATATTCAACTCGATCCGCTGATTTGTTTTTCGCCCTTCCGCAGTGTCGTTTGAAGCGATTGGAATCATTTTTCCATAACCGCGGTAAGGTACATTTTCTTTTGGAATTCCTTTACTGATCAGGTAATCTGCAACGGCCCGCGCACGCTGAGCCGACAACTGCATGGCCAGCGCATGAGAGATGCCACCGTGGGTATGTGCGCCGATTTCGACCGTCATGCCAGGGTTTCTCAGGAGCATTTCCACCACATTGTCCAACTCCGCATAAGAAACCGGTTTCAGTTTGGCTGCGCTGGCTTCAAAAAAAACCTGGTTCAGCAAAATAACCTGACCTTCCTCGATCGGCAAAAGGGCAATGTCAGCCTCCAACTGAGGCAGGTTTTCGATTTCCTGTGGCTCATTTTGGGGTGCCGACAACAAGGGCGGCGCATCTTCGGAAAGTTCACTTATTTTCTTTTCCTCTTCGCGGATTTGCTGGATCACCTTTTCGCCCAAAGCCCGGCGCAGCGTAGCCGATTGCTCTTTTTTGAGCAGGTAAGTTGCCTCGATGGACAAAGCTACTTTCACATCCGGTCGCATCTCCTCCGCTAATGCTGTGCGCACTTCGTCCGACACGGCTTTTTCGATATCGGAGACAAACAGGCGCTCCCAATCCTTCAAGGGCGCAGGTTTATCCGGCAGTGGCGCGTGCGACATGGTTGCTGCTGAAAGCCCCTGCCGGATTTGCTCGCGCAGGGCGGCTTCCTGTTCCGGGATGGCGTTCGGATCGCGCGCCAATTCCGCCAGTACTTCTGCTACCAATTCGCGACTCACCTGTTGCTGCACTTCGGGGTAGAGTTTCTGGCGCAGGCTGTCGTGTACACTCCGGCTCAGTTTTTCAAAAGGCGGCGGTTCGTTTTGCCACAGGTATTGTTCGCCGGCAACTGCGGCTTCATCCGGTTCCGGGTAGTTTTGGGCGCGGTAGTGGTTTTGCAGGCGGCGGCGCAGCTCGGTCAGTTCGTCTTCCTCCTGGCCAATATGGTCGAACGAAGCCGGAATCACGCTTTCTTCTACGGCCTCTTCGGGCTTCGGCGCAATCAGCACCTGCATGGGCGGCACAATGGTGTCCCGCTGGCGCGCAAGGTATTCCTGATACCGGTGTTTCAGCGCTTGTAATTCCGGATCGTCTTCGGGTTTCCAGTCACCCGAACTGGCCTGACGGGCAACATCCAATTTTTGCCTCCAGATGCCGCGCAACTGGTTGGCCTCCTGCAATTCTATATCTATCTGGTTCAAACGCAGGCTCATGTTTTCAATTTCCGCTTCCCGCTGAAAATAGAGCGGGTTCATATTCGTGGCCGCCAATGCGCCATAAGGATCAACGTCTTCTTCCCGGAGCACCGCTTGCAGGGGCGCCAAATGGTTGCTTACCGCAAAATACCGCTTCGGACAAATATACCCACCGGGCGGGCGATTGGAAGGCGCCAGCAACGAAAAACCGCCGTCCGCTTTCATTTTCAACGGTGCTTCTTTGCCCGCTGCCTGGTACAACCGGTGCACCACCGGCAGGCCGATCGCCGAGCCGGTGCGCGCGTCCACCACTTTGCCGGTCACTAAGGTCATAGGTTGAGGGCGCAGGTCTTGGGGCAGCGCAACCGATAGCAGTTCGCTGTTGCCGTCCCCGGTTTGCCGCGCTACGATGGCGGTTTCTCCCCAATGCGAAACGGTTAAATATTGGTCGTCGGCGGGCGTATTGATGGTTTTGCCCAACTGTTGCGGTTCGCTCCACCGCGTCCAGGATTCGTCCTGGCGAAAGGTATAGAACCAGTCCAACCCGCCATAACCGCCGCGTCCGTTGCTCGTAAAATAAAGCGTATGGCCGTCTGCGGCCAAAAAGGTCTTCGCTTCATCGCCGGGCGAGTTCAGCGCATTGCCCAAAGGCAGCGGCTTTGACCACTGCAGGGCGTCTTTGCGAAAGCAGACATAGAGGTCGCGCTGACCCAATCCCTCCGGCAGGTTTGCGGCCAGCAGCAGGAAATTCCCGGTGACGTCTACCTGGTAATGCGGCCTTTCTCCATCGCCCGGCGCGAAGCCTTCGATGGTCATGGCCTGTGGTTTCGACCAGGAGCGCCCGTTGCGCACCGATATGGCCAAGCCGCGCAGGTTGCCGTTGTTGTAGTGATCGGCTAAATAAACGACATCGCCGCTGACTTCGGTCGCCAAAATTCGGTTGGGCAGGCGGTTGTTGAGCGGCGCGGGCAGGTGGATGGGCCGGCTCCAGGCGCCGTCTTCCTGCAGGTAGCTCGCCCAGATGTCGGCAGCGTTGGTTTCGCCGATGTTGTTGGGGTGGCCGTCGCGCACGAAGTAGAGCGTTTTGCCGTCGCCGCTCAGCACAGGCGCTATTTCCGAATGCGGCGTATTGATCTGGATGTCCAATGACAATTGCTGTGCCATCGCCGGATCATCCGTGAGCGGCGGCGCTTCCTGGCCGTGCAGCGCAAGGGCGCACAAGGCGAAGCAGAGGAGGCAATAGATTTTTTTCGTGGACATGGGTGGAAGTTATCTATTAAAACACTTAACGCACCGTAAAGATCGGAAGTTTGTAAAACACATACCCAAAAAACACTATCTTGACCCCGAAAAACCACGCCATCCGTACATGAGCGCCGATAAAAAAGCCATCAAAATATTCATTGCCTACTCGCAAAAAGACCGGACGGCGTTAGACGACCTGCGCACCCATGCCGCGCCCTTGCTGCGTGAAGGGAATATCGAAATCTGGTACGACGGTGAAATCATCGCCGGCGAGGTCTGGGACGCCGCCATCAGAGCCAACCTCCACGCCGCAGACATCATTCTCCTGTTGCTCAGCCCCCATGCATTGGCTTCCGAATATTTTTACAACGAAGAAGTAAAAGACGCTTTGAAACGGCACGAAGCAGGAACCGCCCGCGTAGTCCCCGTCATCCTGACCGCCTGCCTTTGGCAAAAAACGCCGTTGGCAACCCTGCAGGGCTTGCCCACCGGCATGACCCCGATCAGTAAATGGCCTAACAGGGATGATGCGTGGAATGATGTTTTGACGGGCTTGAGTGATTTGATTGATGAGCTTGAAAGGGAGGTTTTTGAACAAAAAACGCCTGAAGTTGCGAAAGCCAAACCTACCGCAAAACCAGCTTCCAAGCCGAGCGCTGCGGAAGAACACGCCTGGGAGTTTACGACTGACAATGGCGCCCCGACAGCCTACAAGAAATTTTTAGACCGCTTTCCGGATGGCTTTTATGCAGCCACAGCCCAGGAACATTTGGACTTATTCGAAGTTGATGATACTGCCTGGGAATTTGCCTCACAAGGAGCTTCAGAAAAAGCCATTCAGAAATATTTAGACAAATTTCCGGAAGGCTTACATGGAACAGAAGCCAGGAAATTACTGGCTGCCTTTGAACATGATCGGCAGATGGAAGCAAAGGTAAAAAGAGAGCAAGCCGAAGCTGAACGCCGCCGCAATGACCCCTTCTACGACTTAATGATCCCCATCAAAGGCGGCACGTTTGAAATGGGGGATACTTTTGGGGATGGATATGATTGGGAAAAACCGGTGCATACCGTAATCCTCTCTGATTTTTTGTTGTGCAAATACCCGGTCACCCAAGGATTTTGGAAAGCGGTGATGGGCGAAGGCAATAATCCCTCCCATTTTAAAGGCGACGACTCGTTGCCGGTAGAACTGGTTTCCTGGGAAGATTCACAGGCATTTATCGCAACGCTGAATAAAAAATCCGGACAACAATACCGCCTGCCCACCGAAGCGGAGTGGGAATATGCTGCTCGTGGAGGCATGGAGTCTAAAGGTTATAAATATAGCGGAAGCAATGACGTGAATGAAGTCGCCTGGTACGATGAAAATTCCAGTAAAAAAACGCATCCGGTCGGTAGCTTGAAGCCCAACGAATTAGGACTATTTGATATGAGCGGCAATGTATGGGAATGGTGCCACGATTGGTACGATGAGAAGTACTATGAAACGTGTAAAAAAAGCGGGATAGTTGTAAATCCTGTTGGACCTGATAAGGGCGTCTTCCGCGTGATTCGCGGCGGCTTCTGGAACTACGTTCCGCGAAACTGCCGCGCCGCTTTCCGCAACTTCGACAGGCCGGACTCCCGCAGCTTCAATCTCGGCTTCCGCCTCGTCCTCCAGGTTGGGGGTTAGCTTTTCTGGCCTTTCCCGTGAGCAAAAAGAAAAACGATCCTTTCGGAGAAAGGGAGGAGGGAATAGCCCTTGTTGGAATGGAGTGCGCAAAGAGCGGAGCGGTAGCGTAGCGAATAGCGCACGGAATGAAAACAAGGGCGTTGGGGGAGGCGAAAGGCAAATTTGCAAACCCGCAAATTGGCAAGTATGCAACTCGTCAAATTGGGACTCTGCCCGGCTTGCAATTAAAATTATCAGTTCGTCATGTTTAATTATGCTTCCTGCGCTTTTCCATCTTCTCTCGTTTCTTATTTGGCAGACTTTCAATCAATGCTTTTGCTTTTTCGGGAGTGATAGTTCCAATTTGTGCTTTGATATCAGTTGGTTTATTGCACAAACCATACACGGTATTTTCATCTACTTCCAACCCATCAATGCCATCTTGGGTCAATTTTTTCATGTTTTTCCTCTTTTCAGAATGGGAAACGCCAAAAAAATACTCGGTATCTTCTTCTGTTTTTGCAATGATAACTGGTCTGATTTTTTCCCACATTTTAGCAAGGACAATAATCCCGCCTATTGCGGCAGCACCTATTTCACTGACAGATAGCAATGTATCAAGAAGTAAAACAGACATTAAAGCACTTCACATTTAAAAATATTCTTATCAAACAATACCTTATCCTGATTATCATCAATGATGTATCGTTCGTCGTTGAGGGTGTCGTCATAAACCTGATAAATCCCACCAACCTGAATGCTGTCTAAATACGAAGAGATAATTTTTACAATCATGACGACATTATCCGATACCTCCCAGGTAAAAGATTGACGATTCAGTAGGACTTTTTTGGCATTTTTATCAAAAAAATAAGGCACGCCTGCTTCTTCAAAAACAGCGTAAGTTCTCTCCGGAGCGACAGATTCCTCTTTGGAAGCAATAATCCGGATGGTCTCAACAAAATTGTTGTTTTTTGACGGCAGCCTTGTATAGTTTGCTTTTGATTCTGCCATATCCAATGCGGTTTAACAGTAAGAAAGAATAATGTTACAAATATAGTGCAGAAATGAGAATAATGATATTGTCGCCGGACGAATCTGTACCGCTCGCTATTGTATGTTTCCGCTTTGAGAAAGTTAAGTTCGACTTCGCTCACTTACCTTCAGACTTTCTTAAAGCTTCAGTTACCCAATCCCTTTCAAATGCTCAATTCAAAATTATCGGTTCATCACGTTTACCAAAGCTGGAAGCTTTAGCAAACGGAGCTCGTTTTTTGCGCCATGCGCTGTTCTCCATCCCTAAACATCGTTTGAACACGTTGCCCAATCTTCAAATTTTCAAATCCTCAAATTTTCAAATCAATCCACTTCCATTCCCGCTCCCACCAACGCCTGCTGCTCCATAAATGCCGGCAATTCCCGCGGCTGGTATTGCTGCGTCCGCAACTGCGGCGTAAAGCCCGCTTCGCGGATGGCGCGCTGGATGCCGTCGGCGGTGAAGCGGAAATTCGCGCCGGCTGCCGACACCACGTTTTCTTCGATCATGATGCTGCCGAAGTCGTTGGCGCCTGCGTGCAGGCAGATTTGCGCGACTTGTTTGCCCACCGTGAGCCAGGAAGCCTGGATGTTCGTGACATTGGGCAGCATAATGCGGCTCATGGCAATCATGCGTACGTATTCGTCGCCGGTGCAGGTGTTGCGCGCGCGGCGGATTTTTTTCAGGATGGTATCTTCGTCCTGGAACGGCCAGGGAATGAAGGCGATGAAGCCTTTGGCGTCTGCCGGTTTTTCGGATTGCACCTGACGCAGGGCTACGAAATGTTCCATGCGCTCTAAGTTTGTTTCGATGTGGCCGAACATCATCGTCGCCGAGGTGGTCAGCCGCAGTTGGTGGGCGGCGCGCATCACGTCGAGCCATTCCTGGCCGCCGCATTTGCCTTTGGAAATGAGGCGGCGCACCCGGTCGTCGAGGATTTCTGCGCCTGCGCCGGGCAGTGAGTCAAGACCCGCGTCCATCAGCGCTTGCAGCACTTCGCGGTGCGTGGATTTTTCCAACTTCGTGATGTGCGCGATCTCCGGCGGCCCGAGCGCGTGCAGTTTCAGGTTGGGGTACAGTTCCTTCAATTGCCGGAACAGATTGCAATAAAAATCCAGACCCAAATCCGGGTGGTGGCCGCCCTGCAACAGCAATTGGTCGCCGCCAAGGCGGAATAGCTCCTCTATTTTGACTTTATATTCCTCAATGCTGGTGGTGTACGATTCCTCGTGACCCGGCCTGCGGTAGAAATTGCAGAATTTGCAATTGGCAATACAAACGTTGGTGGTATTGGAATTGCGGTCAATGATCCAGGTCACCGTTTTGTTCGGCACATGGTGTTGCCGCAGGCGGTTGCCCACGTGGACGAGGGCGGCCGTTGGCGCCTGCTCAAAAAGGAAAACCCCTTCTTCGGCGGCTAGGAAGTCTAAGTTGAGGGCGCGTTGCAGCAGGTCTTCGATGTGCATGGTTGTACGGTTGACGGTGGATGGTTGACGGTGGACGGTTCTGACAAACGGTCAAGGTTAAAGTAGAAAGGTTAAAGGTTAAAGTGGGGTTTACATCAATGATGAAGTTTCTTGTTTACTTTGACCTTTAACCTTTAAAACAGTGAACATGCCAAGGCAACCAGAATAGTACTAAGAACAAAGATACACCATACTGGTTTCGAGTGGGAGGATTAATTTTCATTTTTTTTTGAAAGTTGGAACCTGGACATTTGCCCCTATACAAACCGTACCTCCAGCAATCGTTGAGCGACCCGATGGAGGGCGTCCTGTACCCGGCGCGCCTGTTCGGGGGAGGGGCGTTTTACACCAGACAAATTAATACTTGCACAATCTCCAAAAACTTTCTATCTTTGCGCCAAGATTGATTTTAGTGCGGAAAGGGAACTGGATAGTTCCCTTTTTTCGTGCCCGAAATCAAGCGAAATGAATGCTCCGGGCCTGGACAAACTTTTTAGGGCACGGGCAAAAATGGATACCGTGGTAGAAACAAAACTAACAGCGCTGCTGGCGCAAAAATTTGAAGAAGAAGACTTTCAGGATTGCTTCTTAGTGGACTTGACCCTCAGCCCTTCCAAAAAATTAGAAGTGTTGGTGGATACCGACAGCGGCATCACGCTCGATCGCTGCAAAAAGATCAGCCGCTGGTTGGAAGCGCACCTTGACGAATCCGGCTGGCTGGGCGACACCTACGCGCTGGAAGTTTCCTCGCCGGGCGTGGGCAGGCCCCTGAAATTGGTGCGGCAGTTCCGCCAAAACATCGGGCGCACGGTGGAAACTTCACTGAAATCCGGCGTAACCCTTAGCGGGAAACTCATCGCAGTGAGCGACGACGACTTTACGATTGAATACCTGACGACCGTGAAAGAAGGCAAAAAGAACAAAAAAGAACTCATTCAAACCGTCCTTCCTTTTGCGGAGGTGACGAAAACCATCGTTAAAATTTCATTTTAAAATTTTCTGCACATGTGGAATCTGGTAGAAACCTTTTCGGAATTTAAAGACGGCAGAAATATAGACCGCCCCACTATGGTAAGGGTGCTGGAAGATGTGTTCCGGACCCTGATTCGCAAAAAATTTGGCTCCGACGAAAACTTCGACGTGATTGTCAATACCACCAAAGGCGACCTTGAATTGTGGCGCGTGCGCGAAATCGTGGCTGACGGCGAAGTGACCGACGACCGCAGCCAGGTCTCTATTTCCGAAGCGCTGGCCATAGACGAAGACTATGAAGTCGGCGAAGAATGCTACGAGCAATTGTACTTAGAGGATTTCGGTCGCCGTGCCATCATGGCCGCCCGGCAGACGCTGATTTCCAGGATCATGGAACTCGAAAAAGACGAGTTGTTCCGCCGCTACAACGAACGGGTCGGCGAACTAATCGCAGGCGAAGTAAGCCAGGTGTTGAAAAAGGATATATTTGTCCTCGACGACGCCACCAACAACGAATTGCTGCTGCCTAAAAACGAAATGATCAAAGGCGATTTTTATCGCAAAGGCGATACGGTGCGCGCCGTGGTAAAACGGGTGGACATGCGCAACAATAACCCGGTCGTGGTGTTATCGCGTACTGACAATATGTTTTTGGAAAAATTGCTGGAACAGGAAGTTCCGGAAATCGAAGACGGCCTCATCACCGTGCGCAAAATTGTGCGCATCCCCGGCGAACGCGCCAAGGTAGCCGTTGAATCCTACGACGACCGCATTGACCCGGTGGGCGCTTGTGTGGGGATGAAAGGATCGCGTATCCACGGCATTGTCCGCGAATTGCGCAACGAAAATATTGACATCATCAACTATACCAATAACGCCGCGCTTTACATCCAGCGCGCATTGACGCCGGCTAAAAACGGCAAAGTGGAAATCAACGCCGAAAAAATGCGCGCGGAAGTTTCGCTGCCGCCAGACCAGGTGTCTTTGGCCATTGGCAAGGGCGGGACGAACATTAAATTGGCCAGCCAGTTGAGCGGCTACGAAATTGAC
>Ga0209573_1001832_pt1 | contig 30156 bp, 33 predicted proteins | sample TNRBio252014_DNA_FD_185870 | JGI IMG/M metagenome (GOLD analysis project Ga0209573, IMG submission 185870) | Wastewater treatment Type I Accumulibacter community from EBPR Bioreactor in Madison, WI, USA - TNR Reactor_6/25/2014_ DNA (SPAdes)... | ecosystem: Engineered > Bioreactor > EBPR >...
GGGAAAGGGCTATCCGTGCTTGAGGCGAAGCCGATCGACAGGAAGGCCTGCGACGAGATCAGCGCGCTGGTGAACGCGCTTTTCTGATCCTATAAAGATCTAATTAAGATATCTATTCGATATCTTATCGATATCAAAAAGGTGTAAAATGGCGATAACGTCCAAACCCAAGCCCAAGGCGGCAGTGCCTGCCGCCGCAGAAAACAGCGCCGCGGCCGAGGCCTTCATCAGCGGCGCGCCGGATGCCTCGAAAGAGCCCAGCGCTCGCCGCGAGGTCAAGAAGCTCATCAGTCTGAAGATCGCGCCGACCCTCCTCGAGCGCGTCGACCAGCTCGCTGCCGAGCTCGGACAGAGCCGCGCCGCGGTGATCAATCTTGCGATTTACCGTGCGGTCGAGCGCGGCCTTGAGTTCGATGGGCTAGGCAAGGCCTGACACAACCGCTGCAGCGCCGATCACTACCGAGGTCACGGCATGAATCAGACGTCAGATCCCGTCCAGGGCGAACTGTTCATATGCGAAATCGCTAACTGGCCGGTCAAGGATGACATCGCCTCCATGGAGGTGCCGATCTTCTCTCTGGCCAAGAAAAAGGACACGAATACGCGCGAGTATCGGCGTGGTGCCAAGGTGGTGCGAGTCATCCCGAGCAGCGTTGGCGCTGCTACGGTGTTCGATAAGGATCTGCTCCTCTACATCGCATCGCAGATTGTCGAGGCCCGCAACCAGGAGCTCCCTGTCTCACGGACTGTACAGATTGAGAGCATCGACTTTCTAGTGGGTACTGAGCGCGGCGATGGTCGGGCGTCGTTTGAGCGCATCGTCGACATGCTCCGACGCCTGCGAGGTACCACGATCGAGACCAACATCGAAACTGGTGGGGTTCGCCAGACGGAAGGTTTTTCTCTGATCGACACCTACAAAATACTGTCAGAGCACAAGCGTATTGAGACTGGACACGACCCGGAGACGAACAAGGCAGTACGTAAGGAGGTTTCACGCGTCCTTCGCTTTTCAGTGACGATCTCCGAGTGGCTTTTCAACGGGCTGATGAACTACGAGGTTCTGACCCTTGATCGCGGATATTTCAGCTTGACCAAGTCGATCGAGCGGCGCCTGTATGAGATTGCACGCAAGCATTGCGGTGATCAGCCGATCTGGAAGGTCAACATTGACCTGCTTGCCGACAAGATAGGCACCACTCAAGAGCGCTATCGATTCAGAGACGAGCTACGCCAGGCGATCACTGGCGACAGGTTACCCGAGTACCACATCGCGCTCGACCCGAAGAAGAAGCCTGATGACGTGGTCTTTTACACGCGCAACCCGAGCAAACTCTCGAAAGAACTCCTCCGCTCGCAGAACTATGAGTGGTTTCAGGGGCTTGAGCGCTACGACAAGAAGCCTCGTACAGCGTAGCAACCGGCTATCGCCGATGGTTGAATACGGGCAGGCAGAATCTTGAAGCAGCTTCAGAGCCGGCTATCAGCGATGTTTCTGCCGGCTATCAGCGATGTGCTCTTCCTCTGTTTGCAGGCCCGCATCCCTTTATTGATGCGGGTTTCAGCCGTTTGACATAGGAACGGAAGGTTTTTGATAGAGTACGCCGTGGATACGCCGATCCGGCTATCGGCGATGTTCTGGACCGGCTATCAGCGATGTTCGAAGGACTTATCCACAGGACATCCGAACCAACCGGCTATCGACGATGTTTTCGCCGGCTATCAGCGATGTTTAGCACCGGCTATCAGCGATGCTATTTACCGGCTATCACAGATGCAAACGACCTTCAAAACCAGTAACCGCGCGGGGTTTGGAAACGTTAACACGCGCGCGCGGTTTAACGCTTTTTCTTTAACGTTTTAACGCCCCCGCTACCTCTGAGGCTCTGACGAACCGAGGCTTCACGGTCACTCGACTCCCCATTGAACAGGCCCCCCCAAGGGGGCCATGAACTAGCCCCCCCACGACGGCTGAACCGCTCCAGCAACCTCAAGCGCAGCCGCCGCAGAACCGCCCTAAACCCGGTCTGCAGCAGGCTGAGCAACGAGACGTCCAGCGGCTTTCCTGAACCGCCAGCGCGCCTCGCTCGCCTCATGGATGCGACAATCCACGCCGCACTCCACCTCTGAACGCCTCGATGACCAGCCGCCAAGCCCCCGAAATCTTCCAGATTCCGCTCGACGACCTCGACCCGGCGGGCCTGCCGCCGCGCGGCACGGCCGAGTTCGAGCAGACGGTGATCGGGCGCTACGCGCTCGACTACGCGGCGCGCGGCTGGCAGGCCGTGGTGGCGGTCGATGACGGGTTCGTGCGCGTGGTCGCGGTCCCCGAGCGTGGGGTGGAGCCGAAGGCCTACGTGCTGGGGCTGCTGCAGAACGGCTTCCTGGAGGATGCGCTGCCGGTGCTCGAGGCGCTCGACGGCATGCTGGACGACGCCGAGCTCGCCTACAGCCACGGGCTGTGCCTGTCAGAGCTGGGGCGGCCGGCAGAGGCGGTCGCCCCGCTGCAGCGGGCGCTCGAGCTCGACCCCACGCACGCGAACGCGTTCATCGCGCTCGGGGTAGCGTTCGCGCGCACCGGGCGCGCCGATGAGGCCGCCAACGCGCTGCGCGACGCGGTCAAGCTCGAGCCCGAAAACGCCTTCGCCAAGCGCAACCTGGCGGCGGTGCTGATGCGCGCCGGCCGGGCGGCCGAGGCGCTGCCGTTCTTCCGCCAGGCGGCGAGTCTCGCGCCGGCGGATCCGGGGGCGCAGCTCGGCCTGGCGCAATGCCTGGAGGCGCTCGGGCCGTCGCACGTGAAGGAGGCGGCCGAGCAGTACAAGGCGGTGCTCAAGCGCTTTCCCGAGCACCAGGCGGGCGAGATGGCCGAGGAGGCGCTCACGCGCATCGGTCACGACGAGCTGCGCGCGGCGGTCGACGGCGGGCTGCGCATGGACGTGGTGATGTACATGCAGGCGGCGATCGACCGCTTCGCCAAGCTCGACCAGGCGAAGGTCGGCCAGATCGTGATGGAGATCGCGCTGCTCGGCCGCAACGGGCTGGAGATCAACAAGCCCTCGGTGCGCTACACGCTGCAGAACCTCGAGGGCGAGTTCTCCGGCCTGGCTCTCCTGGCGTACATGCACGTGGGGTTCCGGATGTTCGACCCCAAGGGCGACGCCGGCACCGGACTCGATCGCGAATACGAGGCGGCGGTGAAGATGCGCCGCGAGCGCTGAGCCCGGCGAGGAACCCGACATGAGCCAGCTCCCCGAACGCTACCGGGCGGCGATCGCGCCGCTGATCGACAAGGCGCGCGAGCTCCTCGAGCAGGGCGAGGAGCTCGCGCCGATGGCCTTCGTCGGCAACTTCACCACCGGCGCCACGATCCCCACGGCGCTCGTCATGCGCTCGCCGGCTGACAAGGACGCAGCGGCGCGCGCTGTGAAGATGCTCGCCGAGCAGCTCGACGCCGACTTCGTCTTCGTGCTGATGGAGGCCTACAGCCTGCGTGCCGACAAGGTCGCCCGCTACGAGGAGATCCTCGACGAGTACGGATCGCTCGCCGACTGCCCGGCGAGCTGGCGGATCGACGTGGTGAGCCTGTCGCTCGAGACGCGCCACGGCGTGTGGGTCGCCCAGGTGCCGGTCAAGCCCAAGGGCATCAGCAAGAAGAAGCGCACGATCGGCGTGCCCGAGTTCCGGCATTACACCGAGGTCCAGGGGCGGTTCACGGACCTGCTGCCGGTGAAGGAAGGCGAGGGCGGTGCAGGCGGGACGCTGCACTGAGCTTGCGGCTCGGAAAACGGAAAATAAAGCACGCTAAGCCGCGCCCGGCTTGTCGATCGGCACGGCCCACCATTCCTGGGCGTGCTGGGCCGTGCCGGCCCCGTTCTTCGTGCTGACCTGGAACCCGCGCAGCAGCAGTCCGCGCGGCGTGATCCGCAGCACCTGGACGTCGAACAGCGGCGGCAGCAAGCCGCGCCTGGCCGAGGTGCCCCAGCGCTCCCACAGCTGCGCCGCGTGCAGCGGCCGCTTCTCGGCGGTTCCGACCGGAATGTCGCCTATGCTCAGGGTGCCGGTGATGCCGGGGTCGGCCAGGCACGCCTCGCGCGGGCGCCGCACCCCGGCCACCATCAGTTCGATAACTCTCACGCGCATGATTGGACTGTAAAAAAATACAGCTTATTTTCGCCCAATGCGGCCGGTTTGGGGCGGCGATCGACCGCCGGGGCTGGAGGAGGACGCCATGTGTGGACGTTATGCGCTCTACGGTCCGGTCTCGCGCCTGCGCGAGGTTTTCGAGGCGGAGCCCGAAGGGTTCGCGTTCGAGCCGCGCTGGAACGCGGCGCCGATGCAGTGGCTGCCGGTGGTGCGCCAGCGACCGAACGGCGAGCGGGTGATCCACCGCCTGCGCTGGGGTCTGGTGCCGTCGTGGGCGAAAGACGAGGCGATCGCCACCAAGCTCATCAACGCGCGCGGCGAGTCGGTCGCCGAGAAGCCCTCGTTCCGGGCGGCGTTCCGCCGCCGGCGCTGCCTCGTGCCGGCCAACGGCTTCTACGAGTGGCAGCCGCTCGGTGACCGGCAGGGCGGCGGCAAGCAGCCGTTCTATATCCACCCGGTCGGGGGCGAGTTCTTCGCGCTGGCGGGGCTGTGGGAGCGCTGGACGCGGCCGGCTGACGGCGAGGAGCTCGACACCTTCACGATCGTCACCACCGAGGCCAACGCGGCGATGCGCCCGCTGCACGACCGGATGCCGGTGATTCTGGCGCCGGGGGATTGGTGGGCGTGGCTCAACGGGGCGACCGCCGCTGACCAGGTGCAGGCGCTCGTGCGCCCATGCCCGGAGGCGGCGCTTGCGGCGTATCCCGTCTCGAGCGCGGTGGGCAACGTCCGTAACGACGCGCCGACGCTGATACAGCCCGTTTGAGCGGCGCTTTCTCGGCTGCTGAGGGCCGACCCCGGATCGGGGCGCCTGAGCCGTCCTGATCGGGCGTGGTGCGCTCCGGGGGAAAGGCCCCCTGCGTGAGCGGCGGGCAAATAATCGCTTGCATAATCATAATAATCATATTATTATGATTATTATCTAGTCCCGATTGGAGTGCCGTTATGAACCCGAACCTCTCCCTCGATGCCCGTGAGCGTGTTTTCGCCGCGGCGAGCCAGATTTTCGAAGAATCCGGCCGGCAGACGATGCCCACGGTCGACCAGGTCCGGCGCCTGGCCAAGGTCGACATGCATGCGGCGACCGCGGCGATGCGCGAGTGGCGGCGGCAACAGACCGCCCAGGCGGCGCCGATCGCCGTCGCCGTGCCCGAAGTCGTGGCCAAGGCGAACGAACTGGCGATCGCCCAGCTCTGGACGCAGGCGCAGGAGCTGGCGAACCAGTCCTTGCGCGAGGCGCAATCGGCCTGGGATGCGGAGCGGGCCGAGCTCGACCAGCTGCGCGTCGAGCTCTCGGACGCGTTCGAGGCCCAGGCCGACGAACTCGAGCTCGCGAAGTCGCGCATCGAGGCGCTCGAGCGTGAGGCGCGCGAGACGGCCGAGATCGCTGCGGCCGAACTCCAGAAGCTGCGCGACGAGCTCGCCCAGGTGCGCGCCGAGCTGGGGGTGGCGACGACCCGTGCCGAGCGTGCTGAAGCCACTTCGGCCGAGCTCGAGCACCGGGTTGCGGATCTGCGTGCCGAGCTCGACCGCGCCCACGCCGATGTCGATCAGGTGCGGGCCGAGCTCAGCCGTGCGCACGCCGACGTCGACCAGGCGCGTGCCGAGATCAAACGCGCGGCGGCCGATGCCGAGGGCCTGCGCAACGAGCTTGCCGCGGTGCGGGCGAAAGCGGAGGCTGCCGAGCACGCGCACCAGGAACACCGCAAAGAAGCGGGCAAGGAGGCGCAGCGTTGTGCCGATAAAGTCCTTGCTGCGGCGAAGGAGCGCGACGAGCTGAGCAAGGCGACTGCCGAAGCGCGCGAGACCGCCGCACGTCTTGCCGGCCAGCTCGAAGCCATCCAGGCGCAGAACAAAGCGCTGATGGAAACCTTGCGCGGCAAGGTCGGCGGTAATGGCTGATCCAGCCCACCGCGAGGCGATCAACCGGCAGGCCTGTGCCTGGCTGGCCGCCAATGCGCTGATCCTCGACACTGAAACGACGGGCCTCGGCGGCGACGCCGAGGTCGTCGAGCTCACCGTGATCGACTGCGCCGGTGCCGTGCTGCTCGACACCCTCGTGCGCCCGAGCGGGCCGGTCCCAGGCGAGGCCGTCGCGATCCACGGCATCACCGACGCCATGCTCGCCGAGGCGCCGACCTGGTCAGAGGTTCACGATCGATTCTGCGGCCTGGTCGAGGGGCGCCAGATCGTGATCTACAACCGTGAGTTCGACGTCCGTGTGATCAGTCAGACTGCGCGCCGGTACGGCCTGCAGGCACCACGGTGTTTCGACCAGGCGCTCGACCAGGCCAGCGTCCATTGCGCGATGCAGGCCTATGCTGAGTTCCACGGCGAGTGGAACGCGGAGAAGGGGCAGTATCGGTGGCAGAAGCTCTCGGCCGCAGCGCAGCAGCAGGGCGTGACCGTCACGAACGCCCACCGCGCGCTCGGCGACTGCCTGATGACGCTCGGTGTCGTGCGCGCCATGGCGTCCACGGAGAATGCCCAAGGGGTATGATGAGCGCGTTTAAAAATCAATGGTGAGCACGATGGCTGCCCCGAAACTCATCTTCTCCTCATCTGAGGAGATCAAGGCATTTCGCCAGAAGCACGGCATGAACCAGTCACAGTTCTGGGGGCGGGTCGGGGTCACCCAGTCGGGCGGATCCCGCTATGAGAGCGAGCGCAACATCCCCGTACCGGTTCAGCTGCTGCTGCACATCGCCTATGCGCCTGCCGAGCGTGCGCACCGGCTCGTCGAGCACCTGCGGAAGTGGAAAACCGAGCCGACGCCGGGCGCGTGAGCGATCACCGGGCGGTGGTTTTCCTCGCCTTCCTGAAGTCCCAGGGCGCCACCGGCGCCCGGTCGGCCCACAGGCCCTGCCGTTCGTCACGTGCGCGGTCTTCCGCTTTCGCGTAGCGCCACCTGTCCGCTGGGGACTGCTCCCGCGTGTACGCCTTGTAGTGCCACGCCATCCCGGCCTCGAGCTGGGCGAGGTTGGCATCGACGCCGTCGACCTCGAGCCGGCACACCGCGCGCTTGTAGCGGTCGGTTTTCGGGCAGTGGGCCGTCACCTGCCTTCCGAAGACGAGTGCGCCCAGGTGCAGCCGTGAGCGGTTGCCGAACGGCTGCCGGCGTTCCAGGGGCATCGATGCCGGAGAGGCGGATCTTGTGCTGGCGCAGGTTGGCATCGAGCAGAGTGACGGTGTCGCCGTCGGCAACCGAGCTGGCTCCATCTCCTTCGCCTGGAGCGGGAAGGGGAGCGTGAGGGCAGAGATGAGGGTGACCGCCAAGGCCGCGTTTCTCATCGGCAACCCAGGGCGTGGGTCAATATTCATACGTCACATGATATAGAGTTGTTCTGGCGCGGCAGGTTAGCACGGGACGTCGAGCTGGTTCAGGCGCTGTCAAGGTCGGCCAGCGGCCGCCCGAAGGGTTGCCTTGACAGCGTCTGAACCAGCATAGCCTCGAGCTCGGGGGCAGGTTTCGCATCGCGGGACCTGCCCCCGAGCCCCTGCGGGCGGTGTAGCGCTCCCCTCGCCGGGGCGAGGGGCGGGGGGGAGTGGGGCCCTGCGATGTGTCCAGCGGCACGATGTACAGCTAGTCCCCCCAGAGTGGTAGTGCCGCCAACGCCTCCTCCGCAGCAGTCCTGGTGAGTGCCTCGCCAAACTCGAGAATCAGCGGGTATCCGTCCTGACCCACACGGTGTGTGTCTTCAACCTGCCATCGCCAAAGGGTGTTCTTTTTTTGCCAGACCGAGAGTAGCAGTCCCTCCAAGATGAGTTCCTGGCCGCCCTCGAGGTTCTCCGTGGTGTCGCACCAGAGGGTGCGCCACTGGCGTAGCCGCTGCTTCACAGCATCGCGCGTGATCGTGACGACCTCTCCGGAAAAGTCCGTGACGGCAAGCCCCTTCAGGCTCAGTTTGTACAGACACACCGCGACGGTGTCTGAGGCATGGCGCTGCAGCGCGTTGAGGACACGCGCCCGATGATCGAGGCGATAGCCCCGCTCGTCGGTGGCTCCGTCCGCATAGCAGATCATCGTCTGGTTTGCCTTCAGCCTGGACAGTGTAGGTGCCTTGCCGAGAGCAACCTTGATCAGGGCCCGCGCCATCAGATCCATGTTCCTGCCGGATTTGCGGGTGGACTCAATTTCCACCCAGAAGACATCACCTTTGTCTGGTGGAATCGCGAGGCCGTCCGGAAGCTTGTCGACCGCGTTCTCCCGGCGCAGCCGGCGCTCTGGAATGACGGTGTAGCCTTGGCTTGAGAGCAAAGCAAGAAAGCTGTGGGCCAGGAGATCATGGCGCCACCACTTTGGGGCAACCCAGACACCGGCCAGAGTTTCACCCCAGTCTTTTCCTGAGCGTGCAGTGATGCCTGTACTTTCGAGCAGAAGGTCGGCGCCACGCTGGCTCAATACGAAGGCGCTTCCGCTGTGCGAGGGCAGCGGGCGGGGGATCACGAGGTGGCGAGCCGCCAGCTTTCGCAGGATCCTCTCTCCATATTTGATGTGATGTGTGTGCGCTCCCCAGATCAGCAGCCCGAGCTCTGGTGCTCGGAGCCAGCCAAAATCATGGATCAGCCGGAGCGCGGTGCGATCATTTTCCTGTCCGAGCAGGTGGCTATTCATTCCCATTTGCATGTTCCAAAGTCGTTTTCTTCGGGTGTTCCAGAACCTGTTCCCTTGAGGGTACGGATTGGAACAGGTGAAAAGAAACGCGAGCTATGGATTTGTCATGAAATGGGGTTCGGCTCTGGTCGATCCTTGAAGGTGTCGTTCCTGTTGGGGCGCACGGGCTGGGTCGGCCGCCTTCGGCGTCCTCCTTGCCGCCCTTGCCTTCACGCCCTTACGGGCTACAGCGCGGCCTTGCCGCTCGTGACTCCGCCCTGGGTCGGCCGCCTTCGGCGCCCTTCTTGCCGGGCTGCGCGGGCTGGGTCGGCCGCCTTCGGCGTCCTCCTTGCCGCCCTTGCCTTCACGCCCCTGCGGGGCTCCAGCGCGGCTTCGCCGCTCGGGGCCGCCCCCTCCCTACGGGCGGGCAAGGGCGTCTCAGGCTCCCCCGGCGTTCGGCTCTGCCGCCCCCCGGTCTCACCTCCTCGGACGGGGCCGAGGACCTCCGCGAGCGGGGTGACACGCCCTTGCCCTCCCATAGGGAGGGGGCGGGGCTTCGCCCCCTACGCTTTGGAGCGCCCGACTCGGCTTCGCCTCGCAAATGGGCGATCCAAAGCGTGGGCCCCCCACCAGGGCCACCGCCCTGGACCCGGGGCTGCGCCCCCGAACAGCGCCAGAGGCCGCCCGACTCGGCTGCGCCTCGCAGATGGGCGTCCCCTGGCGCGTCGGTTCCCCGCCCCGGTGGCAGTCCTGGCTTGGCCAGGCCTGCTGAGGCCACGCGTATTCATCCGAGCGCATGCCACATGCTGCATGCGCATGCAGCATTCAGTATGCGCATACAACATGCAGCATGCTGCATGTTGTATGCGTCTGGATTGCCACCCCTGCCGGTGGGTGGCCTGCAGGCTCCCATCCCTGTCTGGGGGGAGCCAGTAGCGTCCCGATTGGTTGATTAATCTTTAGGCAGCCGGGAAATCCCTTGCGCAGCAAGCACCCCGCAGACTTAACCGACCGACTGTCCACAGATCCTGTGGATAAGCTTTGGCCAGTGTCCCGCGTGCTCAGCGTTCAGTCGGCAGGCGGTGTCAGGAGCACGTGAAACGGCACGCCCAGGGTGCGTGCAAGCCGCTCGATGTTGTCGAGGGAGATGTTCCTTGCCTGGCGTTCGACGTGGGCGATGAAGCTGCGATCCAGTCCGCTCTCGAAGGCGAGCTTTTCTTGTGACCATCCACGCTCGCGTCGGAATCGAACCAGATTCGCAGAGAGTACGGCTCGAGCGGCGGGGGAATCTTGTGGAGTAGGGTGGTCGGGAGACATTTTCCAGAGTCTCCCGGCTTGATGTTTTTAAGTCAGTGGGTTTTGAGTCACAATATAGGGGCGAAAAATATCCAAAACGCCTCGACCGTCCCTCACCGCTCTGGCCCAAACGAGCCTTGATGAGACGGTCGAAGTCCCCAGAACCGTCAAGAATGGAGCGCAGAAATGTCCTTTTTCAGGACCTACAAGAAGTCGGAGTTGAAGAGCGTGCATGGGGCTGAGCCGGGTGAGCAGCGCTGGCCGTTCGTCCAGGTCGGGCTCCCGACGCCCATCTATCTCATGCAGCTCGAAAGGGCCGTCGAGGAGGACGCTACGATCGGCTATGAGATCCTGACCGCAGACCTCGCCGAACTGGTCAACTTCTCTGAGGGGCGGTACCCGCCGCTTCGGCTCGTGAGCGTGGATCTCCTGATCAGCATCCCGCCTGTGAGCCGGCGCACCTTCCATGCGCTGCGGGAGGTCTGGGTCCCGCCGCAGGGGGGCGCTTACCGCTTCATCGTCGACGACCAGGTCACCCTGGACTTCAACCCGCTACAAAACCGATTCGACCCGGACGCGCTTCAGTGCATTTTCCGGGCGCCGGCAGCGTAATCAGCACTCTCATCAGCGAGCGCAGCAGGCGGCCACAGGCGCGCAACATGCACCACGGCCAGCACCCATACCGCGTCCTCGGCAAGCTCATAGACCAGGCGGTAGTTCTCGTGCGGAAAAAGCTCGCGCGTCCCTGCGATCAGGCCCGGTTTCCCGAGCTCCGGATGGGTGGCCAGTCTTTCGGCCGCCTTGCTGAACAGCGTATCCATGCGCGCAGCAGCACCGGGGTTGCGCTCGACGAGGTAGTCCCAAATGGCGAGACGGTCCTGCACGGCCTCGGGCGTCCACTGAACCCTCACAGGCCGCTCTCGGCACGCGCACGCCGAGCGGCGAACTCCGCCTCGACGTCCTCATTCGAGCGCCCGCGTCCGGCACGGACCGAGGCGCGTGCTGTATCCACCTTCTGGTGCAAGAACGCCTCGTACTCGCGTGCCTGACGCTGGCGTTCGACGAACTCGCGCATGAGTTCTCGCACGACCTGGGAGGCTGGGCGGTGCGCGGCTTCGGCCTCGGCCATGAATGCGGCCCGCAGCTCGGGCTCGAGCTTCAGGGTAAAAACGGCTTCTTTGGACATGCCTGGCCTCGCTTCGTTAATACTGACAACGTACTAACGAAGTATATACGCGAAGGCGTTCACCGCCACAGCCGCTCGAACCGCGCCGGGTTGGTCGCCGTGTAGCGGACGGTGTGCTGGATGTTGCGGTGCCCGAGGTAGTCCTGGATGAGCCGGGTGTCCGCGCCCTGGTCGGCGAGCGCGTAGCCGCAGGCGTGGCGCAGCATGTGGGGGTGCGCCTCGACGGACAGCTCGGCCAGCGCCCCGTAGCGCCGGATCGCCACCCAGGCGGTCCGGCGGTTGAGCGGCGCCCGCCGCTCAGAGACGAAGAACGTGTCGCCCGCCGGCGCGAGACGCGCCCGCTCGATGAGCCAGGTCTTGATGGCCCGCAGCTCGTCGCCCCGAAGCGGGTGCGTGGTCGACAACCCCTTCTTCAGCCGGGCTACGTGCAGCACCCGGCTCTCGAGATCGACCTGGTGCAATTTGAGTGCGCAGGCCTCGGACACCCGCAGCCCGTGACGGAACATCAGGAGGATCAGGCAGCGGTCGCGCAGCTCGGTGCGGCTGCCGCGGGTGGCCGTGATGAGGCGCTCGACCTCGCGGGATGTGAGGTGTTTGCGGTCGTTCATCGTTTTGTCCAATGTTCGAGGAAAAAACGCGGCGCAAAGCCGCGCCGTTGCTGGGGGGGGTGTCTGGACATTAGACAAAAGGGTTCATTTTGTCCAATCACGCCACGCCATGCTCCTAAACGACCTCGTCGCCAGCCCACTCATGGCAGACAGCAGGCGGCCATCACCGGCCGTTGGAGATCCGGCCAGGATTTCCCTCGCTGGATCGCCTTGGGTGACCGGTTTACGGCGGCCAACTTGAACCCCGCCTTGGCTCGACCCGGCCACAAGCTGCCGGTGAACGTTACATTTCACTTGCAGGCCGCTGGCGTTCGTCTATGTTGAAACAATCGCATGACAGGTAACTCTTGTCGACCAAGAGCTGCCCGTCGCTGTTTCATCTCATCTTTTCAAATTAGACACTTGGCGATCCGCTGAAGTGACCGTAACGCCCTCTGCTGGTTTCACCGCCGGTTTATGTATGGGCCGCGCTCTAACCTGAATTGCAACACCCTCATTTGGTAGGGGTGTACCGACGGGAAATTATTACAGCCAGTTGAACATGGACGAACGCAACGTAATTCATCGGTGCCGGAACCAGCCTCCTCCGTTCTGTTGCTGGCAGGTGCTGCAGCTCCCGGTGTCGTTATGTATCGCCGACGGCTTGGGTAAATAGTACTGCCGCGCCAGCGAGCGCGGCCACCCTTGCAGTCAAGCGGTCCGCCAAAAGGCTGGTGCCTTTCGCCGTCCGCTTACTTCCACGTTGGGTGTCACACACAGGGGAGGTGATTCATGACTGAAGAGCAATTCCGCAGCGTACTTTCGGAATATCGAGAGGAAATCAGGTTGCAAATTGCACAGCATGCCAAGCTGCGCGGCGTGGATGGAACGTTGTACAACTCTATTACCGGGGTCGTTCTCCTATGTACCGCTCTTTTGTCCACGTTGCCAGGCGCGGAAGCCGGCTTCTTGTTCTGGCTAGCGAAGTCTCTTGCCGTTCTGAGTATGTTCCTGGTTGCGCTGGATCGAACGCTCGGTTTCGGGCCGAGGTGGAGATTCCACATCGAGATGGAAAACTCATATCGAACGCTTCTTGACCATCTCCTCGTTCTCGAAACGGTGGAACCGACGGAACAGGGTCCACGTTTAGACAAGTTCCGCGGAGAGCTGTCCGCTATTCGCAGTAAGGAGCACGGCCTGCCTGGCATCTCGGCGGCTGACGGCGGCAAGCCCCCACCGACGAAGTGACGCCCACCCCATCCGGTGAGCGGACTGCCCAAGAGCTGTGCTTTTCCACGTCCGCTGACCACGTATGTTGAACGACAGCTTCCCGCCGGCGCCGATGACCGCAATGGGTCGAAACGACTCACCAGCCAGTGGCAGCTTTCGGGAGGCGAACCTTCAACGTCGGCTTTCCGGCGGTGAGTCCGGAGAGTTGTCGGTCGCCACCCGACCCACAGCGGTCCTACACGGCGCCCCGGATGCTACGGCTGGTAACAGAGTAGACCGGCCATTCATGGCGACTGCTCACCGGCAAGGCTTCGGCCTGAGCGGTCGTCCACCCTGTGGGGAATGAGCGGCAACAGCTTTGCCTAGACCTGTTGCAGTGCTTGTAAGCACTGACCGGGACAAACTGCGCTCTTAAGCATAAATTGTCATTGCAAGGCTTGACACCATGTCTTGATCCCTTGCTCCCGTTGGATGGGTTGGCGCGAGGTATATTCCCGCTGCGCTGCGTCTTGCGCCCCTGTATCCCTACCGCAGCGAAAATCACACACCATTTCTAACAGACTTGATATCGAGAAGATTGATCTGGTCGATTTTGTCCTTGTGAATCACGATGGTTAGCTTTGCGGGATACTTGAATCGCATTTCGCTGATTCTGAACGTCCAGAGCATTATCTTCAGAAGATCCTCGTCGGATATATTCTTGTGCCCCTTGATTCGGGTAATTCCGGAGCCGAAGATTGCGGTAGACACACTCTGCTGGGCATAAACATTGTTCACCCTATCCCAGAAGTTAATGAGAAACTCAAGATACTCAGGCATCGTGAGCAATGCCTTGTTGTTCTCATCGAATTTGGAGAATGCGGTCAGCAGATAATCTTTGTAGATGCAAATCGTCCCGATTTGATACTTTCGTTTCTTTCCCTGCTTTCGACCATCGTTATTTTCCAGAACCTCGTTGCAATCAAAGGAATAATTCTCAATATGGCGATCCAAGTCGGAAGCCGGGATGTCGAGGTGCTCCTTGATGAAGATCCCATTGAGAGAACTCTCACTAATGACCTTGTTGTCCACCTGTGTGTCAAAATACTCGTTGAAGGCGATTGCCTTCAATCCTGGCTGTTGAAAGATGTCACCCACTTTGATCGCAACATCACTGCCTTCGACATCTATGTCGATACTATTCAGGCTGTTCGACCAGACCCAGATCACCAGATAAGTTGCAGCTAGCAGCGTCAAGAAAGCCCAGCCGGCAGAGATCTTCCAATCACTGGGAATATCAACAAACAGAACGACCGCTGACAACGTACCGCTGAAAACAGATGTTATCTCAAGGAATTTCTTGATAATCCGCTTATCACATATGCTAACTTTCGCCATACGATGGGCTATCCTCCCTGATTCTCAAATGCTCAAGGCTTGTACCAATAAAAATCGGGACTTCCCTTGCTGCCAACCATGAAATCGCTGTTCTGAAGGGCGCGCTTGATTAGGTCTTTATCGATAGGAACATGAAGCGTAGGCACTTTTCCCATCGAATCCCTGAAGATAGGAAGATTGCCCCAAAGATTCTTTACGGCTTGCTTCAATGAACCATTGACCAGCAGACTCTCTTTCGTACTATATTCAGGATAGATTACAATTACCGGCAACCCCTGGTCATTTATTCCATAGTCGATTTCTTCCCGAAGGGCACGAGAGTTTGTGGTAATCGAACTCAAGAGAAGAACGATATTCTTTGAGTTCCGAAGGCGCTCCCTGAGCCTTGGCTTCAAAGTCAATTCCCAGTTGCTGCCGTCACGGACACTGTACGTTTTATTGTGTGAATCAATGAAGGGAAATGACGCGTCCGCACCCTTCCACATCCGTAGGGTGTTGTAGTAGCAAAAATCCCTTGTTGCATTGGCCCCCAGCGAGCTCGGATGAAAGGGCTCAGTTACGTAAAAGGCAGCGTAGTTTCCATTTCGATATGCCATAGCTCTTCTCAACCTCCGCCAAAGAACAGGTGACTTGTTCTGCGAGGAACACTTACCGCTTACAGCAGCGTGTAAGCAGTCCTAGCAACCGGGGTCAGGCCTTGCATGAACGTATCCGCTGTGGCCGGGCACCCCATGAGCATTTTCCTTGAGTTCCGTGGGGGCAGGCCAAGGTAACGCTGCTGCCGCTCATTCCCCACAAGCGAGACGACCGCAAAGGCCGAAGAAGAGCTCGTCGAATCAGCTGCTGGAGCTCGGCGAATGCTGCCGTTGAACCAGTCAGTGAATTTGATCAGCATTATCTCTGCAAGCTGCCCTTGGAAACTCTAAAGGAATCCGTTTTGCGTAAGACCTCTCCGCTTACCCGTCTTGCTCTGGCGCTGATTTGGGCGTCGTCTTAGGCTGCATTTTCGTCGGTGCGACGGCCACAATTGCCTTGCTCGCCAAATCCTTCACCTGTTCTGTGAAACCGGGCACTGCCTTCAGTGCTTTTCTCACGATATCTGACGAAGCCAACTCATGCCATGGACTACCGTGACTGTCGGTTTCCACGAGACGGAGTGGTAGTTCATCAAGACGGGTTAGCGCGGACGTAAGAAGCCTGGCCTCCATATCCTTGTCGAACCTTGCCGCCTCACGCCGGAAGCCTTCATAGGCGCGAGAGATAGACGCCTTGAATGCATAGTCCTCGGCGAGCCGGAAGCGCTGCCCAATCTGCTTGGTTGCGAGCCAGGCAAACCACACCGGTGCACCTACCGACAAGATAGAAAGCATCAAATTGAGAACGATCACCGACGTAGATGCATCCGGAATTTTGAAAAGTTCCGATAGGGAGTGTAACTGGCCGGAGCCGAAATAGCTCCCAACTGCAAGAGCACACACCAGACCCGCAACCCAGAACCACATGGACGTTGACAACGTGCTTGAGCGTTCGCTGAACGCCGCAGCTAGTCCGACGCTGGTTGCCGCCGAGTACGCAGTTTCGCAACGTTCAAGCACCGCATTTGCGTCGCTAGCACTCTTTTTGAGTTGCTTATCAAACTCATCAGCATCTTTCCGTATCCGCAGGACGTCGTCTTGGTCTCGCGTTGCATCTCTTACAAGATCTGCGATCTTCTGCCGCGCCTCGGACAGTGATTCCAAGTCGGTGGGAAGTTGATCCGCCGCGTTATATGCCTGCTCAATACGCTCGACCATCGTGTTCAATGAGGTGGTACGAGGCTCTAACCCTTTTAGACGAGCTTCCAAGCTGCGAAGCTGGTTGGCCAACTTCTTGAGTTTAGCTACGGCCTCCGTATGGCTGTCGTTGTTCAGTGCCGGAGCGAGTGCCTTGCGAAGCCCTTGGAGAGTAAACAGGTACGCGGGCACTGCCTGCCCGGCGTTGCCCCATAGTTGAGCAACGGTATTCTGCTGAAGGTACTGAAGGCGGCGCACGTAATCTTGTAGCCGAACTTCGTGGTCACCCAGGTTATCGCTGCCTTGATCTTCGATCAAATTAACTATCGACTGAGCCTCTTCTATGAGCTCGGCTCGCGTGAGCCCGGGAAAGCTCCAATTGTTGTGCGCGTTCCCGAATGGTTCATCGTTCGGAACAGTCGACTGCACTTGGGTAATGAGATTCTCCAAGTGCGTCTGGATTGTTGTTAGCGTCTGATGCATTCCGATTCCTTGGTTGGGCTTCCATACTGGCGCCTTTATGCCTTTATTTTACATGGGGTAATGGTGAGAGGGCCGTTTGGGTGGCTGGTGTGGAAAGGTATCGAATTTTGGCTTTCAGCCGATACGCGAAAAGCTGAACGACAGGTAGCCTGCACGTGGTTGCCTGATTGGGTGCGACGGCTCAAGGGCCGTTACGGCCGATCTCCAGCCTGTGGTGATAGGCGACTGGTCGGCCGGAGCGATTTTCGGGGATCAACTGATTTGCCGACTGGTTTGCGGAACTCAACTGCGCAAAGATTCAGGGGAAAAGTTCAGCATTAATCCACTGAGGCCTGCTTATTGAGGCTGACTGTGTAGTGACCGCCATCTTCTTTTTTTAGTGCTAACCGATCGTAGGTCTTCAGCATGTCGAGCAAACCAGAATGCCCATAGGTCATGGGTGAAAAGCCCGGGTCGGTTCGTTTCAAATACTGGCCAAGTGCCCCCAGTCCAACCTTGCCTTCAGAGGTATCGCTGGTCATCAGTGCGACTGCTTCGATAATGAACTTCGGTCTCCGTTTCACGGCTGCCTTGGCCGCCGATTTTGGTGATTCAGCTTTGGCCGGTGCTGCTTTGCTCCCACTCTGATCTGCAGAATCGGCAACGGCTGCCGGTTGCCACTCGAAAAATTGATCGCTGGCATTCCGAAGGGCTTCCGGTGTCTTGGCTTCACCAACGATACAAACAGTGGCACCTCGCTCCCTTAGCTTGCGACACAAATAGGCAAAATCCGAATCGCTGGTAACCAGGCAAAAACTTTCGGCACGCTGATCAAACATTGCCTCCATGGCATCTAGAGCCAGAGCAATGTCGGCAGTATTCTTCCCTGATGCATACTGATACTGGAGGCATGGGGTGAAAGCCAAGCGAACCAGGGCTTCTTGCCACTTGTTCGCCAGCGTCGTGTGGTTGCCGTATCCGCGCCGAAGAACGACACGTCCAAACTGAGCGACGACCCTAAGGGTAAACTCCAGAATCTCTGGTGAGGTGTTGTCGCAATCAACAAGGACCGCTATCCGCGACTCGCTTGGTAACGCAGGTATGGCCATGGAAATCCATCAAAATACTCTAATGCAGAGAGGATAGCCTTCCTGTTGCTTAGTGGGCAAGCTTTGACCCATGGAGAAACGATGCGGTCGATCATGAAACTGTGATTATGCTAAGCGGGTCGAACAACGATGAACCTTGAGGCTCTCAAAGGAGCAAGCAGGTCGAAAACCGGATACTGTCCTACGCGGTCAACGAAATTCGCACCAGAACGGCAGGTGACAGACGCATTGCTGCCTGGGTATCGCCGGTAGCCCACGGTCAGCTCAGGCCGACCAACCGAAGTAGATTGTCCGACAGGTTTCAGAGTGGGCTTGACGCTCGAATGACCATGGCTTCTATAGGTTGGACGGCCGCAGTTGGCCGGACTGAGACTTCCAGTTCACACCTGCGCGGGAGCGCGGCAAGCCGACTGCGGCTGTCTCGACCCGACCCTGACCTGACGGTCGCTGACTGAAACTCTTGGGGGCTCCTTCCCGGGCGAACCCGCTGTTCGCGCGCTACTTTGCCCCCGCTGGCAGAGCCATCAGATGTTCGACCGCCCTCGCGTTGGACAAGACGGCGTCGTCTGTCCAATGTCGCGCGTGGCGCGACCGAAGGCCTCGAAGGTCCTACGGGGAAGGAGCGCGATGATTCGTATGCCTCCGAAGCCCATGGTTCTGCGCGTGGCATAGCAGTACTTGAAGAGAAGAATGTCCTCGACGCTATCGCCGTCGAAGTCAGCGTGGGCTACCTTTATTCCGTCTTACGCTCACCCTGAGGAGGCGGCAGCGACTCGGTCTGCGGCGGCTCTGGCTCCAGGTCGTCAGGCATACACGGTCCCCACTCGCCCACTCCGCTGTCCCCGTTGATCGGCCACTTCTTGCCCGTTGACGGCCCTGAAAACTCACCGAAACTGTTCTTGCGTTTTTGTGAAGTCATTTTTCATGATATCCGTATCGTTGTTAACTCGATTAACATCAAACTGAAATGGGTGCTAACGAACTCCACTCATAAACATTTTCGCACCAACATAAGCCTAAAGGTCGTATATTTTGGAGAGGTTGAGAGCACTTTCCAGACATCTGCTTGTTCCGTTTTATTGACTTTCAATTTTGCCCATTTTGGGTATTTTTCTTCCTGGCGTATGACGCTGTCTTCTCCTGTTTGATGGCCACTATCTCTCAGTTGTCGGCGATTCCCTCGTTCTTCAAGAAGCGTGACTTCTGGAAGGGGATTCTCGATCCACTCGTCGCGGCAGGCAGTGGTACGTCGTTTGCCGAGTTACGAAGGGTGAGCGCAACGCATCGCTGGGCGATCGATAGCAAAGGCAGCGATTTCGGTACGTTGACAGCGTTGCAGGCGGGCATTGTCGATCTTGCTCAGAGTCTTCTTGAGCGGGGTGCCTGGACGTTCCCGACCTGGAGAATGGAGCAGGATCTTGCCGGTCGTGTTGTGCAAGACCTCGGCTGGAAGCTGGCCGCGGAGGATGCGCAGGCTGGTTTTCTGGCCTATCGGATCGAAGCGGCTTCGCTCGATAGGCACTTCCGGAATGCACTCGTTACGGCGCGCTGGCCGTGCGAAGTCCCCGATCCAGGCGGTGCGGCAAAGGCGATCTGGGAAGGTTTTGAAGGTGACAACCCGGGCAGCGAGGCTGAGCGCCGCTTCTTCGACAACGTGCTAATCCCTGCCTTGGGATTCCCCTTGCTCGACTACCTCCGTCTTCAACCTTCCCTGCCTTCCCTTGGGTTAGATCCGCTGGCATTCACAGACCAGCGCGCAGACTTCAGCCTGAACACCGGGCGGGGTCTTAAGCTAGTTATCGAGGTCGACGGCAGCCAACACAAGGAATCGGGACAGCGCCAACTTGACCACAAGCGTGACGTCGCCCTGAAGGCACTGGGGTGGCGCGTCTGGCGCGTGCCTGCCGATCGCTTAGGTGAGGCTGAGTTGCTGCAGGATGAGCTACGGCAAATCCTTATGGAGCGCAGAGGGGCGACAGACTGGGGGCTCTCGGCTCGCATACAAACGCCTCGCTCCAGAGAGCTCCTGACCTGCGTCTGGGGCGCAACGGTTTCCTCCCGCATCCAGTTCTTGCTGCTTGAGGCGCTGCGCGCCGGGGTACTGAGTTGGAATGGCCCCTGGCGTGTCTGCGTTGCAGAGGCAGAAACTGAGATTTGGCAAACGGCTCTGGAAGACTTCCAGGACTGGTTCGGTCGCCTACGTGCGCTATTCGGAGAGTCGGCCGCTCCCGAGGTCTGCTGTACGGGCGCCCACCCGGATGACGCTGTGCAGCTCGTCCTCGACCTCTCCATCCTTGAGCCTCATCGGGCCGTGCTCGATACCGATGTACCTGTTGCATGGTCACGTCCGTGCAGCGCGGCGGCACCGTCCCCGAAGAGAAAATTTTCCATACGGTTGGTCGCGCCGGAGGTTCCTCCGGAGTCGCTGATCGCATCCTTCGTTCAAGACCTGTTGCGCAAACCTGGCCTGCGCGAAGGGCAGCTCGAGATTATCGGACGCATTCTCACCGGCCAAGATGTCATTGGTCTTTTGCCAACTGGGGGCGGGAAAAGTCTCACCTACCAGTTATGTGGTCTGTTGCTCGGTGGGCTCACCATCTATGTCTCGCCACTGAAGTCCCTGCTTCAGGATCAGCGGGAACGCTTTCTCGCACTGGGCATCGATCTCGTACAGGAAATCTCGAGTGCCCTGAGTAGGGATGCAAGGAATCAAGCAGGATACCTGCTGACCGTGGGCGGTGTGCGCTTCTTGCTCATCGCGCCAGAGCGCTTCCTCATCGAAAATTTCCGCCAGCAACTGGCCCATTTCAGGGCACAGTTTGGCGAGGTCTCGCAGGTCGTCATCGATGAGTGCCATTGTGTGAGCGAATGGGGACACGACTTTAGGCCGGCTTATCTCAGCCTGAGCCGCATCGTGAAAGAACGCACCACTCGGCTTAATGTGTCGGCCCCCTTGGTTGCGCTTACCGGCACCGCCTCCTCGATCGTGCTCTCCGATGTCCGACGCGAGCTTGGCGTTATGGATGACGCGGCCGTCGTGCGGGCGAAGCGACTTGACCGCCCTGAAATCACTATGGTGTGCGTGAAGTTGCGCACACGAGAGAAAGAGAACGCCCTTCGGCAGTATGTGAAGGATTTCATTAGCAGGGCTAAACCTAACGATGGATTGTTGGTTTTTGCCCGCTTTATCGGGGGCACCGAAGGGGTGGTCGGGGTCACCGCTGCCCTGATGAATGTCATTCAGCATGACAATCTGCGCTTCTACACTGGCACCGCTCCCAAATGGAAGCAGTTCGCGGCCTTCGTTACAAAGGAAAAAAGCGCCACAATTTCAGACGAACAAGCCTTGGCAACCATCCCCTACTGGGCTCTTAGCCCACAAGGAAAGCAGCTCGACTGGGACCAGGTAAAGGCCAAGGTGCAAACCGACTTCATCAGCGGCCTCCAGGGCAACTATCAGGCGCTCGTTGCCACGAATGCCTTCGGAATGGGGATCGACAAGCCTTCAATACGGAGGGTGATCCACTACACGAGCCCACAATCGCCGGAGGCCTACTACCAGGAGGTCGGTCGCGCCGGGCGGGATAAAGCCCCCTCCGAGGCAGTGCTGCTCTTCTCGGATGAGTTCCCAGAGGTGACCGACGCGATCCTCGATCCAGGCGCCTCGATCGAGGAGGCAAGACAGGCGTATCAGTCTTTCTTGGACGCCCACCAGTATCAGGGTGGGGACTTCGTTCGAACCTTCTTCTTCCACCAGAATGCGTTTTCCGGGCCAGAGCACGAAGCGCGAGTGATCGTCGAGTTGCTGCGCGAGATTCGGCGACTCATCAGCAACGACCGTGCCATCGTACTTGGCTTCATCCCTGAAGATCCGTCCCGGGAACATACCGCGCACAATGCTTGGCGTTCGGAACGCAGCATGGAGTACGGCGTCGTCCGCTTGATCCTTCTTGGCGTGGTACGGGATTACACGAAGAACTACAGCGCAAAGCAGATTGAACTTTCGATCGAGTCGGAGTGGGAGGTCATCCGTGATGAACCCGATGCTTTGTCTGGCTACCTCTCGGAGCAGTTTCGGGCATACGCCCAGCGATACCAGACTTCGCTTCTGACGCCAGGCCAGGAGCTGATCCTTGCCGGAACCAAAATTCAAGAGATCGAGGCCGGCGCCGCGGATGCGCTGGTCAACTTCGTCTACGAGAAGGTCGAGCGAAAGCGCAGACAGGCCTCACGACAAATGCTGGAGCTTGCCCGAATCGGTGTCACCGACCCATTGCTGTTCCGCGAACGACTGACTCACTACCTACAGGCCTCAGAGAAGTTCACTAAAGACCTCGAGGCGATGGTCCAGAGCGGAGCGGAGGTTTCGTGGATCGACATCCTCAGTTCGGTCGATAGCAGGGATGACCTGAGTGAGCTGCATGGCGCCTGCCAGCGGGTGCTGGAAAGTTATCCGACGCACCCTGGCCTGCTGTCGATCAGTGCGAGTACGCGACTCAAGCCCACCAAGAACGATTTGAACCGAAGCGAGGAAGAGTTCAAGGCTGCCTTGAAATTCATGGCAGAGGCTGAAGACGACGAGCAGGCCAAAGTGTTGGGCGATGCGGTGGCAAACTATGTGCCCGAAATCGACGAAACGCTCACCGACCGCCTACATGGCGTTTTCGGGTTGTGGCTGATGAGGCATGGCCGCAAAACGGAGGCGCTGCAGCGATTCTTCATCCGGAAGGCTGTGCGTAACCATTGGATGGCCGCAATTCTGCACGATGCCCGATCCGATGCACCTGTGCGCCTAGACTTGTAGCGCCTTAACGAAGGGAACTGTTTTTTATGAACGATCACACGGAACCGATGCTCACCGCCATTGATGAGGTTGAAACCCTTGCGGAGGAGTTGCGAGCGCTGCGTGATCAAACAAAAAAGTACGGGGACGCCTCCCGGCGTCTAAGCGAAATCAGCGATGTGCTTCGTGAGTTGGGGAGCAGCGTAGAGCGGATACAAGGTGCGTTCACAAGCGCGCTCGATCAGATTGAGCGGACCCAGGCGCATGCGGAAAGCGGCAAGGTCGCGGTTGAGTCGCTCGTGGATTCTGTCCCCGACGTTGTTCAGCGCATCGAGGCATCAGACGCTTTCAAGTCGGCAGCTTCCTTAACCACTTCAATGCGGGAAGTGACCGAGTTGTTACGCTCCCACGAGCAGGCAATTTCTGATCTGATTCAGAGATTTGCACAGGAGCGTGATGCGTCTGCTGCAATTCTGGACAAGCTTGGTGACACCAGCGATCGAAGCCTTCAGGCGATCGAGCGTGTTGTGTCAGGCATAACAGCCCTTCAGCAGGCTACTACCCAAGGGTTTGAGCGTGTTGCGACTGCCAACGGAACCATGCGTGACGACATGCTGAGCAGCATCAACGCCGCACAGAAAGCGGTGGACGAGGTCAAAGGGCTGACCTCCCAAGTCTGCGTGAATTCGAGTCGCGCATCGGATGCAATGCTCGAACATTCAGTAAAGATGCTCCGTGAGATGGGCGCGCTACGTGCGGATCTCGTGGCTATGCATCGGCTACTAGCGGAGCAAGGCCAGCAGGTCTTGCAGCAAGGGCAGGTGCTAAGTGAGATGTCCAAGAATAAGAAAGGTTGGTTCAGTTGAAGGTGATGGTCTAGCAACCGAGGCGCAGTCTGAGGCCTTTTGATTAGACAAAATGAACCATTTTGTCTGATGTCCGGACGCCACCCCCAGCAACGGCGCCGTTTCTAGCCCGCCCTTCTCGCGTACTTTGGACAAAACGGACAGGGGACTGACCGAATGGCTGCAGCCCAAGTGGAGCTGCCGGTCGAGCGACAACTCTACCCGCAGGCCGAACGGCTCTTGATGGCCGGAGTCGTGAGGTCACGAACGGGAGCTTCGTGGCAGCGAAACTCACAGAAGACCCCTGTGCTCAGCGGCGACTTCGGGGATGTCCGGATGCCCGGTCTGGGTCGGATCCAGCCGTTCCTTCCCCGCGGGACCTTCCAGGCTTCCATCGCGCTGTGCGAAACATTGGACAGAAGACGCCGTTGTGTCCAAAGCCGGGCGCAAGCACCTGCTCACAAAGCCTCACCTTAGGGGGGGCAGGTAGGTGTCCAGGTTGCTCACAAAGCCTCACTTTGCCGCCGGCGCGCCTGGGTCGGCAGCGTACCCATGATTTCTCGCTATGCGGCTGAAACCCGTGCTACTGCTGGTTTTTAGCGTGGATCCGGTCTTTTCATGGACGGCCAGCTTTGCCTGGTTAAGCGTGCACCGGAAACTTGCTCACAAAGTATCACTTTGCTTCTAAAAGCCGCGCCGTTGCTGGGTTTGTGGCGCATACCTACTCCCCTCACGGCGATCAAGTCTGCAGCTTGCTCACAAAGTATCACCATGCGCTGAAACCCCGCCAATGCTGGGTTTCACTACTGATGCAGCCTCGCCACGGCATGCCTCTCTGGCCTACCTGCAGTAGCTGCCGCTGGATGAACTCAAGATCGACGGCTCGTTCGTGCAAGACCTGCCGCATTCGGAGAGAAGCCATCGTGCGTACCGTCGTTGCCCTGTCACAAGCGCTCAAGTTGCGCATCATTGCCGAAGGCGTGGAGCACGCCACCCAAGTCGACGCGCTGGTTGCCAACGGTTGAGACAACTTCCAAGGCTTCTACTTCGCAAAGCCGTTGCCGATCGGTGAATTTGAGGCCTATCTCCATGCGAATCAGCCGGCCCGTGCCTTTCATTCGTAGTTGTTAAGACGTCTTAACTTTCTACTCCGCGCCTCACGAGGGAGGCGGTGTCTTCGCGCCCGAATCGCCCAGGTTGAGCTCGCATGCTCGCGCCCGTCGTACGCCGTCATCGACCCCCGGCGCACAGCTCAGGCCGCTGCAAAAAATGCAATCGGACTAACGTGCTTTAATTTCCGTTTTCTGACACGCCCTCTTGAGGGGCTACTGGAAAAGGTCGCGATGCCTGCAGAGCCCCCCCTCCGAGAAGAACGCCAATGCGTGAGCGCATCGTGTACATACGTATGTACACGGCCGAGGATCTGGGCAGGGCGATGGCTTCGGCCCGCTTGCGGCTCGTTCTTCCCCGTGCCTCGATATGTGACCGAACCGGCGGCGAGTACGTACGTACGTACTCGCCGCCGGTGGGCCGGTGAGCTCCTGAAGGAGCTCAAGTCTGCGGGAGTCCGCACGGCGGGGATTACGCCGCTGTGCGGCGTGGCCTCGGCCCTTCGAGGCATCGGGGCCTGTGAAAATGTCTCCTCGGGAGACATCTCACCCGCCTTCTCACGCGTTCCTCAGGTCAGTCGTGGCGGCGCCCCGTTGCGGGAGGCCGTCATTGGACACACCGTGCCGTTCTGTCCAATGACGGGCTGCTCGCCCCCAAAAGTTGTCACCTTAGGGGTGAGCAGGGGGCCAAGTTGCTCAAAAGTTCTCACTTCTCCCTGGCGAGGCGTCTCGCTGGCGATGCGGGGGATCGCGTCGGTGCTTATCGAGCGTGGGTTTCTGGAGCGATGAGCAGCGCCAAATCGAGTTCGATCTGTGCTTGCTGCTGAATCGCTTGCAGATGAAAAAAAGATATCAAAAAGATACTTTAAGTATCGCGAAAAGATATCATGTAGATGTTAATTGTTCGGCAGAAGCAACGGCAGCAACCGTTGCCCTGCCTGACCACACCCACCTGTTGAGGAGGTGTGCCATGGCTGATGCCACTTTCCCACAAGCCCGCAAGCGCTCGCCGCTCTTCGTCCTGATGGCTGAAGACGGTCGCTTCGCAACCTACGATACCGGAACCGGTGCGTATCTCACGCCGAATTGGGCGCTCGCGTATTCCTGGCGAACGCAGGAGGAGGCTGAAGCGCGGATCGAGTCGTTCGAGCGCGAGCTCGGTATAGTCCTTCATGTCGAGTCGACCGGGGACGGTGCATGAGAACGAAGATCGGCCAGCAGGCCCTCGCCGACTTCTACCGTTCCACTTCCATCGTTACGTCGGCTTGCGCTGACGCCGCCGGGTGGTCCGCCGAGATCCACGATGCCGCGGCCGTCGCGTCCCCGTGTGTTCTGCTCTACGTGTGGGACAGCGCGACCGGCTGGACCTGGTTGTGCTCGGTCCCCAGGGAGCGGTTCACGGCGGCAAGCAACAGAGCATCCCGCGAGCCGTCCGCTGTGGTCGACGCCATACGGAGCAAACTGGGTGATGTGATCTATCGCGCAGCGACGGGGAGCGGGCCGGATCCCAATGACACGGCCCCTTGGGAGCAAACACTCGGTTCGACGCTCGCAGCCTATGCCGGGACGACGCAGGCATGGGCTGTTGCTGGTGAGCTCTGCGACGGTGGTCACTTCATCGTCAGCTACTACCGCAAGCCAGGCGAGGCGACTGGGATGCTCAGGCCGTTCGCGCTCTTAGGCGACACTCGCGGTCGTGATGTGTTGCCGGTCGAGCGGCTGCTTGATGCGGTGCGGTCTGTTCGGGATATGGATCGTCCACGGCACCCGGAGTGGTTCGCTTAGATCATGGCCGATCGCCTGAGCCCGGAAGCCCGTAGCAGGCTTATGAAGCGGGTGAAGCAGAAGAATACCGCGCCGGAAAAGCTAGTGCGCTCGCTTCTACATAGGCTCGGCTACCGGTTCAGGATTCACCGCAAAGACCTTCCAGGCACCCCGGATATCGTTCTCCCTTCGCGCAGGGTAGCGATTTTCGTTCACGGATGTTTTTGGCACGGGCACGACTGCAGGCGCGGTCGTGCTCCTGCGTCCAATCTTGAGTACTGGGGACCGAAAATCGCAAGTAATCGAGATCGGGATAGCCGAAAAGCGGCTGCACTGGTCGCGGCTGGTTGGCGTGTAGTTGTCGTGTGGGAGTGCGAGCTCGAGGACGAGCCGGCGCTCATAAGCCGCTTCTCCTCCCTCCTCGTCGTGGGGTCGGGTTCCGTGCCTCTCGAGTTTCTACCCGATAGCCGGTAAAATTCAGACCTTGAAGAGGGAGTGCTCGATGTACATAGCAGGGCTGTTCGCAGGAATCGGTGGGTTCGAACGGGGTATGGGTATGGCAGGCCACAACGCCGATCTGCTGTGCGACGTGCTTCCGCAGTCGAAAGCGGTGCTTGCCGCGCACTTTCCTGACACTGAGTACAGTGCAGACATCTGCAGCCTTAGGGATCTTCCTGGCCGCGTCGATCTCGTGACCGCCGGTTTTCCTTGCCAAGACCTATCCCAAGCGGGCCGAACCGCAGGACTTCAAGGCGAGCGGTCCGGCCTGATCAGCGAAGTTTTCCGGTTGCTACGCCGGCGCAAGGTGCCCACGGTCGTCGTCGAGAACGTGCCTTTCATGCTTCAGCTCAACAAGGGCGAGGCAATGCGGGCGATCGTCGATGAGTTTGAGGCGCTTGGTTATCGGTGGGCGTACCGTGTCGTCGATACCTTTTCGTTCGGCCTCCCACAGCGGCGCGAGCGCGTGATTTTGGTCGCGAGCACGGTGCTTGATCCTGCCGAAATCGTACTCGCTGACGACAACCCCCTTCAGAGGCCGGCCACCTCTATAGGCCGACTCGCCCACGGTTTCTATTGGACAGAGGGACTCGGGGGGCTTGGTTGGGCTGTCGATGCCGTACCGACGCTCAAGAACGGTTCGACGATCGGTATCCCGTCTCCTCCAGCCATATTCATGACCGACGGAAGGATCGTGAAACCTTCCATCCAGGACGCGGAGGCCCTTCAGGGCTTCCCCCGTGGCTGGACAAAGGAGGCCGAAACGGTGGCTCGGCCTAGCTCGCGTTGGGGGTTAGTCGGTAGCGCAGTGAGCGTTCCTGTCGCTCAGTGGGTCGGCGAGCGCTTGCTTGATCCATCAGGGTACGAATCGGAACGCGACCAAGACTTTCCTATCGTGGGCTGTTGCCCCCGTGCTGCACGGTTCGACGGAAAGAAGCGGTTCTCGGTTCAGATCAGTGCTGATCCAATCGGCCGCAGACCTTTACCTCTCGCCGATTTTTTGAAGGGGCCGTTAGATCCCCTCTCTCTGAAAGCCGCTACCGGCTTCTTGAGCCGTACGCGCCGTTCGAAGCTGCGTTTCGAGAACGCTTTTATCGAGGCCCTTGAGCAGCACATAGTCGAGCTCGGTGGTGAGGTTCCTCCGAGGCTTGCCGCTTGAACGCTTTTACTGCCCCTTGAAGCGGTTCGAATAGAGCTGGGCGAGGCGATGTATGAAGCGCTCGTAATCGAAATCATCATTGCTCGGGAGCAATGATGGATCGGGCGATGTGACTTTGATCTGCGAGCCGTTGTTGGCACACTCAAGTAGTACTACGCCGATCCCATCGAAACCTTCGTCGCCCACCCTCGAACGCCGCTGAAGCTCGCGTAGGCCATCTACCACCGCTTTTGCACACTTCGGCTGTGGGTTTGAGGAGACGAGCGCATTGCTGCCGTCTAGGGGGAACTTGTTCATATCTGGCGATATGAACTGGCTCGCAGTGTTGACCATGACTAATCCCGCCGCGATCGCTTCGTCCGTGTCGCCGTGGATGGTCTGATGGCTGGAGGTGAGCTCGTCTTTAAGGCGTGGCCGAGCTTTGTGGAAAGCCGTCATCGCTGCTTTGGCTTCCACCGCGAGAAGCACGCTCGATACCTTCCCTATCTTGAGTGCGGGGAGGGTATCGAGTAACGATTGCTCGGCCACGGTGAGCGCGATCCCGTAGATCGGCGCTAGCTCAGCGAAATTCCGTGCAGCTTGTCTGCCGCTCTTCGAGCCGCCGAATGTTCCGCCTTCAGTGCTCCGACAAAGGACGAGATCGAGGTTTTTCTTTTTCTTGTTCCTGAAATCGCTCATCTCATGGTTGATCCCTACTGCGACCTTACCCGCCGCGACGTGCTCTCGTAAAAGAGGGCAGGCCAGCATCAAGTCTAGGGTGACGCCCCAGCACATCACTTTGGAGTGGCGATCCGAGCGCGAGTGATATTGCCAACTGTTCCCGTACGCGTACGGCTTCGATCCATTGCCGGTACTCGGCTCCGTAAGCGTTCTAGCGAGGATGTCCGGACAGAGCATCTTTCAAGTCGAGGTGGGGAAATTCATCTGAGTCTACCTTACGGGGCATGTCCGGGCGTCGGGAGCATTGACACCATGGCTAGAACATATTACATAGATATCTTTTAGATATCTTTTAGATATGGGTATGATCGTTACTGTCGGCAACACCAAAGGCGGGGTCGGAAAAACCACCCTTGCCGTGAACATCGCCATCGCCCGTGCCCTCGCCGGTCGCGACGTGTGGCTGATCGACGGCGACCGCCAGGCCACGGCACAGACCGCGATCGCGATCCGGGCCGATGCCGGGCACGCGCCAGGCATCGCCTGCGCGACCTATCCGGACGGGCCGACCTTGCGCAGCCAGGTCCAGCAGCAACGCGCTAAGTTCGACGACATCATCATCGACGCCGGCGGACGGGACTCGACCGCGCTGCGCGCGGCGCTGATCCTGTCCGATGTGCTCCTGGTGCCCTTCCAGCCCCGCAGCTACGACGTGTGGGCGCTGGACGACATCGCTAAGCTGATCGACGAGGCGCGCGCGGTGCGCGACGGTCTGCGGGCGTATGCAGTGCTCAACTGCGCTGACCCGGGCGAGGCCGCGTCCGACAACGCCGACGCTGCGGCCGCGGTCGCGGGTTTGCCGCAGTTCGAGTTCCTGCAGACGCCGATCCGGCGTCGCAAGTCGTTTGCGAATGCCGCCGGGAAAGGGCTATCCGTGCTTGAGGCGAAGCCGATCGACAGGAAGGCCTGCGACGAGATCAGCGCGCTGGTGAACGCGCTTTTCTGATCCTATAAAGATATAATTAAGATATCTATGTGATATCTTATCGATATAAAAAAGGTGTAAAAATGGCGATAACGTCCAAACCCAAGCCCAAGGCGGCAGCGCCTGCCGCCGCAGAAAACAGCGCCGCGGCCGAGGCCTTCATCAGCGGCGCGCCGGATGCCTCGAAAGAGCCGAGCGCTCGCCGCGAGGTCAAGAAGCTCATCAGCCTGAAGATCGCGCCGACCCTCCTCGAGCGCGTCGACCAGCTCGCTGCCGAGCTCGGCCAGAGCCGCGCCGCGGTGATCAATCTTGCGATTCACCGCGCGGTCGAGCGCGGCCTTGAGTTCGATGGGCTGGGCAAGGCCTGACACAACCGCTGCAGCGCCGATCACTACCGAGGTCACGGCATGAATCAGACGTCAGATCCCGTACAGGGCGAACTGTTTATATGCGAGATCGCTAACTGGCCAGTCAAGGATGACATCGCCTCCATGGAGGTGCCGATCTTCTCTCTGGCCAAGAAAAAGGACACGAATACGCGCGAGTATCGGCGTGGTGCCAAGGTGGTGCGAGTCATCCCGAGCAGCGTTGGCGCTG
>Ga0209573_1001833_pt1 | contig 30151 bp, 21 predicted proteins | sample TNRBio252014_DNA_FD_185870 | JGI IMG/M metagenome (GOLD analysis project Ga0209573, IMG submission 185870) | Wastewater treatment Type I Accumulibacter community from EBPR Bioreactor in Madison, WI, USA - TNR Reactor_6/25/2014_ DNA (SPAdes)... | ecosystem: Engineered > Bioreactor > EBPR >...
ATCAACCTTCCTCCTGAAAATTACAGGTTTCATCATCGCTTACAATATGAAAATACAATTTCCGCAATATTTCTATTAGCAAAAGCTGAAAATTATTTGCAAGACGAGTTGTATCAAACTCTATGCCCAAACTAAAATTGACGCAAAAATACTGCCAAATTGTCTTACTTCAATATCCGTTTCGCTAACGAGTAGATTTGCGCGCTGAGCTTAATGTTGGCACTTTTGATGGCTTTCTGGTTGATCTCGAAATAGACCTTGCCGTCTTCTTGGAAGAGGTTGACCATCACCCCATTGTTGATGAATCCACCCGAAGCACTGACGGTGAGCATCTTGCGGTTGGCTACGAAGGTGGATACTTCCGCCAATCGGTACTGCTGATCCGCCGCTAAGTACACCACCCGACAGCCCAAGCGTTCCGCCTGCTCGATACTTGTAGTTTTGATGACCCGCACGGCACGGTCGGCGATCTTTTTGTTGGCGGGGATGGAGATGCGTGCGTCGGGGGCGTTGCCGATCACACCGATCAGAAATTCATTCTGTAAGGGTAAGTTCTCCCACTTCACGTAGGTAGATAAGTGATAGATGTATGCCGACTTAATCGTCGCATTATCCACCTGTGCGGGCTGAAACGAAAAGCTCGTTAAGCCGATAATGAAGAATAAAAAATATATCTTAAAGCGATTCATGTTGGTTTCGCTGTGATTTTTTGAAGTGGTGAATTAGATTTTGAAGGAAAGCCGTGCAAAAAGTCCGAAACCGCCCCGCCCCTCGATGGTGTTCATCCGTCCCCGCACGATTTCGGGATAATAGACCTTTTGGTTGTACAGGTTGGTTAAGTATAAATCCAAGCCGATGGCATCCCGCAATTTCGATTCGGGGAAGATCAACGTGGAAATATCAAAACCAACGTTCAGCGTACCGTAGATAAAGTTCTTCACCGCCGGATTATCATAGCGGGTTATGACCTTACCCTCTGTATCCAGCACTTTCGGATCATGGAGCGAACCGAAATAACTGTTAAACCACCCTGCCCGCAAGCCGAATTCCGACTTGTAAGATACGCCGAATTTAACCATTTGGTTGGGCATCAGGGTCGCATTTTCTTTGTTGGCGTTATCCTTATTGGTTTGATAGGTGAAAGATGCCAGCACACTCAACCCTTTAACCAAAGATGCAAGGTTGGCGTTGGCTTCCACTTCGATGCCCTGTAAATTCAGCTCGCCTACATTGTAAAAGCGGGGGACAACCTCACCCGTTGCGGTAACAAAACCATTCACCCGATCACCGAATGCCGAAGGACGGATCAGATTACTTTGGGTAGTGTGGAAATAGGTTAGTCCCAGCGACCACGTCGTCTTGGCATAAGCGATTTGGGCTTCAAAGGTGCTTACCTTTTCGGGTTGGACGTTATCGCGTCCCACGATAACCCCCGGGAAGTTGATCCGCCGTTCATAACCGCTCGCCGCACGGAAAGCCGATCCGTAAAGGGCTTTGATGAAGATTGGCTTAATCGGATTGATGACCGTACCTAAGCGGGGTACAAAGTCAATATCGAGGGAAGAGACTTTATTCCCCTGCGCGCCGGCAATGAGTTTGAGCCACTTGAAGGGTTTATAGTCCGCTTGCAGATACACGCTGGTTTGGGTGAGTTTGTAGTCGGCGATGGCTTCCAACGGGAACGGATTTTTCCCCAAAGTAATGTCGAAAGGCAAATTGGTGCGTTCATCCACAACGGGGACGTAATAATCCCCGCCCTGTGAGTTGAAAATACCGCCGACGACCACGTTGATGTTCTTTCTTACTTCTAAATAGTTGGTGAATTCCACCAAAATATCGTTCGACTCGGCGCGGAAGATATCGTCATTCCCTACCAATCGGCGTTGTCCTTGGGTTTCGCCGCGGTTAAAGGTAACGTTCAGGGAGGCTTTCCAGAATTTCAGCAGTTGGCGTTCATAACCCAAATCAGCAAATAAGCGACTGTTCACGTGTTCGTAGTCAGGAGGGGCTTGCCATTCGCCAATCGTTCCAAAGGCGGACTGCCGAGCCGAAGTATAAAAACTATTGAACTTAAAGCCTTTGTATTTGAATTTCAGCTGTGCGCCAAGTGTGGTTTCTTTTTTGGGAATGGAATCCCGATAGGGCAGGTCGCGGTTGCCTTCGTCATATCCCTTGAACGTCCAGCCGTCGGTAGAACGGAATTGCGCCCCGCCCTGTATCTCCCAGTCTTTTTTGCCGTATTTCCCGTTTACCGCCCCGCGAAACGTGCCTTGCGTACCGTATCCCGCCGTAGCCCCGAAGGACTGTCCACCCGTCTTGGTGATGATATTGATAACGCCCATCATGGCGCATGTACCATACAATACCGAACCGGGACCGCGAATCACCTCAATCCGTTCGATACTTTCAATGGGGAAGGCATTATAGAGGGAGGCATTGCTACCGTTGAAGATACTTTCCCGTGTGGGACGACCGTCCACCAAGATCAAGATGTGGGTATTCAGGTCGCCCGTTTGGTCGCCTCGAAAGGAAGCCACATTTTGCGTGGCGGAATACGTGGAGAGCATGAAAACGCTCGTTACCCGCTCCAAGATTTCGCCTAAGGTCAGCGCGCCGTACAGTTCGATTTCCTGTTTGGTGATAACGGAAAGGACGGCAGGGGCTTCTACGGCACGTTCCGCCGTTTTGGAGGCGGTGGTTACTTGCAGGTTAATCAGGTCTTCAAACGAAATATCGAAGAGTGCCGACGAATCGCTGAGCAAAGGACTTTCCTCCGCTACCGAATCAGGCTTCACCGTATTGTCTTGGGCGTGAAGACTGCCCAAGCAACAGCCGAAGACCAACCCGCAAATCAGTTTCCGCATCATAAACTTATGTTTAATATAAAAACGCGCGAATATACAACGGGATCGCTAACGATGATACGTTTAACGACTAAAGGTTTATTCGGCGGGGTGAAATTATCCACCTCAACGGCTTTTAAGCCGGTTATCAAGCAAATTCCGTTAAAGGACTTACCTTTGCGGTTATGCGTATCCAGTTCCCCGATGCTACACCCTACGACACCCGCACCAAGCAGTTATTGGCAAATGCCATTCCTGTGTTATTGCATACGCTACTGCATATGGAGTCCGCCGACCCGCACGATTGGATCACTTTACCGAATGAACAGCCTTTGAACGTGCATAAGCGTGCCGACTTCGTGATTCGCAATCCGAAGACCAACCAACTCATCCAAGTAGAACTGCAAACCTATGCCGAATCGAATCTGTTGGAGCGGTGCTTCGTTTATGCCGCACCCTACGTGGCACAGTACCAAATCATCCCGCACCAATACATCCTGCATTTAGGCAAAACCCCTGCGAACTACCGCACGCTTTACGCGGACGACTGGCATACTTTTCGCATCGAAGTCATTGACATCAAGCAGTTTCCCGCCGGCGATTTTTTAGCTACCGACATTCTTGAAGCCGTCATTTTGGCGATTCTCTGCGCTTACGAATCACCCGAACGCTTGGTAGGAGAAATTTTAGAACGTTTGCGGGCATTGCCCCTTGACAAGAATCGGCTGGCGGATTATATTAGCATCTTGGATACACTCGGGGAACTTAGAGACCTGAACACCCTCATCAAAGAAAAAGCAAAACATATGGCACTGCAATTTGACAAAACCAAGACCTTCCTCTTCCAAGAAGGCAAAGCCATCGGCAGAGAGATTGGTAAGGAAATCGGTATCGAAATCGGCACGGAGATTGGCACCGAGATCGGTAAAGAAATCGGTAAGGCGGAAGGGCGTGATGAAACGCTAACGGAGATCGTTCGGGAGATGCATGCCGACGGCGACCCTATTCCCAAAATCGCTAAAATTTGCCATCTGTCGGAACAGCGGGTACGCGAAATACTCGAATTGCCCTAAAAGAAAAAACATCCGAACGCACCTTACACCACCTTAAATATTGGCAAGTACCAAGTAAACGCCCGCCCCCGCCAGATAACCCAATAGGGCTGGCAGGCTTACTTTCTTCAGATACCAAAAAAACTCTAACTTCATCGAACCCATGATGGCAACCCCCGCCGCCGAGCCGATGATGAGCATACTGCCCCCTGTCCCCGCCGTGTATGCCAAGAAATTCCACATGTGTGATCCCGTAGGATATTCCTGAATCGTGTACATGTTTTGTAATGCGGCGACAATCGGCACGTTATCCAAAATCGAGGAGATGAACCCTACGGCGACGAGGATCACGTCCATATTGCCGAAGGTGTTATTCATCATATTAGCCAATTCACCTAAGATGCCCATACTGCCCAAACAGCCCACCGACAGCAAGATGCCCAAGAAGAAGAGAATACTTGGCGTATCAATCATCTTGAGGACGTGGGAGACGGTGAGGTGGGTTTTGACTTCTTCCGAGTCATCTTTATGCAGAATACCATTAAAAATCCAGAGTAAACCCAAGCCGAAGAGCATACCCATGAACGGTGGCAGGTGTGTAACAATCTTAAATACCGGCACCATCAGCATACAAAAAAGCCCCAGAAAGAAAACCCTCCGCGTCCCTTTGATGGCGAATAGTTGTTCTTCTTGATCTAAGACTTCGGTGCTGACCTTGCCTTTCAGCATGTAGGTAAAAATCAGCATCGGCACACCGAACGCTACTAAGGAAGGTAAGATAACTTCCTTTACGACTCCTAACGGCGTGATTTGGTTACCGACCCAGAGCATGGTGGTTGTTACGTCCCCCATGGGCGACCATGCCCCGCCCGCATTGGCCGCGATGACAATCATCCCGCCGATGATCTTTCGGTCATCCCAGTCGGTAAAGAGTTTGCGGGCGATGGAAGCCATCACAATCGCGGTGGTTAGGTTATCCAAGATGGCGGACATAAAAAAGGTTAAGACTCCGATGATCCACAGGAGGGTACGTTTGTCGTTGATCTTGATTACGTCGGTGATGACTCGAAAGCCCGCATGAGCGTCAATCAGTTCCACGATGGTCATCGCCCCGATAAGGAAAAAGAGGATACCCGCTATTTCGCTAAGATGGTGGAGCAGATGCCCCTCCACTTCGGGGACGGGATGATGCCCGCTAAGGATATAAAGCGTCCAGCAAATCACGCCCGTAGCCAAAGCGATAGCCGATTTGTTTACATGGATAAAATCCTCTAAGGTGATGCACAAATAGCCCACCACAAAAACAAGTATCACTGCCGATTCCATAGGACAAAGTTAGCAATTTATAGGGAAAAACGCTTTATTTCACATAATCTTCTCCTATTTCTCATAAAAGAAAAGAGACTGAAGTTGGAAAGTGCGCGGTCAGCTTTTTCAAGACAATCAGAAATTTGAACTGCCTATAAATTATCGCTATCTTTAGGGCATGTTACCTGCTTTACTTAATTTTTTTGACATCAAACGCCGCTTCGATCACGCTTTTCTTCGTCAAGAGATAGAGGACAGCATCGCCCTGCGTGGGGTAAACACTTGGCTCTTGATCTGTTCGGCGATGCTTGCGGCGATCGGACTGGACATCAACTCAACAGCAGTTATTATTGGGGCGATGTTGGTTTCTCCGTTGATGAGTCCGATTCTGGGCATCGGCTTCGGGGTTGCTGTCTTAGACCGTGACATGATCTCCCGCTCGTTAAGTAGTTTAGCATTAAAGGTCATCAGTGCCTACGTTGCGGCTTCGATCTATTTCGTGCTGTCGCCTTTTGATGCCCTTACTCCTGAAATGGAAGCCCGCACTGCCCCTACCATCTTGGATGTGATGATTGCCTTTTTCGGGGGAATAGCGGGTATTGTCTCTTTATCACAGAATAAAGTATCGAATGCGATACCGGGGGTGGCAATTGCTACGGCGTTGATGCCTCCTTTGTGTACATCTGCCTACGGTTTAGTGCATCAGGATTACCGTGTGATGGGTGGGGCATTCTACCTCTTTTTTATCAATACGGTCTTTATCTCCTTTGCTACCCTACTCATCGTGCGCTATTTCGGTATCCCCGTAAAAAAACATCTGGGAAAAAGCCAGCGCAACAAAGCCATCCTGACCGTAGCCTTCTTTCTGATTGTAACGGTACTACCGGGTTTTTGGTTTTTGTATCAAACACTGCTGACTCGTCGGACTGAACAGCAGATCAAAAAGTTCATCACCACTCGCATCGAACGGCAGGATGTAGAAGTCCTTGCCAACAAGATCATCACTGATCCACACAATGGTACGCGAACTATCAAGCTTTTCCTATACAGCAAAAACAAAATTCACGATTCGATACCCCGATGGATAGCCGACTTCAACGCGCTGAACCTCAGCGAATATCGCCTGCAAATCACCCGCACCAATATCTCTAAAGCTGAATTACAGACCGCTACCCCGAATAGCGACCACCTCGCTGAATTGGAGCAAGCCAGCCGAAGCGTTACTTGGTTTGATTATCAGCCGGTAAGTGCTGATAATGCGGAGAAAAATAGCCCCATCAACCTAAAAAAGGAGCTGAAGACCATCTTTCCCGAACTGCGGGATTTCCGCTTCGGCACATTAATATCCGTTTCGGATAGTAGCAACGCCACCGACACGCTCGTCGTTTGCCAAGCCCGCAAAACGGGTAACTGGCTTCAGAAAGACAGTCAACGCCTGCACGCCTTCTTGAAAAACCGTTTGGAAGCCGACAGCATCACCGTTCGGGTGGAGTGAGTTTGTTTGAGTGCCGGCTGTCCTTGTTGTATTGATTGCGGGGAGCGATCAGATGTACTATCTAAGGTTAGAATTACAATCTTTTCAGCGATAGCTGATTGGTTCACATGGATAAAATCCTCTAAGGTGATGCACAAATAACCCACCACAAAAACAAGTATCACTGCCGATTCCATAGGGCAAAAATAAATATTTTGGCATAGTATGGGCGTTAAAAAGGTCTTTTTTAAGGTTGTAGAGCGGATAACGGCAGAGCAGAGCGCGTGGATAGCGTCCATAGTCCGTGAATTTTTTCGGTTTTGCACCTGTTAGATTTCGGAAAGACGTATCTTTACCTTATGGAAAACCAAAGCAGTACCCCGCCGGAATATCCGCCCTTATCGAAATCCTCCCGTTTCAACCTCAAATTCATGTGGAACGTGAACAAACTCTCGATCGCCATCTTCGTGATTGCCATCTTGATTAAGTTGATTTCCAAGCTGTTTTAGGGCTGATCTTGGCCGATGACCTATCATACGTTCCCACCACCGGCAAGCCTATCGAACTATGTTCGGTTCTTTTGGGCATTTTCGGGCAACGCCTCGCCGGAGCAACCCTACATCTACCGTTCCATGGCGGATGCCTGCACCGAATTGGTCTTACATACCGAAGGGGTCTTTTGGGAACTGTCGGAATCATCAGATACCCTGCTTGAACAGCAAGCCCTTGCCATTATTCATGCCCAATCCAATAAATACCAACGCTTCATCACGGATCAACCGTTTCATATTTTCGGAGCGTATCTCTATCCTTATGCACTGCCCGCATTGTTCGGCATTCCGGCGGAAGCATTGAGCAATCAACTCGTGGCATGGGATACGGTTTGGGCAAAAGCCGGCTCGGAATTGATGGAACAAACGATGTTTACTACCGATATTCATTCAAAGATAGACCTCATCAGTCGTTTCCTTTTGAAAAAGATGCCTGTCCATAGCGCGCCTCCACTTTTCAAAGCCCTGCGACAGGTGGTTCATCAGCCCTTTGGTTTGCCTTCGGTAAATCAGTTGGCTTCCGACTGTAATTTGTCGGTACGGCAGTTAGAACGGCTTTGTAAGCAGTATTGCGGTTTTTCGCCCAAACTGTTCACCCGTTTGTTGCGCTTTCATCGGGCGATGAATCATTACCCGAGTGCCGGCTTCGGTCATTTAACGGACGTAGCCTATGCCTGCGGGTACTACGATCAATCGCATTTCATCCATGATTTCAAAGCCTTTTCGGGCTATCATCCCAAACAATATTTTTTCGGCAGGACAGAGGGCATCGAATACCGCGAAGGTTAGCCCAACGAAGATGTCGCCTTTTTACAATTCCGGCGGAGCTTTTTGCCCTTACTTTGCGGGATCAATCTTAATTCAACTTTTATGAATCCAATTTCTTTTCCCGCTGAATACCAGCAAGTGATGCCTTACCTCATCCTGCCGAAGGCATCGGAATTTATCACCTTTATGCAAACGGTCTTCGGGGCGGAAGAGCGGATGCGGGTTGATCGGGAGGACGGTCTGATTATGCACGCCGAAATTACCATCGGGGCAAGCGTCATCATGCTGGCGGACAGTTCGGCAGACTACCCACCGAATACCGCCGGAATGTTCATCTACGTAGCGGATGCGGACAGCACCTACGAAAAAGCCTTAGCCAACGGTGCGAAAAGCATCATGCCTCCCCGCGATGCCGACTACGGGCGTACTTCCGGCGTAACCGACCCCTTCGGTAATGTGTGGTGGATCACCCATGATGTGCAAAAGGGATAAATTTAGACAGCTATTCCCCTCATTGTGAGGGGAATTTTTTTTTTAACGGGCGGTTGGAAAGCTCTGTTGCCAGAGGCGGTGGAGGCTGAATTCCGATTCATTTTGAATCAGAAAAGAAGAATTGAACTTGAGGTAATGACTTTCAATAGGAAACTGAATATCAAAATCATAACCTTGATCGAACGCATAGCTTTGAGAAACCGCATCGGCTTCATAATGAACCAATCGTTTATCCTTAAACAGGGTTGAGGGGGCTTCCGATTCCGGGTAATTGGCACCATCGTAGCCAGTAAATGTTTCTTGACCTATTTTGGGGCTGAGTTTCAAGACTGTTTTGGTAAAAATAATCTTACGTATATTGTGATGTATTCCGTCGAATTTATCTCGGAAGAAACAATTTTTTAAGATGAACTCTACTAAGGCTTTGGAATTGTGGGCTTGTTTAGATGCTTTCTTTGTGTCCTTTGACTTCAGTTCTATCAAAAGGATCAACAGTATATCCGGCTTATCTTTATGGCTTAGAAACAGAACCAAATCCACAGACATGGGTAGTTCTTTGGGACTTAGAAAGGGTAAAGTTTGCCATAGTTTGTTTCCGGAAATCTTGTTCGGATTCTGGTCTTTAGCTTCATCCTCTAACCCGACAGGCATGGGTCGAAAGAAACATAGATGAAAATGCTCCAAACCCGTAAACGTTACTTTGGTGAGGATTTTGTCGGATTTGTTATAATCGGGATGATTGGGATCTTTTATATGGTTAACATCTCCGTCAAAGAATCGGAGTTCATTCTTTCCTCTGCATTCCTCTACCCAACGTTTATTCAACGTTTTGCGGATGGCATCTACGGGGTTAATCTTCGTCATCTTCTTGTGCGGAACGAGGTCTAACTAATTCGTCATAAATGCGATAAACGGACTTATTCAGTTGATATAAGGATTTGCTAATGCTTTGCACTTGGTCTATCCCCTCCCAATTAACGTTTAACGGTACGATTTCAGCGGAATCACGTTTACTTTCATCCCTAAAACGGAATAAATAAGGATGGAGTTGGTCGGGCGTTAAGCACATTTCCGGCGTGTAACCGAATTCGCGTTGGATGTCGGCTTGCTGTTCTATTTGTTCTTCGGTCAGATTTTCCGCCGAACCCAACCGCACCAGATTATTCAACTCCTGCAAGATAATCACGCTGTGGGTGCTCACGATGATATTCAGCCCCGCGTTGACGAGTTCCGCCAGCATCCGCGCCACCCATATCTGATTATCGGGGTGGAGGTGGATTTCCGGTTCGTCGATCAGGATTACGTCGCCTTCGCGGGCTTCACTCCGCAGGAACATAAACAATCCCGCCAAAGATTTCACCGTAGAAGCCGCGGCATGGACGTAAAGCTGTTTTGCATCCTTGAGTGCTCCGCTTTCCACTGCTCCGAATTCAAATATTAAGGGGGCATTTTGCATTTGTAGAACCCTGCCCTTCATGATTTGCAGGCTATATTTGTCGGCAATCTGATGATAGTCTCCTTGACGCATATTATCGGAAAGACGGTTCTGATTTTGAACATAGTGAACAACATGGGGCATTAAGGAAGCACGTTCACGATCATCAATTAGTGCGTTTGATAAAAAAGAGAGATGAGGGATATAGCCCGCTCGTTCGGCAATCTCAAAGTGGAGATATGGAAGTGCATAGTTGAAAATATCTACAAAAACATTCAATATGTTTTTATGATATAATTGATCTATGTCTCCGATATTTTTGCCGAATCGTCTTTCAAAGAAAAAGTCGCGTAATTCTAATTGCCCATCCTTGTTTTTATTAACTCCAATAGTGGCATTAGACATCACACCAGCTTCTAATATTTGGCTAAAATTGTGCAATGATTTTTTTTCAAAAATATTATATTTTATATAAATAGACCAATTATTGACATTTTCATAGTTAAGTTTGTAATTTGACTGAAAGAAAGTCCTTTCTGATTCACTATGCCAGTTGATCCGATTATTTTGAATGTCGTAAAATTGTTTAATTATGTCAATTAAATCTTTCTCAGGTATTATCATGACCCCATGATTAAGTATCGTATCTGTCCATTCTCTAAAAATAGGTAAGTGTGCTTCAGGATACGTGGATAATCCTAAAGTGAACCTCCTATCAAATATCGCATTCACCAGATAGCTGACATAGCTCTTTCCCGTCTGGTTTTGCCCGACGAGGAGGGTTAAGCCTTTGCGGAGTTCAAAGTCGGTGTTTTCGAGGATGCCGAGTTTTTGGATGTGGATTTTCATCGTGCCGGTGTTTAGGAAGGCAAAGTACGCAAGAAAATCCGCCGTAGTGTATTATGAAAGGATATTATTTTGCCCTGCTGGCTTGCTTATCGCCCCTCAATCATAATAATTCACATGCCTCAGTCCCACAATCCGCGCCGCGCGGTCGGACGGTGATTTGTAATACACGAAGATGGTGTAGCTGTTCTCGGTTTCAAAGTGTGAACCCTCCAAGCGTTCTTCGTCAGGGATGGGCTTTTTCCACTTGGGATTCCACACCACGTATTCATAGTTATAGATGCCCTGCTTGAGGAGGACGGTGCGGTGGTAGCATTTATCCTCAAAACTGTAATACATCTTGAAGCGTTCTTGCGGTCGCCAGTCGGTCATCGCCCCGAAAAGGTACACGTCGCCGTCCTCTAAGGGTTCGGTCATCCGTAACAGGAACTGCACGTGGGCGTAGTCGGCGTTGAGGTCGCGGTCGGGCGTTTGGTATGTGCCGACATAAAAATTACCGTTGAAGTCGGGTTCGGTGGAGTAGTTGACGGCATTGCGCACGCGGTCTTCACTCAAAGAAACAAACATCCCGCTATCCGTAATCGAAAGGTTACGCATCCGACCCGTCATATTGATTAAGTTACGCAGGTCAAAGAAACGATATTCATTACCGCCGTCGAAATCGTTTTGGGAATCGAAGCGATATTCCAATTTATCGGTATAGACGTAGGCGGGTTTGAGTCCGGCGCGCATCGTCCCCCAGCGGAAGTTCTGCATCACGCATACGCTCACTCCCGCGAAGGGGTCTAATAAATCCACCGCACCCTTTTGGATGTAGAAGTTGACGGCTTGCAGGCGGAAGCGTTCGGCAGTGTTGGTGGTGAAGCCCACGTCGGTGGTGATGTTGACCAAATCCTCGATCACGATGAACCGGCGGGTGAGTACCAAGTTATTTTCGTCGTTATCACGATAGACTTTCAGCAGGTAGTTCCCGCTTTTTTTGAAGCGTCCGCTGGTCGGAAAGCTGTACTGATAATGAATGTACGGGATGCGGGCATTGGAGGACATCAGGATGTTATTGATCGGTTCATAGGTAAAGCCTTCGTAATAATCGGTAGCGAAGTAGCTACTCGGCGACCAGTCGGCATCACACAAGCTAACCGAAGCCGTAAGATTGGAGGCTTCCTTACCCAATTCATCAAATTCTAAGGTCAGCAGTCCGGGTTGGTTGAGTTCCAGCACGGGGTAGGAGAGTTCGTTTTTGCCTTTGTACAACTGTACGGAGGCAACTTGCTTATCATACGTCCAATCCTCGTAACGGACTTCCTTTTGGGCATAGGCTTCCGTAAGAAATAACACCCCGAGCAGTATAAGCCCGACGAATCCGATCATTTTCATGTGCGGTATAAATAAAAAAATATCCCTTAAAATGTTTTCCAATGAGAAAAAGGGATATTTGAATAATTAGACTTTCTTTTATCCTTGATACAGTTGATTCACTTTTGCCAAACCGTTTTGCAGTTCGGGGGTGAGGCGGTCGCTCATTTGTCCGGCGATGAAGTCCACGACTTGCTTCTCCATCGGGGAAACGACACCGTCCTTCGTTACGCGGTTGATGACTTGTTCCAAGACAGTTGTTTTGATCGAACCCATCTCGTTTTCGTCAATGCCGAGCATGGATTGTAAGCCGGAGATGGATTGGAGGTCATCCATGGTAAATTGTCCGTCGGCGGTGGCTTGGTTGATTGCGCCCATGAGGGAATCTTTCACCTGACCGATGTTGCTGAAATCCATCATTCCCGCGATCTTTTGACCGGCGGCGAGCATGTCTTCGTCCACGCCGAATTGGGACAGATTGGACTGAAGGCTGTTTAAGAGGTCTCCTAACATGTGATTGCGTTTGAGTTAAGTAGGAAAAGGCAAAGTTACGAAAAAAGCCCTCCCCGCCCACACCGAAAACGATTTTGTGTAGCTTTGTACCCAAGAAAACCTTACCGATATGCAAATCCACGTCGAAAATCTGGGACGCATCCGCCAAGCCACCCTCGAACTCAAACCCTTCACCGTCTTCATCGGTCCGAATAACACCAATAAGACGTGGCTGGCGTATGTGGTGTATGCTATCTTTGATAGAGAAGTATTTAGTTCTTATGTCCAATACCTATTTGACAAATTAGAAGATGTTAAACATGAGGATTGGGGCAGTTACCTGTTAGGTATTAAAAAAGATATAAATACTAAAGAATTTTTTGAAGTAGATTTGTCCGATTTTTACAATCATATTACCGCAATGTTTTCTCATTATTGCGAGTATATTCAAAAAAACAAAATAGATCAATTTATTATATTGGGGGATCGTAATGATATATTGAAAGATTTTAAATTAGAGGTATTATTTAATAAGGATGAAATAAACGATTATTTTAATAGATTTAAGAACAAAGAAATTAATCATGGTATGGAACATAATCCCGATCGAGGTTATGTTGTCTCAAAAGAGGTATCAAGTTCTAAGCTAAATGTCAAAATGGATTTTTCTAAAAGATATGGTCATAATACCGGACACATACCGGTGCAGGTATTTTATATTATCATGAATGAACTGTTTTCAAGTATATTTTTTAATTCAATTAATCCTTTCTTTATTCCCGCAGATCGAAATGCTTTAGCGGCTCATCACGGGGTAATGTATCCGTTTTTTTATAATCCAACAGGTACGATTTTACCTCGTCCGGATTCACCAAAACCTCCGATTGCAAGGACGGATTATTTATACTTGCAGTTCTTAAATATAGAAGTTTTTAACCCAAAAATCGAGAAGCCGGAGTATCTTGAGATTAATAGAATATTAGAAAATCAAATAATGGCTGGGGAAATCAGCACTAATAAAAATGAAGGACGGGAATTCTTATTCCATACGGAAGAAACTGGTAGTATTTCTATTAAACCGTCCTCTTCCATGGTTCGGTCTTTGGCTGGTTTAAGTCTTTACATTAAACATGGTGGACATCAGTTCAACAATCGATTTCTATTCTTTGACGAACCCGAGATGAACCTTCACCCCGAATCCATCGTGAAGCTGACGGAACTGCTCGCCATGTACGTCAATCAGGGCAATCGCCTGTTAGTTACGACCCACAGCCCCTACATCATTGACCACGTGAATAACCTCATCGCGGCGGGTGCTTCCGAAAATGCCCCCGAAACCATCAAAGAACACTTCTGGCTGAAACGTACCGAATCCTTCCTGAAACCTGACGACGTGGCGGCCTACTGCTTCAATACTGACGGTACAGTCGAAAATATCTTCAACCGCGAGACGATGCTGATCGATTGGGATACATTTAGTGAGGTGGGTAATCAGATGAGTAACATTTATAATTATCTGTGAGGATATGGAGAAGAACAAAGAATTTTGGGAAGCTCTTAAAGAGAATTGCCATAAAGGTAATCAGACAGCTATTCACGAGAAAAGTACGACTTTCAACTTGGGCATTAATTCTACTGAAAGTCTGTCCTGGTATCATATAGATACCAAAACCAACCTCAAATCAAACATCTATAATTTTTATTATGATGCGCAGGAGAGGAAGGTTTGTGATTATATCGGCATTTATACCTCCAATAAGCACTGTATTTTGCTCGTGGAAATAAAATCTGGGAGTAATCTTAAAGATGGAGTAATCCAATTAGACGCTACCTTCACTCAACTGAAACATGAACTCAAAAAGTGCGAAAGCCCGATTTCTTTGGTTTTGGCACATCGCGGAGCTACTCCTGACAACGTAAAAATATTTCAAAAGAAATATAAAGAGATGAAGGATGTTAAGGTTAAATTAGTGAGTGTCTCTGTTAAATCCAAATCAGCGAGTGTTTCTGAAAATGATAAATTGGCAATAACATGGAAACGTGAACCGGAGTCCTAAAAAATACCAGCCTACCACCCCTCCTCCTTCCATAAGAACTTACCCGTAGCGAACTGGTAGTAAGCCATCTTATTATTCTTGCGGAAAAGCCAGATGCTTCCCGCCAACCGGCTGACCTCATCCAATTCGGCAGGGATGACGAAATTACCCTTCTTGCCGATGAAGCCCGTCTTGTCGCCTACTTTTACCAACGCCAGCGTATCGGCAAAGTCAAATGCTAAGTCAAACTGAAAGGGAATGACGGCCTTACCCACCGTGTCAATATAGCCGATCTTGTCGCCTTTACGGACGCGTGCTAAGCCCTTGTGATAGCTCCACGCGAATTCATACGTCGGTTTGACGATGACCTTGAATAAGGTATCCACGTAGCCCCATTGTTTTAATTGTTTGAAAGGGGCTTTGCCCTCCGAAAAGTCGCCCAAGTCATCGTATTTAGCGGGGATGACGATTTCGCCCTTCGTGTTGATGTAGCCGATCTTGTTGGTTTTCTTGGCGGCGATCTTCACCTTACCGTTCTTGAAGCGACTCTCCGACGTTACGCGCGGGATGAACGCATAGTTCGGCTCAATGACTAATTTCCCTTCCGTATCCACAAAACCGAACAGCCCGTTTTTCACCACTAAGGCTAACTTTTCCTCAAAGGGTTCGATCTGATCCCATTCGCAGGCGACCAGTTCCTTCCCCTCCGAATCCAAGATGCCGTATTTGCCTTTCTTGCGGATACGGGCAAAGCCGTTGCGATACATCTCCGCCCACTCATATTGAATAGGAGTCAACTGTCCGCCGAAGGCATTGATGAATCCATACCGTTCCACCTGTTCCGGTTTGCCGTCTATCGAGTCGGTTACGGTTTGGGAGACCAATGCCCGCCCGTTTTGAAAGGACGTTACGGAAAGATATTTCAGGTCAATACTTACTTTTCCTTCTGAATTGACGAAACCGTATTGTTCGTTTTTGGCTACGGGGAAGAGTCCCTCGCTGTATTCGCCGATCTCGTCATATTCAAAGGGGACGATGCGTTGCCCGTATTTATTAATCACGCCGAACTTCTGATCATATTTCACGACGGCATAACCCTTATGAAAACCCTCCGCCGCGTTGTAGATGAAGGGTATCCGCACCTTGCCCAGCTTATCAATGTAGCCGTATTTACCGTCCTTCCCGACCGCCGCGCGGTTTTCCGAAAAGTCATCCGCCGAGCGGTATTGCGGTTCTAAGGTATAAATGCCCGTAGTATCGAGATACCCCCACTGCCCTTTCACGCGGACGGGGATCATCACCGCCTTAAATCGGGCTATGGTTTCGTCGGCTTTCGATCCCATCGGGTTTTGCGGGTACTTGTACTTAAAGTTTTCGATGGCGGAGGCTTCCCCTTCCCGCTCATAGTTCACGAAAATGGAATCCCACGCGCGGGGAACGTGCGGGTTTGCCGGAAAGCGGGTGATGAACTTGGCATATTCTTCTTCCTTACCTGTTTTTATGGATAAATAATAGACCGAATCTAATGACTGCTTCACGAAAGGTCCCGTCGGATTTTTGTTGACGTATTCTTGGAAGGCTTCAGGGGTACGTTTGGCGGTCATCTTATTATAAATGGAAATATCTTTCAGCTTGCGGGCTTCGTCCACCTGCTTGGCATCGGGGTAGGCAACGATGAAACTGTCGTAGGCTTCGGGGCGGTCTTTGTCCTTCACGCCGGAGAAGACGAGGCTGTCCCGTAGTTCGATACTTTGTTTGTACTGGGGGGCATCTCTGTAGAGAGTGATGAATCGGTTGTAGCTGTCAACGGTGTTGGCTCTTCGGGCGATGTCAAATTCCTTTTGGTAGATGAGTTCTAAATGCTTTCTAATCGTCTTTTCATCCAAGCGGAGTTCTTCCCAATACTTGGTGCGGGTCTTTTGATCTATCGTTTTAATGGTATTTAACGACTGATTGATATAAATGTACGCCGAATCCATGTTGAAAAGCGGGCTTTCCGTCGCATACAGCACACTCAAACCGTAGGACGCGGCGGGGTTGGGCTTTTTCTTCATGGAAGCATAGAATATTTCCTTCGCATCGGCAAAGTTGTAGCTTTTCAGGGCATCAAAGCCTTTCTTGAGGTTTTGCGCCTGCAATTCAGCCGTCAGGTTCAGTAAAAAAAAGATGACGATCAGTTGCCGAAAGACGGGATTCATTCGTGCCATACAATTAATCGGCTAAGTACGCATTTATCGCTAAATTCGCCAAAAGAGTGCCAAGGGCAGGTAAAAGCGGGAACAAAAAAGCTGACTTTGACCGTTAAGGTTATATGCTACGCAGTTTGTTTTACATATGGTCGTTGGTGCTATTGCTTCAGCTTTGTACCGCCCTACATTATCAGTGGGATGGTGAGGGGCAAGTCTACACCATAGAGACCGAGGGCGAACAAACAGAACAAAGCAAAAGCGAAAAAGAGAGCGAGAATGAATGCAAGAAGGAAAAAGACTTTTTGGAAGATGCCCTGCTCCCCGTCTTCACGATGCCGTCTATTTCGGACTCACTTCGCTATATACCTATATCTTCCCAATCATTGATTCATTTCTGCGCTCGGTGTATATCGCCTCCGCCGGAGCTTAACAATTATAAATGATGAATTACGAATGAATATTAATTTGTTTGAGGTGTTTATTATTTGGACACTCTTTAAGATAAGGCAGGTTAATTTTATCAAAAAGATGAGTCATTTTAACGGAACGTTCAAGTGCAAAATGTAACAGAACGGAAAAATTCAAAATCTTAATTTTGATAAATAATGTACCAAATTCTAAAAAATAATAGCATTGTTTTGGCAAAAAATCATCAAATATTCATTGAAAAATAGCCATTGATTCCTGCATTAAAAATAGGATTCTAAACTCCCGCTTTCTTGCTATCTTTACCGCTCGGCAACCAAGCCTGATCGCCTATGATTACTTTTAATCCCGGACCGTCCCAAGTTAATCCCCGTCTGAAAGAATATTTAAGCGACGCTTATGATGAAGGTGTCATGAGCATTCCCCATCGAAGCTACCGCTTTTCCGAAATTTATAACGGTATTATCCGCCTTTTGCAGGAAAAACTGAATGTTCCGCCCGATTATAGTGTTTATTTCTTCTCTTCCGCCACGGAATGTTGGTCGGTTATCGCTGAATGTGCCGTAGAAGATTCTACCGTTCATGCTTTTAATGGTTCATTCGGTAAGCGTTGGTATCATTACAGTTACACCATCAACGGTCGGGTAGCCCGCATCGAACTCGACCCCGATGAGTCTTGGGAGCTGATCCGTGAGGAAAGCGGTATACATACATTTGAAATGATGTGCGTTTCTCAAAATGAGACGGCAAACGGCACTCAATTTCGCCCTTCGTTCATCAAAGAATTTCACCAATGGCTACCAAATTGCCAGTTAGCCATTGATGCGACCTCATCCTTAGGCGGTATTGAGCTTCCGATTGAGGATGCGGACATTTGGTTTGCCTCCGTGCAGAAGTGTTTGGGCTTGCCGGCGGGCTTGGCGGTGATGCTGTGTTCGCCCCGTTCGGTGGATTTATTTTACAAGCATAACTACAAAGATCAGTACAATTCGCTGATTTTCACGCACGAAAACTACAAAAAACGGCAGACGACCCACACGCCGAACGTGCTGAATATCTACCTGCTGTACCGCGTGTTGCAAGATATGGACAATATCAAACATATCACCACCAAGACCTTAGCCCGCTCCCAACGCTACTACGATTTCTTTGATAATCATCCGTTTTTAGTGCCGTATGTGCGGAATAAAGTCAACCGATCGGATACCGTGATTGCCGTTACGGCGAGTCCGCCCGTCATCAAAAAGGTGCGGGAGGAAGCCGAGCGGGCGGGCATTTATCTGGGGGAAGGTTATGATTATCTGAAAGATAAGACCTTTCGGATAGCCAACTTTCCCGCCATCAGTGATGAAGCGATGGAGACGCTTTTGGGTTTTCTGGCGGAAGTGAAGCGATAAGTCGAATATCCCGTTAGGGATACAGAAAAATAGTATCTTTGCTGTATGCGCTATGTATGGATTATTCTTTTCGTTTGGATGGGCTGTACCGCCTATGCTCAAAAGGCGACGATAGACAGCCTCCAAAAAGTCATCGCCACCACGAAGGTAGATACGACGAAGGGGCGTACCTTATGCGCCTTGTGTAATATGCTAACGCGTACAGGCAATTTAGAAGAAGCCCTCCGCATAGGTAATGCGGGTTTAGCCCTCTTGGAACGGAAGAAGGATGAAATCGGTCTGCTGGAATGCTATAATGAGGTGGGCAATGGGTATTGGGGCATGGGGGACTATCCGCAAGCCTTAGTCTTTTATCGAAAAGGGATGGCCTTGGCACAACAGCGACAAGATCACTCGAAAATAGCTACCTTTTTGGTTTCCATCGGCATAGTCTATTGGAGTCAGGGCGATTTTAAGCAAGCCGCTCAGCATTTTCAGGAAAGCCTGACCATCTTTGAAAGTCTGGATGATGAAAAGGGGATTGCCCGTGCCTGTGGTAATCTGGGCATGGTGTATCAGGACCAGGGTAACTATCCCGCGTCATTGGCGTACTTGTATCGTGGGTTGAAGCTATTTGAACGTCAAAAAGATGAATTGGCAGTTGCCAGCAGCTTGGGAAACATAGCGGGCATTTATCATATACAAAAGAAATATGATAAAGCCTTAGCCAACTTTAACCGAAGCCTGCAAATTTTTGAAAAATATGGGGCAGAAAACAGTGTAGCCCTAACCCTGATGAATATTGGCGTCATCCACGATGAGCAGGGGCGGGACTCCTTCGCGTTAGCTTATTATGAGCAAAGCCGTAGGATGAATCAAAAAATAGGAGACCTGCGAAACGTTGCCACAGTGTTGGTCAATATTGGAAAAATTTACCTAAAAAAACGCGATGTGAAGAAATCCCTCCAATGCCAGCAGGAAGCGCATGAACTGTATGCCCAAATCGGTGATTCCGTTAACCTAATCCTGACAACCAACAATTTTGCCAGGGCCTATTTAGAGTTAGGGCAATTACAGCAGGCTAAAAAATATGCCGATCAAGCCTGGAATGCCGCCCGGAAAGTCAACCACTTAGGGTTTATGCGGGATGTTGCCGCCACCCAAAGCCGGATTGATTCCTTGATGGGCAACTATCAATCCGCCCTCCGATACTATCATCTGCATAAGAAATATTCCGATTCACTCACCAATACCGATAAAGCCCAAGAAATCGGTCATCTTGAAGCTCAATTCCAATACGACAGGCAAATCGAAGCCCGCCAAAAAGACGAAGAAGTTGCGCAACACCGCCGCCAACGATACTATTATCTCTTCGGAGGCATTTTTATGCTCGTGCTGATGCTGACGGGTTTTATTTATTATCGTTATCAAAGTAAAAACAAAACCAACCGCCTCTTAACCGAAAAAAATACCCTCATTACCAACCAAAAAGCCGAACTTGAAAATGCCTATGAGGAACTGAATACCACCCTTGACCAAGTGCAAATCCAAAAAGTGGAACTGGAAAACGCCTATGAGGAACTCAACGCTACCTTAGAGCAAGTGCAGTATCAAAAAGAGGAAATCGTACACAAAAATCAAAAGATAGAGGACTCCATCCGCTATGCCTATCAGATACAGACGGCTATCCTGCCTGATGATGCTTATCTGAAAAGCCTTTTACCCAATCATTTCATCTTCTACCAACCGAAGGACATTGTCTCCGGCGACTTTTATTGGGTAACGGAACGTGATAACCTTATTTTCTTCTGTGTGGCTGACTGTACGGGACACGGTGTGCCGGGTGCATTTATGTCGGTGGTGGGGAGTAATGCCCTGCATCACGCCGTGAATGAATTGGGCTTGAATGAACCACATTCCATTTTACATGAAACGGATCGCAAGATTCGCTCCATGCTGCACCAAGAAAAAGGTTCGGAATCCAAGGATGGTATGGATATTGGTTTGTGTGTATTGGATACCGAGCGATTGACTTTAGACTTTGCCGGCGCAGGCAGACCTTTGTATCATTTATCGAACGGCAATTTGGCGGAAATCAAAGGCGATAAATTCCCCATCGGTGGCGGGCAACATGAAGAGAAATCCTTTACGTTACACCGCGATGCGCTACAAAAAGGGGATCGTATCTATCTATTCTCCGATGGAATCACGGATCAATTCGGGGGAGCGAACAAGAAAAAGTTTACGCCCAAACGCTTACAGGAGTTTATTGTAACCAATCGGTTACCTAATATTGTGGAGCAGGGGATTTTATTCCGCGAAACGATGACAACTTGGATGCACGGGCAGGTGCAATTAGATGATTTAACGCTGATGGCGGTGGAAGTGTAAATTATTGCTTTATACAAAAGTTTGCCTATTTTTCGGGAATGAATACGCTGTTATGTGATGCACGGTTTGGGCAAAGCCTGCGCCGACTCTGCCTGATGATCATTTTGCTCTTACCGGGTTTGGCTTTGGCGCAAGGCAAAAAAGACCCCAATGCCTTTGCTGACAGTTTATTCATGGCTATCCGGCAGATGCCTTTGGAAAAACGCCCTCCAAATTGGTTCAAGTTAATTGTCCATTATCGCGCTCATCGTGATTCGATTCATCTTTTTGAAAAGTTGCCCCTATTAGAGCAGGACATTCAAAAATTACCTAACGGCCCCCAAAAGGCAAGACTATTAGCCGATTATGCCCATTTTTATATGCTATTTCCGCACCCGAAGGTTAATCCCGATGCCCTTATCCGCCGGATCGAACAGATGATCCCCTCCGCAGATCAACGCGCGGAATGCACCTATTTTCTGGATAAAGTATTGTGTGAAAAGTATAAATTTAAAAAAGATTTTCCTAAAGCGGAAGGCTATGTAGTTAAAGTTTTTAATTACATGGTTTCAGCTAAAAAAGATACGCTGATACATGAATTCGGGCATTTTTGGATACGGCAATTTTACACGCAAAATCAATACGCTTCACCCCTTCAGTTAAAGCTGGCGGAAGCATTATTGGACTACGCTCATAAGCATTACCTTCCGCTGTGGTTGGCGGAAACCAAAGTAATCGTCGGTGAGGTGTACTTCGCTCATAATCAGTTGGATAAAGCCAATCAGCTGGTCGCCGAAGGGTTAGCAACCATTGAAAAGCTGATGCCCGGCACGATCCATATGATGAATGATGCCGGTTATATTTTTACGCAAAACGGGAATTATCCCTTAGCATTACGCTATCAGCGTAAGTTATTTTGGCATTTAATAAAAGATTATAAGGTAAAAGGGGACTATACGAAAAGTAGCCTTCCGACTTGCCCGCAATGTAACGTGGACATCGCCCAATATGCTATCAACATCAGTGAAACATTCATGCGTATGAAGCAGTTGGATAGTGCCATGTTTTATTCCCGAATCGCCGAAAATTACGCCAAAGCCGCCAAGCATAACGTCCTAATCATGGTGGCTAAAAACCGCATCGCCCGTGCCTATTACGGGATGAAGGATTTTACTAACTATATCCCTGCTTCCCGAGCATTTTTGGCTGATTATCAGAAGTATGCCCCGCAAAAAGATATTACTGTTTATGCCGCTATGTATTTTAACCTGCACCATGCTTATCATACTTTGGGGCAAAAAGACAGTGCCAAGCATTATCTACAAAAGGGCATCCGCTATTATGACTCCATCCCCAAGCCTACTTTGGACGTTAAAACCAACCGCTTTTTTAATGAAATGCTCTATTACCGCCAAAGCGACCCCGAAAAAGCCCTCCGCAGTGCGGATAGTTTGATTTTCTATAAAGATTCCGTTATTCGCCAGAAAGACAAACTCAAGATCAGTGATGCCCTCATGCGTTACGATACCGAAAGCCGTGATAATCAGATCAAACTACTCAATCAGGAAAAGCAATTTGCTGACCTGCAAAGCCGTCATAAAAATTTCTTGATCGGGGGCGTAGCCGCCTTGCTCTTATTTGCGGTAGGCGTGGTGGGACTCCTTTTCGCCCGCAACCGCTCCAAACAGCGCACCAATAAACTCCTCGCTTCCCAAAATACCGAAATCCAAAAGATGAACCATGAGTTGGCGGATGCCGTCGGCACGATTCAACTGCAAAACGAGGAGATTTCAAACGCCTACGAGGAACTCAACGCTACCTTAGAGCAAGTTCAGCACCAAAAGGAGGAAATCGTACACAAGAATCAAAAAATCGAAGACTCCATCCGCTATGCCTATCAGATACAGACGGCTATCCTGCCCGATAATGCTTATCTGAAAGCACTTTTACCCCATCATTTCATATTCTACCAACCGAAGGACATCGTTTCCGGCGACTTTTATTGGGTAACGGAGCGGGAAAAACTTATTTTCTTCTGCGTAGCCGACTGTACGGGGCATGGCGTGCCGGGGGCGTTTATGAGTGTGGTAGGAAGCAATGCCCTTCATAACGTCATCAACGAACTGGGCATTACTGAGCCGGAAGTCATCCTTTACGAATTAGACCGTAAGATACGCCACACCCTCCGGCAAGAGAAAAGCTCGGAATCGAAAGACGGCATGGACGTTTGCCTTTGTGTTTGGGATACAAGCAATAACAGCCTCCATTATGCGGGCGCGGGCAGACCCCTATACCACCTTTCCAACGGTCATTTGAATGAAATCAAAGGCGATAAATTCCCCATCGGCGGGGGACAGCATGAAAATAAAACCTTTACCGCCCATAACTTTTCTTTACAAAAGGGGGATCGTATTTATCTGTTTTCGGACGGTATTACGGATCAATTCGGCGGATCAAATAAGAAAAAGTTTACGCCCAAACGCTTGCAGGAATTTATTATTAATCATCAATCGCTTGTCATTACCGAACAGGGCGCATTATTCCACCAAACGATGCACGATTGGATGGCTGGGCAGGCGCAATTAGATGATTTGACGCTGATGGCGGTGGCTTTTTAGCCTTATCTTTGTAGTTCTTTCCGAAAAATGAAATGACCCACTTGATACGACCGGTGATCGGTTGGCTCTTGCTTTTCATCATATTACCGACCATGGGTTGGGGTGCTGACAAAGACCGGACGTTAGACAGTTTACGCCATGTGTACGCTACTACCCGTATTGATACCGTGCGTGTCTTGACCGGCGGGCAAATTGCACGTATGTTGGTTAATCGGAAGGGAGAAATTCCCGCCGCGATGAAGTATACGGATGAAATAATTGAGCTTTCCCAAAAGATAGGCTATCAAAAAGGCTTGGCGGTTGGCTATATCAATAAGGGAATTGTCGTTAGTGAAATGGGCAAAAAAGAGGAGGCGATACAATGGATACAACGTGCGGTAAAAATAACCCAAGCCACCCACGATATTAAAACCGAAGGGGTGGCATATACTTACATCGGAAGGCAGTATAAAGCCTTGGGCAACTATAAAAAATCGTTGGATTGCTATAATTATGCCGTGCATTTAGCCCAAAAGCGACACGATGATACCACCCTGGCTGACCTGCATAACAGTATTGGCACGATCTACGAACGGGAAGGTAACTTCCCCCAAGCCCTCTATCATTTTCAGAAAAGTCGCAGAATGAACGAATCCATCGGTCAGAAAAATGAAATCGGCATCATCCTGATTAATTTAGGTAATATCTACGAAGCCCAAAACGACCTGCGTACCGCTTTATCTTATTACCGACAGGCAGAGACTTTAATGCGGAAAACCGATAGACCCAAAGGCATTGCTAACGCGCTGAATAACATCGGCACAATCTATAAAAAGCAGAAAAATTATAAGCAAGCCTTAGCCTGTTATGAGCAAAGTTTGACCATCGCTGAAGGGATTAAGTCCGAATCCGTTATTGCTACAACCCTAAGCCTGATCGGTGATTTATATTTTGAGACCAAACAGCTTCCCAAAGCCATTGACTACTATACCCGCAGTTTAGCCCTCAGTAACAAACAGCGCGTAGCCGAGGGGACAATTACCGCCCTCATTAACTTAGGAGCTGCCCATTACCAACTGAAAAACTATCCTTTAGCCAAAAAATACCTCTTGGAGGGCTTTACCCATGCCCAAAAAATTCATCAACTTCCATATGAGATGCGGGGCGCGCAACTTTTAGCCCAAACCGACTCCGTTACCCAAAATTTTCGTTCAGCTTATGATTATAAGACGTTGTACCATATGTATCGAGACTCTATGTATAACGCTGACCAAGCCAAAGCCTTCGGTAACTTAGAATCCCAATACCGCTACGAAAAAGAAAAATTTGACCGCGAACAAAAAGAGCGCGAAGCGGAAAAAAGGCGAACGATCCAATATGCGATCTTCGGCGGGATATTTCTGGCAGTGCTGATGTTAGTAGGTTTCCTCTTTTATAACAATCGTTCCAAACAGCGCACGAATAAACTCCTTGCTTCCCAAAATGCGGAAATCCAAAAGATGAACCACGAATTGGCGGATGCCGTCGGCACGATTCAACTACAAAACGAAGAGATTTCCAATGCCTACGAGGAACTCAATGCCACCCTCGAGCAAGTGCAGGATCAAAAAGAAGTGATTGTACTGAAGAATCAAAAAATCGAGGACTCTATCCGCTACGCCTATCAGATACAGACCGCTATCCTGCCCGACGACACCTATCTAAAAACACTTTTACCCAATCATTTCATCTTCTATCAACCGAAGGACATCGTCTCCGGCGACTTTTATTGGGCAACGGAGCGGGAAAACCTTATTTTCTTCTGCGTAGCCGACTGTACGGGGCATGGCGTGCCGGGTGCGTTTATGAGTGTGGTGGGAAGCAATGCCCTCCATAACGTCATCAATGAACTGGGTGTCATTCAACCTGATTTAATCTTGCATGAATTAGACCGTAAGATACGCCACACCCTCCGGCAAGAAAAAAGCTCCGAATCAAAGGACGGCATGGATCTTTGCCTATGTGTTTGGGATAAAAGCGAAAATCTTTTGCAATTTGCCGGTGCGGGCAGACCGCTCTATCACTTATCCAACGGCATTTTGAATGAGATCAAAGGTGCTAAATTCCCCATCGGTGGAGGACAGCACGAAAATAAAACCTTTACCACTCATACGATTACCTTGCAAAAAGGGGATCGCCTATACCTTTTTTCTGACGGCATCACGGATCAGTTCGGAGGCAGTCCCAAGAAAAAGTTTACACCCAAACGCTTACAGGAATTTATTGTAACCCATCGGTTACATAACGTTGGGGAGCAGGGGACTTTATTCCACGAAACGATGCACGATTGGATGCGTGGGCAGGCACAATTAGATGATTTAACGCTGATGGCGGTGGAGGTCTGAAAAAGGACGTATCTTTGTAATCTTTGTAAAATGCGTAGCCTTGTCTTAGCTTGTTTACTCTGGTGTTGTGTTTGGGGGCTTTATGCTTCCAAAACGGACAGCCTGCAAAAAGTGATCGCCACTACACAGGTAGATACTGTGCGGGCAAGAGCGCAGTGCCGACTCTGCAACGAATTAGAAGAACAATCCGACTTCAAAACCGCGCGTTCGTATGGGATGCAGGGGCTAACCGCCAGCGAAAAGGGATTGGATGCCTACGGTACGGCAATTTGCTTGTTGGCAGTGGCTACCGTGGAAACCTCCGAATATCAATACTCTAAGGCTTTAAGGTACTATCGAAAAAGTTTACGGCTTGCCCAAGAGCACAATTACCGGCGATTAATCTCCAAAAACTATCAAAGTATCGGGTCGCTGTACATGGAGCAGGGTAACTATCCCCAAGCCCTTTGGCACTTCCAACAGGGACTCAAGAATGAACAACAAAGCAAAAACCATAAAGGCATCGCTGACTTTCTGTTTAGCATCGGTAATATCTATGCCGAGATGGAGCAAAATAAGATCGCGTTAGATTATATGCAACGCAGTCTGGAGATCGTGCGGCAGTTAAATCTGCCCGTTGATGTGTCTAAAAGGTTAAATAACATCGGTAGTATCTACGTTTCTGAAAAAAAGTATAACCAAGCCCTCGCCAACTACCAAAAAAGTCTGCAAGTGATGCAAGCAGCGGGCGACCAACGGGGGATTGCTATCAGCTTGGAGAATATTGCTATCGTGTACGGGCATTGGGATCAATACGAGCAAACGCTGAAATATCAGTTAGAAACCATTGCCATCAAAGAAAGATTAGGTGATAAAAAAGGGCTTAGTTTGTCGTATTTGAATATCGGCTCAACCTATCTGGATAAGAAGGATTTTCTTACTGCTAAAAAATATTTTGAAAAAGGGTTTACATTGGCACAGGAGTCCAAGCATTTATATTACACCCGCTTTGGGGCAGAGCGGTTAGTTGAGCTTTATGACAGTATCGGAGATCGTGTCCAAGCCCTCCGCTACCTTAAACTACACAAACGGTACAGCGATTCGCTCAACAATCAAGCTAAAGCCAAAGAAATCGGACGATTAGAAGCCCAGTTCCTCTACGACCAAGATTTAGAAGCCCGCCGAAAAGAACAATTCCAAGCCGACACCCGTCGGACACAATGGTCATATATGCTGATCGGTGGCGTAGGGGTTGCACTATTATTGACGGGGTTTATGTACCTGCGCTACCGCTCCAAAACCAAAACCAACCACCTCCTCTCCGAAAAATCCAACCTTATTGGCACACAAACCGCCGAACTGGCAAACGCTTACGAAGAACTCAACGCCACCCTTAACCAAGCCCAAGCCCAAAAGGAAACCATCCTGCAGAAAACCATCAAGATCGAAGATTCCATCCGATACGCCTATCGGATACAGACCGCCATCCTACCCGATGATGCCTATCTGAAAAATCTTTTGCCCCAACATTTCATCTTCTACCAACCGAAGGACATCGTCTCGGGCGACTTTTATTGGGTAACGGAGCGGGAAAGCCTTATTTTCTTTTGCGTAGCCGACTGTACGGGGCATGGCGTGCCGGGTGCGTTTATGTCAGTAGTAGGCAATAATGCCCTGCATCATGCGGTGAATGAAATGGGCTTAACCGAACCGGATTCCATCTTATATGAAACGGATCGTAAGATTCGTTCGATGCTCCACCAAGAAAAAGATTCCGAATCAAAGGACGGCATGGACATCGCCCTGTGTGTATGGAATAAAAAGGAGAACCGATTACATTTTGCGGGTGCGGGCAGACCACTGTATCACCTTTCCAACGGCATTTTGAATGAGATCAAAGGTGATAAGTTCCCCATCGGAGGCGGGCAACATGAAAACAAGTCCTTTACCGCTCACCGCCTTTCCTTACAAAAAGGGGACCGTCTGTACCTTTTTTCGGACGGTATCACGGATCAGTTCGGAGGCAGTCCCAAGAAAAAGTTTACACCCAAACGCTTACAGGAATTTATCATCCAACACCAATCGCTGGGTATCGAAGCCCAAGGCAACAGATTCCGTGAAATGATGAAAGAATGGATGCAGAGCCACGTACAGTTAGATGATTTGACACTATTGGCGGTGGAGGTGTAACGATAAAAATTGCTAAATTGAGCGCGCAAAGCCGTCATCTGATGCGATACCTGATCTTACCTTTAATCTTACTGTGGTTGTTACTTTGTAGTGCTGTGCATACGCCGCGCCATACGATAGACAGCCTGCGTAAAGTAATTAACACCACAAAGGTGGATACGGTACGGGTGATGACCTTAGCCCGACTGAGTATTCAGTTGGCAAGCCTGAAAAAGTTTAAGGAAGCCGAAGAAGCGGGACTGCAAGCCTACCAATCTGCCAAACAAATCCGATATGAGAGGGGCATCATGGAAGCCTGTTATGCGATGGGTTCAGGTGCAGCAGGCAGTTTTTCGCATAGTAAGGGTTTGCCTTACATCAAGGAGGGGTCTATCCTTGCTGAAAAAAGCGGTAATATAAAGTCGAGAGCGGGCTTTTACGTCTTATTTTGGAGCGTTTATCACCACGAGAGTAAATACCAGTTGGCGATAGAATATGCGTCGCGTGCTTTAGCTATTTATACGAAAATCGGTAATCGTCAGCAGGAAGCCCATTGCTATTCCCGAATGGGAGTCAGCCATCAGGTGCAGGGCTTTTATATTCAAGCCTTAGACCTCCACCAAAAAGCCCTTCGCATCTTTGAAGACCTCAACATCCGCTCGTCAGTAGCTATGACGGTCAACAATATCGGCGACATCTATGAAAACATTAAAAAATACGATGAAGCGATCAAATATTACCAAAAAAGCATCATCTATTACGGGAACGGGGAGGAAGCTATGGGAATAATGATGGGCAATTCCGGCATTTCCAGTTGTGAACTTAAAAAGGGGGACTACGACGCGGCGTTGAAGCACGCCCAAATCTCGCTCCAAGTGGCGGAACGGTTCAGTCATAAAATAATTGCGGGCTTTTGCTATTTAACGATGACCGATGCCTATTTACATAAAAACGACTACCTTAACGCCCAAAAATACATCGAAAAAGCCCTGAGTGTGAACGAAGAATCGGGCTTTAAGGAAGGAACGGTGGATGCTTTGATCTTGCAAGGAAGGATTTTTTTCCGAACCCAAAAGTACAAAGATGCCATTACTTTCCTTACGCAAGGCTTAACCTTAGCCGATACCCTCAAGCTCGTGAAACAGCTCAGCAGTGCCAGTCTGCTGATGGCGCAGAGTGATTCCGCCCTCAAAAATTATGAGAAAGCCCTGTACCATTACCGCCGGCATAAACTTTTCAGCGATTCCCTCATCAATTCCGATAAGTCGAAGTCTATTGGTCGTTTAGAAGCCGCCTATCAATACGATCAACAGATCAAAGACCAACGCCAACAGCAAGCCTTAGCCGATGAACGCAGTCGGTTCTATTACTACCTGCTGGGGGTGGGCATTCTGATGATCCTGATGCTGACGGGGTTTGTGATTTACCGCAACCGTTCCAAAGAACGCATCAACCGATTCTTACGCACCAATAATGAGCGCATCCAAACCCAAAAAATAGAATTAGAAAGTGCCTACGAGGAACTCAACTCCACCTTCGAGCAACTCCAGCACCAAAAAGCCAAGATTGAGGACTCCCTCCATTACGCCTACCAAATCCAAACTGCTATCCTGCCCGACCGAGGCGTGTTTACCACTGCCTTACCGAAGCATTTTATTTATTATGAACCGAAAGACATCGTCTCCGGCGATTTTTACTGGTTAGCTATGCGGGGCAAACTCGTTTTCTTCGCAGTGGCGGACTGTACGGGGCATGGTGTGCCGGGTGCTTTCATGTCGGTGGTCAGCAGTAATGCACTGCATACCGCCGTTAATGAGTTGGGCTTAACCGAGCCGGAAGTCATCCTCCACGAAGCCGACCGCAAGATACGCTCCGTACTCCGGCAGGATAGCAATTCCGAATCGAAAGACGGCATGGATATTAGTTTATGTGTATTGGATACCGAACGTTTGACCTTGCAATTTGCCGGTGCGGGCAGACCCCTCTATCACTTATCCAACGGCAACTT